>Ga0114934_10002342_pt1 | contig 12112 bp, 10 predicted proteins | sample 4SBtaG_2_FD_99695 | JGI IMG/M metagenome (GOLD analysis project Ga0114934, IMG submission 99695) | Deep subsurface microbial communities from Kolumbo volcano to uncover new lineages of life (NeLLi) - 4SBTROV10_white metaG | ecosystem: Environmental > Aquatic > Marine > Volcanic ...
CAGAGCTTCTCAGTGATCCGGCGCACCTTGCGCGTGGAGACCCCTTGGAGGTAGATCTCCTGCAAGGCCAACACCAAGGCCTTCTCGCTCCGCTGGTAACGCGCAAAGATCTCCGTGGAGAACTGGCCCTCCCGATCCCGGAGGATCCGCAGGGTGAGTGTGCCCACCCGGGTGTGCAGTTCCCGTGAGCGATGGCCATTACGATAGCCCTGGCGCGCCTCACTCCGCTCATAGCGTTCCGCCCCGAGGAACTCGGTGAACTCCAGCTCCAAAAGCTCCTGGAGCACCCACTCCACTAACTCTCTGAGCCAATCTGCTCCTCCGTCCGCCTCCTTAAGCTCTTTGAGCTGTTGCCGCAGCCTCTCCATCAGTGTATCCTCTGGTTGAGACATCAGGACCTCCTTGTGAAGGATTTCCAAGGAGCTCTCCTGGTGTCTCAACTTTAACGGCTCCAGCGGTCAGAGGCCATGAGCCACCATTTTACACAGCAGATGCTACTCAGCCGCTCTGAATTTGGAGCTGAGGAAAGTTCCGCTGGAACACATATGCTTATTCGTCCATTCCGCAGGCTCCTCGATCGAAGGGAAGGCTCAAGGGGAGGACAAGAGACATGCTTGCCCTTCAGCTCAAGGCTAATCACACTTAGTATACCCGCAGTCCCGGCAGATGTAGCACCCCCCCGGTGAACAGCAGCACCCCGCTGCACATCGGGCAGATGTCCAGCTCGTCGTGCTCGTTGTCCCAGGAGTTCTGCGGCTGCTTGGCTGTTCAAATCCTCCTCTAGTGGAAGAGGAACAAAGGGGGCCCTGGGCAGTGGGGGTTGCAGGAGCCGTCGTAGTTTCCTAGACTGAAATTATGGTAGTAGCCAATGAGCGGACCTTAAGGGACCTGGAGTATGAGAAGGTCAAGAGTATTATAAAAGGATATTCCTCCTCCCCTCTGGGCCGCGAGTGGGTTGAGGAGTTGGCGCCCTCGGCCAACCCTGCGGTGATCGCGGTCCGGCAGGCGCGGCTGGCAGAACTCCGCCGCCTGGTGGAAGAGGGAGAGTTCGCCATCGGGGAGCTCCACGACCTGCGGCCGGTCCTCGAGCGGGCCCGGGAGAGCATCTCCCTCCCGCCGGAGGATTTCTTACCGGTCCTGGAGACGGTCAGGAGCGCTCGTCTCCTCAAGGAGCGACTCCACTCATTGAGAAACATCCCCAAATTGGGGGAGATCGCCCAGGGGATTGGGGCCTTCCGCGAGCTGGAGGAGAATATCGCGCGGACGATCGACGAGCAGGGGCGGATCAAGGAGGGGGCCTCGCCGCGGCTTCAGGAACTTACAAGGAGGCGACGGGTCGTCGAGAAGCGGATTAAGAAGAGGCTGCAGCGGATCCTCCAGGCCCCGGAGTATGGGCGGATGATCCAGGACGCGGTGATCGCCCGGCGAGGGAGCCGCCTGGTCATCCCGATCAAGGCCAGTTCAAGACACCTGCTCGACTGGGTCGTCCAGGACAGCTCCGATAGCGGCCAGACCTTATATGTCGAGCCGCCCACCGTAGTCGAGGAGAACAACGAATTGCGCGAGCTGGAGGGGGAGATCCGCGAAGAGAGACTGAAGATATTAAAGGAGCTCACGGCCCATCTCTTAGCAGAAGAGAGAGGGCTTCGCAAGACCTTGAGGGCTCTGGGGATGCTCGATGGGCTCTATGCCGCCGCCCGCTACGCTATCGCCAGGCACTGCACCACGCCCCAGCTCAATACCTACGGCTACATCGCTCTCCTCCAGGCCCGCCATCCCTTACTTCCCCAGGAGAGCGTCGTCCCGATCGATATCAGCTTCGGCCGGGGGGATCAGGGGGTTCTAATTACGGGCCCCAACACCGGGGGGAAGACCGTCACCCTCAAGACGATCGGTCTTTTGACCCTGATGGCCCAATCAGGCCTCCAGGTCCCGGCCTCTCCCGACAGCGAGCTAGCCATCTTTAAAAAGATCAGGAGCGATATCGGCAGCGAGGAATCGATCGAGCAGAGCCTCTCGACCTTCTCCTCCCATATGCGCAACATTATTGGAATCTTGAAGGAGGCCGATGGAGGGGCCTTGGTGCTGCTGGATGAGCTCGGCGCAGGGACCGACCCCCAGGAGGGAGCCGCCCTGGGGATTGCGATCTTGAGATACCTGCTGCTCACCGGAGCCAAGCTGGCCGTCACCACCCACTTCTCTGCCCTGAAGCGGTTCGCCTACCGCGATCCGCGCCTGCGGACCTGCTCGGTGGAGTTCGATGTGGAGACTCTCTCCCCGACCTACCATATCCTCGATGGGGTGGGGGCGAGCAACGCGCTGATCGTCGCCGAGCGGCTGGGGTTGAATAGAGAGATAATCGCGGAGGCGCGGCGGGCGATCCCCGAGGGGGAGGTCCGGGCGGAGGAGATCATCCGCGACCTCCAGCGCGAGCGAGGGCTGATCCGCCAGGAGCGCCAGAGGCTTGAAGAGCGGCTCCACGAGGTCGGCCGCCTCCAGCGGGAGTATGAGGGGCGGCTCCGCCAACTCCGGGAGGAGAAGGAGCAGGCACTGAGCGGGGAGCTTCGTGAATTAGAGAACTTAGTGCGGGAGGCCAAGCGCAAGCTGGAGGAGGCCCTCCACCGCACGCGCCAGGCCGAGGCCCGCCAGGCTCTGCAAGGGGTTTTAGAGATTGAGCGGGGCCTTAAGGGTGCCAAAGAGCGATTGGAACGGCGTCGCCAGGGCCTGCTGGAGCTCGGCGAGCTCGCCCCGGGAGAGCGGGTCTTTCTCCAGGGGGCGGAGCGGGTCGGGGTGGTCCGCGAGGTCACCGGGCCGGAGCGGATCGAGGTGGAGATCGGCGGGGTGCGGGTCTGGGCCCGGCTCTCCGATCTGAGGAAGCCGCCCGAGGAGCCGCAACGGCCGGAGGCGAAGCGCCCAAGGCCCTCCTATGAGCTGAGCGCCAAGCCAGAGATCAAGATGGAGCTGAGCGTCCATGGGCTGACGGTCGTCGAGGCCCTGAGCAAGGTTGACCGCTACCTCGACCGCCTGCTCCTCGCCGATATCGCGCAGGGCTATATCATCCATGGTAAAGGGACGGGAACACTGCGACGGGCAATCCGAAAGCATCTTAAAGAGTTGCCCTTTGTGAAGGATTTCTACTCTGCCCCGCCGCGCGAGGGCGGCGACGGCGTGACTGTGGTGGAGCTAGATATAGATCTCTAATCGGGTAGGAGGGGCCCTAAGTGGGCCCCTCCTCAACAGTTCACCAAACGGGCTCAGCCTTGCAGCTTCCACTCCTTGACGAACTCGAACGCCCCATTGTGGGCCTGGATGAGCCAGAGGTTCTCGATCCCGCAGTGGTCATCCTTGGAATAGGTGATCGGTGGGGTAAGCCCGGAGTCCCAGCCAGTGAAGCTCTCCAGGGCCTCGATGAACTTCTCCCGGGTGAGATCCGGTCCAGCGCGGCGTAGGGCCTCAACTACTTGCTGCGCTCCGACGTAGGCGATCTCGGAGTAGCCGCTGGGAGTCTCCTTGGGGAAGTATTTGTGGAGCAACTGGCGGAAGAGGTAGGCGGTGACGCTGTCCTGAGTCGAGGGATCGAGTGCAAATCCAGTGGCGATCATCCCCTCGACGGCGCTCTCCCCAGCAAGCTTGAAGAGCGAGAGGTCCGTTAGGGTATTCGTCCCCAGCCACTGGGGATGGTAGCCCAGGGTCTCCGCCTCGCGCATGATCGCCGCGCCGTCGGCCAGGTAACCGAGCAGGATCACAACCTTTGCTCCGGCCTGACGCAGTTGCAATGCATAGGAACTGAAGCTCGTCTCCGTCCCGGGGTAGGAGACCACAGCCACCGGCTTGATGCCATACTTATTCAGCTCTTCTACGACATATTTCTTCAGTTCATTGCCGAAGGCATCATCGACGTAGGCTACCCCGATCTTCTGCGCTTTCAACTCCAGCACGGCATACTGGGCCAGCGTCCGGCCGAAGGCGATGTTATTCGGCTGGATGGAGAAGGCGGTATGCACAGTCGGCTGGCACATGAAGACCGCATTCCCGTGCGGCGAGACGACCGGAACGCCGTGATCTTTGAGATAATCGAAGACCGCCTTGTAGGTGATCGAGCCGAGCGGGTTGACGATGGCGAAGACATGATCTTCCTCAACCAGCTTCTTCACCACGGCGACGGTGTTCGCTGGGTTGAAGCCATCGTCGAGGGCGATGAACTCGATCTTCCGTCCATTGACCCCGCCGAACTCGTCGTTGACGAAGTTATACCAAGTCTGCGCGCCATGCAATACTGGAATCCCGATCGGGGCTACCGGCCCAGACTGGGCGATGAAGCTCCCCAGCTTGATCGTATCCCCTGTCACTCCCGGCACCTCATTTTGGGCGACCGAGAGACCGGCCAAGGTGGCCACAAAGACCACCATCAGTAACCAACGCCAGAACTTCCCTTTCATCTTTACCTCCTTTAGAATTTGATCTCTTGCAAATCATGGTTGCCCCATGCGCTCACCTCCTCTCTTAGGGTTTGGGGACGGCCTCCTTCACTCCGAGGTAGAGTTGCCGCACCCGCTCGTTCTCTCGCAGCTCGGCCGTCCCTCCCTCCAGGGCGATCTTGCCCGTCTCCAGGACATAGCCCCAGCCAGCGGCGGCCAGTGCCATGTGGGCATTCTGCTCCGCTAAGAGCATCGTCGTCCCCTCGCGGTTCAGCTCCTTGATGATCCCGAAGAGCTGGCGCACCAGGACTGGCGAGAGGCCTAGGGAGGGCTCATCGAGCAACAGAAGTTTCGGTTTCCCCATCAGCGCTCGCCCGATCGCCAGCATCTGTTGCTCCCCGCCGGAGAGCGTCCCCGCCAACTGCCCTCCCCGCTCGTGCAGCACCGGTAGATGGGCAAAGACTCGCTCTAGATCTTGTTTAATCCCCTTATGATCTCGACGGGCGAAGGCCCCCATCCGTAGGTTCTCCATCACCGTCAGATCGGGGAAGAGCTGACGGCCCTCGGGGACCTGGATGATCCCCAAGCGAACGATCCGCTCCGCGGGGAGGCGGTCGATCGGCTTACCTTGAAATGAAATCCGCCCTTCGCGTGGATGGATCAGCCCCGAGATGGTGTTCATCAAGGTCGTCTTCCCCGCCCCGTTGGCCCCGAGGACGGTCACAATCGCCCCCTCTCCTACATCCAGGGAGACCCTCCTCAACGCCTGGATCGGGCCGTAGAAGGTGGAGACATCTTCCAATTTGAGCAGCTCGCCCTTCATACGCTAAGCGGGGCCTCCTCGCCCAAGTAGGCCTCGATCACTGCCGGGTTATGCTGCACCTCCTGCGGCGTCCCTGCAGCGATCTTCCTGCCGAAGTCGAGCACGATGATCCAATCGCAAATTCCCATCACCAGTGACATATCGTGTTCCACCAGGAGCACGGTGACCCCGAACTGATCCCGAATCTGCCTGATGAACCCGCCCATCTTCTGGGTCTCAGAGGTGTTCATCCCCGCGACCGGCTCATCGAGCAAGAGAAGCTTCGGTCCAGTCATCAGCGCCCGGGCCAGCTCGATGAGCTTCTGCGTCCCATAGGGGAGGAGGCTGACGAGGGCATCTTTAAGCTCGATCAGCCCCAGCATGTTTAAAAGTCCCTCGGCCTCCGCCTGGAAGGCCCGCTCCTCATGGCGCGCCCGGGGCAACCCCAGCGAGATCGACCATGGGCCGCTCTTGAACCGGGAGTGCTTGCCCATCAGCAGATTCTCCAGCACCGTCATGTAGGGGAAGAGGCCGAGGTTCTGGAAGGTCCGCGCGATCCCTCGCTCGATCACCTGATGGGGCCGCAGTTTTAATAAATTCTCCCCTTGGAAGCGGATCCGGCCGCTCACCGGCTGATAGAAGCGACTGATCAGGTTGAAGACGGTGGACTTTCCTGCGCCATTGGGGCCGATCAAGCCGACGATCTGGCCCTCCTCTACCGTAAAGCTCACTCCATCGAGGGCCTTAAGGCCCCCAAACTTCATCACCAGTCCCTCGATCTCCAACATCTCCTTCATTCCATCACCTATGGACGAACTCCATAACTGCGCGCAGCGGCCGCGGCAGTCTCTTTAATTTATCGGGCATCGTCCAGCGGCGGACGAAGCCCCAGATCCCGTAGGGCATGAAGACCACCACCGAGACTAGGGCTGCACCATAAATAAATTGTTGCAGCCCCCGGAAGCTGCTCAGCCAGAAGGGCAGGAAGGCCAAGAAGAGCGCGCCGACGACTGAGCCAGGGATCGAGGCCATTCCCCCGAGGGCCATCATGCTGAAGAGGTAGATCGATTTGCCCAGATCGAAGCCCCCCGGGCTGATGTAGCCGACGACATAGGCATAGAGCCCCCCGGCTATCCCCGTGTAGAAGGCGCTGATGAAGAAGGCATAGGCTTTATAACGTGGCAGGCTAATTCCCAGTGCCTGGGCCGCTGTCTCGTGGTCGCGGATGGCGATGAACGCCCGGCCGAGCTTGGAATAAACGATATTCCGCGCCATCAGGATCATGATTACCGTAACTATCAATGAGAGAAGATAGAGGCTCATGTCCGTATCCAGTTTTAACCCGAAGAGGGAGAGCCCGGGCAGCCGCATCCCCTGATGGCCGCCGGTGAGCGCCGACCAACGTGGCAGGATCTCGTAGACGGCGGCGCCAAAGCCCAGGGTAGCCACAGCCAGGTAGATCGTGCTGAGTCGGAGCGCGGGAATGAGCAGGATGAAGCCGGTCAACCCGGTTATAAGACCGGCCAGGGGCAGCCCGAGCCAGAAGGGGAGCCCCGCTCGCGCTAGCAATAGCGCCGCGGCATAGGCTCCGATGGCCAGAAACCCGGCATGGCCGATGGAGACCTGTCCGGCGTAGCCGGTGAGCAGGTTCAGGCCGATGGTCGCAATGACGTAGACACCGCCAAGGCTCAGGATGTAGAGCGAATAGCCGTGGAGGAAGAGCGGGGCGAGGAAGAGGAGCAGGAGCAGCCCTCCCCAGATGAGCACCTGGCGCACCACTAGACCCTCCTCCCCGGCGGCTCGCCCAGCAGGCCCTGCGGCCGGATCGCCAGCACCAAGATGAGAACAAGGAAGATGAAGGTCGTCTTGAGCGGCGCGAGGGGCGGTGGCATATAACCGCTGACCAGGTTTTCGGTCACCCCGAGCAGCAGGCCCCCGACGATCGCCCCTGGCATGCTGGTGAAGCCTCCTAGGACTGCAGCGGCGAAGGCCTTGATCATTACTGGAATCATCCTCGTTAAGCCTAAAAAGGCGATCGGGGCGATCAAGACCCCGGCGACCGCGCCGATCCCTACCCCCAGAGCCCAGCTCAAGGCGGAGATCCGCTCGGTGCTGATCCCCATCAGCCGTGCTGCTCGCTTATTCTGGGCTGTCGCGCGCATCGCGATCCCGATGTCGGTGAACTTGAACATGGCAAAGAGCAGGAGAGCGATCGCTGCAGCGACCGCGAAGACCAGCAGGTCATGTCGCCTTAGAATTACATTTCCTAAAATAATAGGTGGACCCTTGAGCGCATAGGGAAAGGCTTTGACATCGTAGCCGAAGATCCAGCCGGCGATCGCCTCTAACATCATGCCAATACCGAGGGTGGCGATGAGCAGGCTGACCACGGGGGCATTCCTCGCCGGGCGGAGGATTCCCCGGTCGACCAGGATCCCTAATAGAAACCCGGCGATGATCGCGCCGAGGAAGGAAGTCCAGAAGGGTAGCCCATACCAGGTGAGCAACGCATAGGCGATGAACGTGCTGAACATCGTCATGTCACCATAGCCGAAGTTGACGATGTCCGTCGTCTTGTAGATCAACACCAATCCAAGGGCCATCAAAGCATAGAGGCTCCCGGCAGCCAGGCCGCTGACGACCAGTTGGGCGAGCATCTACCTCACCTGCCCGAATCTCTTCTTCAACTCAGCCCGGATCACCTTGCCATAGGGATTGCGCGGCAATTCCTCCGTAAAGACGACCGATTTGGGGACCTTGTAGCGCGCCAGTTTGCTATTGCAGAACTCCTTGATCTCCTCTGCGGTTGCCGTCTCGCCCGATCTTAAGACCACGATGGCGCGACCGACCTCGCCCCACTGGGGATCGGGGACACCGATCAGGGCAACCTCCTTCACCTTATGATAGGTAGAGATAGCCTGCTCGACCTCCGCCAGGTAGATATTCTCCCCGCCGGAGATGATCATCTCCTTCTTCCGCCCGACGATGTAGTAGAACCCATCTCGATCTCTTTTGGCCAGATCGCCGCTGTAAAACCAGCTGTCCTTCAGGGCCCCTTTCGTCTCCTCGGGTTTATTCCAATAACCGGCACAGACGTGCGGGCCGGCAATCAGCAGCTCACCTACTTCACCGACGCCGACCTCCTTATCCTGATCATCGACGATCTTGACTTGGGAGTGGAAGATCGGCTTGCCGACGGAGCCCGGTTTTTTGAAAGCCTCTTCAGTCGTCATCGAGAAGCAGTTGACCCCAGCCTCGGTCATCCCGAAGCCCTGCTTGAAGACCAAGCCACGGTCCTGATAGAGTCGAATCAGCTCCCGGGGGCAGGGCGCTCCCCCGGAGATGAAGAACTTGACGGAGCTCAAATCGGTCCTGTTAAAGGACTCCGCCTCGGCCAGCATCTGGAACATCGTCGGGACCATGAAGACGATCGTCGCCCGCTCCCCTTCAATCAAGCGCAGCGCCTCCTCCGGATCGAATGATTTAATCAAAATGATCCGGCCGCCGAGGTGGAAGAGCGGGACCATCAGCACGTTCAACCCTCCGCTGTGAAACTGCGGGGTGAAGATCGGCCCGACATCCTCCGCAGTTAGCCCCCAACTGATAATTGTATTAAAAGAATTCCATAGGATCATCCGCTGAGGCAGGATCGCCCCCTTCGGCCTGCCGGTCGTGCCGGATGTGTAGAGGATCGCCTGGGGGTCCTCCAGACGGATCTCGACTGGTGGGGGCGGTTCGGGACTTGCCTCCTGTAGGATCTGCTCATAATCGCTTAAGTTAACATAGCTCTCTACCTGCACCTGGGGTTTGAGTTGAGCCACCGTCTCTTCATACTCTGGGCCATAGAAGAGGACCTGCGGCTGGGAGTCATTTAAGATATATCTCAGTTCAGGGAGGGCCAGGCGGAAGTTCAAGGGAGTGATGATCGCCCCCAGCTTGGCCAACCCAAAGAAGAGATCGACGTAATAGACGCTGTTTAAGGCTATAATTGAGACGCGGTCGCCTTGAGCGATGCCCAAGTCCTTCAGATGATTGGCACTCCGATTCGCCCGCTCGTTCAACTCCCAATACTTGAACCGTCGCCCGCTCTCCCAGTCGACCAGCCCAACCCGATTCGGCGTCAACAGCGCCCGTTTCTCGAGAATCTGCGCGACATTCGGCTCCAGCGCCATTTACGCCTCCCCCAGAAACTCCTGCACTCTCTTGTTAAATAAGTCAGGCCGCTCAAGCGGCGCGGCATGCCCCGCTTCGGGGACGATATAGAGCTTGGAACGGGGAATCCGTTCGTGGATGAACTTGGCTTGGCTCACCGGCGTTAGAATGTCCTCCTCTCCGACGACGATCAGCGTCGGGATGCGAATCTCCCCCAAATGATCGCTGACATCCTGCTCCTTCGCCCCGGCGATCAGGCTGATCGCCGCCTCCTTGGGAAACTGCGCTGCCTTCTCTTTGAAATATCCGAACAGCTCGCGATTCTCCTCCAAGAAGCGATTGCTCCAGACATAGGGCGTTGCTACCAAGAACCGTAACTCACTAGAGAGCCTGGCTGCGGCGAGCCAGGCCTCTAATTCCGCCTTCAGAAGGGCGCTGACATAGCTATAGCCGTCGGCGATCACCATTCTCTTGACCAGATCAGGTCGCTCGAGCACCAGATCTAATAGAGCCGCACCGCCGTTGGAGAGGCCAATTAAATTGGCTCCCTCAATTTTCAGATGATCGAGCAGCGCCGCCAGGTCCTGGGCGTGCAGCCCGATCGGATAGGGTCCCGGCGGTTTTTCTGACTTACCCTGGCCGCGGGCATCGTAGAGTAGAATCCGATATCTATCCTCAAATGCCGGCACATGCTGAGCCCAGGAGTTGGTGTCGGTCAACAGGCCGTTGACGAGGACCAACGGCTCGCCTCCCTCGGGGCCGCGCAGCTCGTAATATAGTTGAACGCCGTTTACAGTTGCTTTAGGCATCTCCGTCACTCCCCCAGAAACTCGATGATCGCTCGGTTCACCTCCTCCGGCCGCTCGATGAACAGCAGATGCGCCGCGTTATCGATGATCTCCAGCTTAGCGTTGGGGATCGCCTCCGCGAGTCGCCTCGCCAGCTCCGGAGGCACTACCCGATCCTTCCGGCCATTGAGGACCAACGTCGGGGCTTGGATCTTATTCAATCTGTCTTGGGAATAGAAGGCTGCGGCCGCGGCGAACTGCCGCTGGAAGGCGTAAGCCGGCTGAGGATTCTCCACCCGCATGCGGACCATCCTCTCCACCAACTCCTTTTGGTTTTCAAAGAACCCTGGCGTGGTCGAGTATTTGACGCCCTTGCGGTAGATCTCCTCCGCCGAGAGCCCGGCGACGTCCAAGATCTCCTTCCACAGATCGCCGGTCAGTTCCAAGTATTCCGGCCCACCGTAGTGGGTGCAGAGCAACACCAATTTCCTCACCCGCTCGGGGTAACTGATGGCGATCTCCTGGGCGATGTAGCCGCCCATCGAACCCCCTAAAACATGTGATCTATCGATCTTTAGATGATTGAGCAGACCGATAACGTCCGCAGCCATCCCCGCGATCGAATAGGGCTCATCTGGCTTGCCTGACTCCCCCACGCCACGGTTGTCGAAGATGATTGTTTTAAAATATTTAGAAAAATCGGGCACCTGGCGGAACCAAAATTTAGAAGAGTGTCCTAGCCCGGAGATTAAGAGCAGCGGCTCAGCCTCCTCAGGGCCGTGAACCTCGTAGTAAAGCTCGATCTCGTTGACCTTCGCTTTCGGCATCTCCAGCTCCCTAAACTACCAGACCGCCATCGACGCTCAGCACCGCACCATTGATGAAATTAGCCTCATCGGAAGCCAAGAAGAGATAGGCATTGGCCACATCCTGGGGGGTGCCGAGCCGCCCCAGCGGCGTCTTCTCGCGCATTATTTCTAGGATCTTCTCTGGGACACCAGCGGTCATCTCGGTCTGGATAAAACCGGGTGCAATGGCATTGACGTTGATCCCCTTCCGGCCCAGCTCCCGCGCCCAGACCTTGGTTAGCCCGATCACACCCGCTTTGCTCGCCACATAGTTCGTCTGGCCAAAGTTGCCGTAGAGAGCGACGACCGAGGCGACATTGACGATCTTTCCCTTACCCTGCGCGATCATCGTCGGGGCGACGGCCTGGGTGACGTTGAAGACACCCTTCAGGTTAACGTTAATTACCAAATCCCAGTCCTCCTCGGAGAGCTTGAGCAGTTGGGCATCGCGGAGCACCCCAGCGTTATTGATCAAGATATCGATCCGGCCGAACTTTTCGATAACTGCCTCGACCATCCGCTGCACCTGCTCCCGGTCGGTCACGTCCGTTTTGATGAAGGTAGCTTCGCCACCATTTCGTCTGATCTCATCAGCTACTTGCTCGCCCTCATCGATGATATCGCAGACTGCCACTTTCGCCCCCTCTTGGGAAAACAACAGGGCTGTCCCCCGGCCGATCCCCCGGCCGGCGCCGGTGATGATTGCCACTCTATCCTTTAAACGCATCGTTCACTCCTTTCCCTTCAAATCCACCTGAAGAGTGCTGTGGAAAGCACAAAGCCCGCCCCTGAGGTGCAAAAAGCCACTAGGTCACCCTGCTCTAGCTTTTTTTGTTTTAATGTATCATATAGCGCCATGAAGACCGAGGCTGAACCGGCATAGCCGAACCTGTCCGCCACCCAATGGGCCCGTTCTGGCGGAAGCCTTAACTCCTCCAGCGTTGCCTTGACTGCCTCCTGCTCGACCTGGTTCATCAAGACCAGCTTCAGGTCCCCTGGCTTGTAGCCCGCTTTCTCCAGCGTCTCGCGGAGGAGCCTGGGCCAGTGGGCGATGTTGAAATCCGGCGGGACGCGATGGTTGTTCTCGTGGAACCTAAGATAATG
>Ga0114934_10002343_pt1 | contig 12111 bp, 20 predicted proteins | sample 4SBtaG_2_FD_99695 | JGI IMG/M metagenome (GOLD analysis project Ga0114934, IMG submission 99695) | Deep subsurface microbial communities from Kolumbo volcano to uncover new lineages of life (NeLLi) - 4SBTROV10_white metaG | ecosystem: Environmental > Aquatic > Marine > Volcanic ...
TATCGTACGGATAAAGTCGGTGAAAACCAAAACGAAATTGTGCGTCTTAATTGTAGAGCTCAAGCAGTTTTAGAATCTGATATTACCGATGCAGATTTAGAAAATTGTGATGGTACTCGATTAGAATTTTGGGCAACCAAGAAAGCACTTAGACAGGGCAATCCTGTGATTTCACTTAAAGCTTTCCTAACAAAATCACTCGGTATGAGTGGTGTTTCATTTGGGGAAATGCTTGAACAAGCAATCGGACAATCGTTTAGTGGTATTGTTAAACACGAAATGGTTGGGCGCAACAAAGATATACTACAAGCTTCAGTATCTAGAATACTAGCTAACAAGTAGTACATCATGGGTGAGTATGCAGTTAAACGGAGAGTCCCCTCTCAATTAAAAAAGGGGGCGAAGATAGCCATCGTTATGGACTATCCCAATTCTAATGAAGTTCGTTTAAATAAAATACTTGCAGGAGATTTTATAGTTAATAAAATTTGTAGACTATCGGGGATACAAATAGAAGATTGTATGCTCACCCACACTATCCAACTTAAACCTGCACAAGACAACCCCCAAAATTTTTTTCATAAACGTTCTGAATATAAGGCTTTGTGTAAAGAAAGTGAGTGGCGTTCTTCCTATCCGATTACCACCTATGGCTACCTCAAACAGGAGATGGAACAAGACTTGCAACGTTTATACAATGAACTCAATGAGACAAACCCCAATGTTATTATAGCAATGGGGGGCGTTTCATTGTGGGCATTAACAGGATTTGATAAGGTAGGTATATATAGAGGTGCTGTTATTCCTTCAACTCAAGAGAGATTGAAACAAGTTAAGGTAGTACCTTCTTATAATCCTTCTGCCATAGTTAGAAACTATGGCTTCAGAGCACACGTTTATTCTGATTTCAAAAAAGCTAAACGTGAATCAGAATTTTCACATATTAATTATACAACAAGAGAGTTATGGATTGAACCTAAATTAGATGACATGTATGCATTTGAAGCAGAATACATACATAGAAATAATCCCGAACAACCACTAGCTTTCGATATTGAAACAGCAGGAGGGCAGATAACGTGTATTGGATTTGCCCCCTCTTTAAAACATGCAATCGTGGTCCCGTTTAAATATAACTATTGGTCACGTGATGAAGAAGACAAAGCGTGGGCATGGGTTAAAGATTTATTAGAAGACATGAACCTAGTTAAGGTTGCACAAAATCAAACGTATGATATATCATGGTTAGCTTACAAACAAAATATAAAAGTAAGTGGATTAGTACATGATACAATGCATGCTCAACATTCTTTGCAACCAGAAATGGAAAAAGGTTTAGGTTTTCTCGGCTCCATATACACTAATGAAAGTGCATGGAAAACATTAGCCAAGTTCTCTAAGAGCACAAAAGCTGATGAGTAGTGAAACGTCCACATTTTTTTACAGCAAAAGCTGTTGATGAGGGGTGGGGTGAATTAGAAACTTACATAAGATTATGGCGTGCATCATTAGACCAATTGTTGCAAGACCTTATATATGTAGGTAGTGGTAAAGAAGATAAGAAAGCTTTTATTACTGCTTGGGAGTGGTTTGAAAATAACGAAGATGATTTTGAAATGGTATGTGATTTAGCAGATTTAGACCATGTAAGAACACGAAAGGAATTAAAAAATTTAATAGCGAGAGTAAATGGTAATAGATATAAACGACAATTTAAAAATAGCCGCAAAGCTTTTGAAGGGCAAGAGACACGAAGAATACGGAGACAAAAAGACAAACCATAATAACATTGCTAAATTATGGAAGGCTTATTTGGGTATAGAATTGGATGCCCATGACGTAGCTATATTAATGTTGTTATTAAAAATAGCTAGAACTAAATCTGGGAATCCAACTGAAGATACATATATAGACATGGTTGGGTACTCAGCAATTGCAGGAGAAGTGTGTGAAAATAATAAAAAATACAGAAATAAATAAACATGATTTAAGTAAAGACCAATTATTGTGGACATATTGTGCATTAGATTGCGCGTTGACTCATGAGATATGGTCTAGGATACATAAAGAATTTGACCCTATTACTAAAAGAGTTTATCTATTTGAATTAGATAGTTTAAAACCTGCAATGGAAATGATGTTGCGTGGTTTAAAAGTTGATGAAGTTAAAGTAAAAGAAAAGAAAGAAGTTTTACGTGCGCGTAGATTAAAATTAGAACGTATGTTAAATCTATTTGCTCAAGGTGTATGGGGTAAAGATTTAAATCATAATAGTCCTGTGCAACTTAAAAAAATTTTATATGAAGACTTAGGTTTGCCACCTGTTGTATCATACAAAGGGGGCAAGTCAAAGATATCTACTGACCGTTCTGCTTTAGAACAGCTCGGAGAATTTTATCCAAGGGCAAAACCTTTTGCGCATACTATACTTGCGTTACGTGATATAACTAAACAGCTTTCTGTTTTAGATTCTAAACGTGATGAGGATGGTAGAATTAGATGTTCTTATAATGTAGCAGGCACAGAGACAGGACGTTGGTCTTCATCAGAAAGTCCTTGGAGAACAGGAACCAATTTGCAAAACGTTACAAAAGAATTACGTTCTGTATTTATTCCAGATGATGGTATGGTTATGTTCTATGCAGATTTAGAACAAGCAGAATCAAGAGTCACTGCTTATGTGGCAGGTGATGAGAGTTATATAAATGCTTGTGAGAGTACAGACTTACATACTGAAGTTGTTAAAATGGTTTGGCCTAATTTGGGTTGGTCAGATGACCCTGCACAAAACAGAGAGCTCGCAGATAAACCTTATTACTTACACTTCACATATCGTGATATGTGTAAACGAGCAGGTCATGGTACTAACTATGGCATGACAGCGCATGCATTAGCTAAACATTTAAAAATAAAAGTTTCACATGCGACAAGATTTCAGTTGCTTTATTATGGAGGTGTGATACCATTAGAATCTTTAGAACGTTGGCATAAACAAGATAGAGAAGGAGGCTTTCAAGAGTTAATAGATACAGGAGAAAAGATTGGTAAGTTAATTAAAATAACAGGAGCATTTCCTGGTATACGTGGATGGCATAACGAAGTATCTGGTGAATTAAAACAAACAGGTTGTTTGGTTACACCCTTAGGAAGGCGCCGACAATTCTGGGATAGATTAAATGATAACTCTACACTAAGACAAGCTATAGCTTATGTTCCTCAATCTACTATTGGAGACTTATTAAATTTAGGTTTATATAAAGTATGGGAAAAGGTTAAAGATGTACAAATACTTGGTCAAGTACATGATGCAATATTAGGGCAATGCCCGCAAGATAGAGTGAATGAATTAATGCCCAAAGTTTTAGAGCAAATGAACAATCCTTTAGAAGTTAAAGGAAGACAAATGATTATCCCTTCCTCAGTAGAGGTTGGTAATACATGGAAGGATATGAAAGCATGGATAAAATAAAAAGAATATTTGTAGAAGACGGAAAGATTTTAGTAAAAGAGGGAGAATTTTCTACCATATGCAATGAGGCAGAGATAGAAGGACCTTCATTAATAAGAAACAAAGACGGTAATGTGTGGATTGAAACTACATCTACAGTAGTTAAACTTATAAATATACCCAAAGAAAATGTCAAGTTTCTAGATGAAAAATAATGGCTCGAAATTATACAGATTACATAGGGGCATGTGTTGATGCAATTAAATATAGTCCTATCCCTAAGCCTTTTGCTAGGTGGACTGCTTTATCTTCAATTGCAGGAGCACTCGGCCGAAGAGTTTGGTTCCCTATGCCTAACTATGATATTGGCTCTAATTTATTTGTAATACTTATTGCAAGTCCTGGTCGTAATAAATCTGTAAGTTTAATATTACCATTTACAAAAGTATTTAATAGATTAACTACGCCTGTTGGAACACAAGAAGATGACAACAATTTTAATACAGGTCTTGACCAATATGGTTTAAGAAATTTTCCTCTCTATCTTATTCAAGATAGAATAACTCCAGAAAAATTAGCAGTTGATATGACAAAAATTACACGCATGGATTTACGTTTAAGTAATCCACGTCAAGAACAATTTTTTGATTCATCTATGACTTTAGTTACGTCAGAGTTTGGTACATTTATGGGTAGAAGTGAAAGGTATTTGCAAATGTTTTTAACTGACATGTGGGATAGTAAAGAATCTTATAGTCACAAAACAAAAACAGCAGGTGAATATATTATTGAAGGACCTTGTTTAAATTGGGTGGCTTGCGCAACACCAGAACAATTTGTTGATAACTTACCAGAAGATGCAAAGTCTCAAGGATTATTATCAAGAATTATTCCTGTGTTTTATGAAGGAGAAAGAATCCCCCAAGATTTAACTCAAAAAGTTATTAGTGATAATACAATAGATAATTTAAGAAATGATTTATCTCATGTAGCTAAGATGTATGGGCCAATGACATTTGATGATGATGCATTTGAAGGAGCTAATGAAGATATCTATTATAATTTACAACCAGAACCCACTGACCCCCATCTGTCTGAGTATTGTCAAAGAAGAGTGTCTCACTTTCTAAAGATAGCTATGTCAGTTTCAGCTTCACGCAGGTCTACTAGAAAAATTATGAAAGAAGATTGGGAAACAACTAAAGAGATTATGTTTGACATGGAAAAAAATATGCCTAAAGCATTAGAAGGTTTTGGGATGGCACGTACAGGTAGAATAGCACATGATATGGGTGTGTGGTTGGACGCTACTATGGCTCTTAATAAGAGACAACATGTAACACTTCGTGCATTTAAACGTGAATTGCTTAGAAAGATTCCAAATCCAGGAGAGTTGGACCAAACAATCAGAGCCATGGTGGACTCTGGTTATATAAAAATGGAAGGTAATTTAGTCTTTGCTTGTAAAAAGTAATTGACCTTCACAAACAGAAATGGTATACTAAGAATGGTATGTGCAAAATAGAAAATTATGAAATTAAACATTGATATAACTAAAGATACCCTGCTCCCAAAAAATGCTGTGGATATCTTAAGGGATAGATATATGTTACCAGAAGAGGAGACACCACAAGAAGCTTTTGCCAGAGCATGCATAGCATTTGCTGATAACAAAGCACACGCAGAAAGATTATACAAATATGTTTCAAATCTTTGGTTCATGTTTGCTTCTCCACTTCTATCAAATGGTGGAACAGACAGGGGCTTACCTATTAGTTGCTTTTTAAATTATGTACCCGATAGTAGAGAAGGACTAGCGGCACACTATACTGAGAACATATGGTTGTCTAGTATGGGGGGCGGAATAGGGGGTTATTGGGGCCATATTCGCTCACAGGGACAGTCAACCAGCAAAGGTAATAAGACTACAGGGGTTATTCCATTTATGCATGTAGTGGACTCTCAAATGGTAGCTTTTAACCAAGGCTCTACCAGACGTGGGTCATATGCTAGCTACATGGATGTATCCCATCCAGAAATTATAGAATTTATTGAGATGAGAAAACCTGCGGGTGGAGATATCAATAGAAAAAATTTAAACCTTCATCATGCTGTTATTGTACCCGATAAATTTATGAAAGCGGTAGAAGATGACAAGGATTGGGAACTCGTAGACCCAAACAGTAAAGAGAAAGTTAAAACAATTAAAGCTAGAAATATATGGATAAAGATTTTAGAAGCTAGAGTTTCAACAGGTGAACCTTATATTATGTTTATTGATACAGTTAATAAAGGATTGCCTAAAGAATTAAAAGCTAAGGGATTGAAAGTACATCATTCTAATTTATGTAGTGAGATTACTCTTCCAACCAATGAAGATAGAACAGCAGTATGTTGTTTATCTAGTTTAAATTTAGAATACTTTGATGAGTGGTCTCAAGATGAAATGTTTATAGAAGATATTATTCGTATGCTTGATAACACTTTAAGCGTATTCATTAAAGATGCCCCTCTGACCATGATTAAAGCTGTTAACAGTGCTAAGTCTGAACGTTCAATTGGTTTAGGAACAATGGGATTCCATTCTTACTTACAAAAAATAGGAGTAGCATTGCAAAGTCCTATGTCTATGGGACCTAACTTAAAAATATTTAAGCACATTAAAAAGAAATGTGATGCGGCGAATTTCTTATTAGGAAAAGAAAGAGGGGAAGCGCCCGACCTCAAAGGAACTGGGAAAAGATTTTCACATATGACTGCTATAGCTCCTAACGCAAGTAGTTCAATTATATGTGGCAATACTTCACCTAGTATAGAACCCTTAAGAGCAAATGCGTTTACGCAAAAAACTTTGAGTGGTTCTTTTTTAATTAAAAATAAATATCTAGAAAAATTACTAGAGGAGAAAGGAAAGAATACAAAAGATGTTTGGAAGATTATTATATCTAATAGAGGATCAGTGGATGCGTTCGATTTCCTCACAGCGCAAGAAAAAAATATATTTAAAACCGCCATCGAAGTTGATCAAGCCTGGCTTGTGGACTTGGCTGCGGAACGTCAAAAATATATTTGTCAAGCGCAAAGTTTAAATTTATTCTTCCCACCAGATGTTAATGTGAGAAGATTAAACAACGTTCACAAACGCGCATGGCATAAAGGATTAAAAACTTTATACTATTGCAGGAGTGAAGCAATTAAAAGGGCGGAAAACATATCAATTAAAATAGAAAGGAAAGTAAGACAGGATAACGAAGAAGAATGTGTTATGTGTCAAGCATAGGGGTAGAACTTATGAGTATATTTAAAGAAAGAGATTATTATAAACCGTTTGCATATCCGTGGGCATTTGAAGCTTACGACATGCAACAAAAAATGCATTGGCTTCCATCGGAAATATCTTTACATGAAGATGTTAATGATTGGAACAATAGAATGAATGAAAGCGAAAAGAATTTAGTTAAACAAATACTAACATTCTTTACACAAGGAGATGTAGATATAGCACAAGCATATATGGATGTGTATGTTCCTATGTTTAAACCACCAGAAATCCGTATGATGTTATCTTCTATTGCAACAAGTGAAGCTAATCATGCTCATAGTTATTCATTGTTAAATGATACAATAGGTATGGATGATAAAGAGTACAAAGCTTTCCAAGAAATAAAAGCTATGAATGATAAACATGAATACTTGTGGAAAAGCAAAGGGGGCACTGAAGAAGAGAAGATGATAAGAGACATGGCGGTGTTCTCTGCATTTGGTGAAGGGCTTCAATTGTTTGCTAGCTTTGTTATGTTATTAAATTTTACTAGATTCGGAAAGATGAAAGGTATGGGACAGATTGTCGCATGGTCTATTCGTGATGAATCACATCATGTGGAAAGCATGATTAAATTATTCCATTGTTTATTAGATGAAAAACCTAATGTGTGGAATGACAATTTTAAAAAGAGTTTATATGATATATGTCGTGACATGGTAGTATTAGAAGATAAGTTTATTGATTTAGCTTTTGCTATGGGTCCTGTTGAAGGATTAACTGCAGATGAAGTCAAACAATACATACGGCATATAGCAGATAGAAGACTACTACAGCTAGGGTTAAAGCCTAACTATGGAGTGAAAGAAAATCCACTCGAATGGGTCGATTGGATAGTTAATGGAGTAGAACATACTAACTTTTTTGAGAACAGAGCTACAGAATATGCCAAGGGTGCTATGACTGGTACTTGGGCAGACGCATTTTAAGCTTGACACAGATAGTAAAGTATGCTAGTATTACAATTCAAGGGGGGCACAAAGGGCAAGCTGATTTCGGTTAGTTTGCCCTTAGCTTTTTCTGGAGGTGTGTGTGAAAGATTTAAGTAAAGAAGAATATAAGACGTATTTAAAAGAATACAAAGAACGAGGCAATGCGGCTTTGCGAAAGTCACGTAACAATCATATCGATAAACGTGAAAGACAAGGAGCGTATCGCCAGCATTTGGATTGCGCAGCTATGATTAGAAACATGAATCATAAAATGAAACATGGTCAGTGGTTATATGATGACAGACCAGATGGAAGTTTTTCTAAATATTTTAGAGTGTTAGCATCAGGTGATCCTGATAAGGTGGGAAAAGTTATCGATAGTTTCGGAAGGGAGTATAATGTACCAAGAGAAACAGACTAAGTATGATGGCTTTGCTAAAAAATTATTTTATGATTTTAGAAAAACAAAAAAGGGTATCCCCTATTGGGAGAGGTTACACTTTAAAGACAGAGATGAGTGGCGTGGTATAGCTCAGATCATGAAAAGAGAACGTAGATATTTTAAAAAGCTACGTAAAAAAACAGGAGACAAAAATGAAAGACCTATTACAAAAAGCGGTTAATGCTGTAGTATTGGCTAAAGGGAATAAGTCTGATGCGGCTAGGGCATTGAACATTCCACGCACTACTCTGATAAGCAGACTAGAAGCGGCTGAACGAGAGGAAATAAAACCCACTGTTAAATCTCCTAACCTAGAAGTTGCTCTTGCCGAGCAGAAAATGGTTTATGATTTACAGGTAAGGGAGTTAAAGAAACAATTAGATGAAGCTATACAGCAAAATGTTACATCAGATTATGTCAGAAAGAATGTATTTAAATTGGGAAAACATAAGGCTAATCCACCTAAGTGGTTGGTTAAATCTTCTCCAGCAACAGGGGCACCTGGTGTTCCCACTTTGTTCTTATCTGATTTCCACTATGGTGAAGTGGTCAGACCCGACGCAGTTAATAACTTAAATAAATTTGACAAAAAGATTTCGCAGTTGCGATTGAAGTCAACTGTAGAAACAGCAATTGATTTATGTCATAACCATATGGTTAATCCTAAATACCCAGGAATTGTTTTGGCTTTAGGTGGAGACATGATGGCGGGCTCTATCCATGATGAGTTAATTGAAACCAACGATGGTACAAATATAGATCATGTATTAGAATTGTTTGACCAATTAATTTGGACAATTGCTACGTTAGCTGATAAGTTTGGTAAAGTTTTTATACCAACATGCTACGGTAACCATTCTAGAATGTACCAACAGTATAGAAATAAAGAAGCAGCACATCTTAGTTTTGATTGGATGCTTTATAACATGCTAGAAAAACATTTCACAGCAAATAAAGATGACCGTATTCAATTTCTAATACCAACAGGATTTGATACCTATTACAAAATTTTTGACACCAGTTATCTATTAACACATGGAGATAGATTAGGAGTTCGAGGGGGAACAGGTATCGTAGGGATGCTTGGTCCTATAGCACGAGGTGTTAATAAAGTGAGGTCAGAGTATGCCAATTTTGGTAAGTCAATTGACTATGTTATTCTTGGGCATTATCATCAATACATTTCTATTAAAGGAGCTATAGTCAATGGCTCACTTAAAGGTTATGATGAATATGCAATGAGCAACCGCTTTGCTTTTGAGATTCCCAAGCAAGCTTTATGGTTTACACACCCACAATACGGTGTAACTTTCCAAGTTCCTGTGATTGCTGAACAAGGTGTGCCTAAAAAACCTAAGAAAGAGTGGCTTCAATGGGCCTCATAAAACGATTTAAAGGATGGCATAAGGTATTGCATGTGCCCCCTTTATCTGATATAATAAATGACTTAAACCCACAACAAGGAGTATGCTATGGCAATGGGACTAAAAAGAAATAAAACAAAATCGCCTGGAAAAGTAGGCAAAAAGAAGCAAGGTTACAAGGCTCGTAAAGATGAGTCTATTGCTATGAGAATCAAAAAGAAAAGAACTAAGAAGCAGTTAAAAGCTAGCAGAGATGAATCTTATGGTAAATGGGGTAGCAAAGCTAAGAAAAAAGGCAAGATCAATAGATAATGCCTAACGATAAATGGACAGAAAGTCAGGATTTTCAAATGGGAACAGTTAAAGTTGGCGGAGACGCCGTTAAAGTAGAAGAAAAAGAGGATGACAATAAGCAGAAGTCAGACGGGAAAGACAGTGAGTCTTAAACCGCCTGCCCACTTACAACATAGAGTCACCTTATCATCTTCACCAATGGAAAAGTTGAAGAAGAAACGTACACCTTTTCTTCCTGCTGCAAAAAAGAATTTTAAATCTTATAAACCTAAGAAATCTAAGTCAGCTAAAAATTTAACCGCTGCCAATATTTGGAAATTTGTTCCAGATGTTAAATAATTATGATCAAAATATTTTTTTTATTAATGCTTTTTTCTACGCCTAACCAAAATACTGTTAAGTATAATGCGTCTATATATCCAACGGAAGATATGTGTATGGAAGCAAAGGTTAGTTATATGGAAATGTATAATGCAAAGTCTGCAGAATATAGAGCGGGAATAAAAACAGAAGCTTTCTGTATACCTTTTAATTCTTTTCCTATTCTAGGAATGCCTATACCACAAGGAGTATAACATGGCAAAGAAATGGATTCAAAAAGCTAAACTAAAGAAGGGGGCACTGCGAAAAGATTTAGGTGTTCCTGCTGGTAAGAAGATACCAAAGTCTAAGTTAAAGGCGGCAGCAAAAAAGAAAGGTAAGATTGGCAAACGAGCTAGACTTGCTATGACATTTTCAAAGATGAAAAAGAAATAATGGACCCAAATACTTGTTGCAATTGTGATCATAATTGTCATTGTAGTAATGGTGGTTCATGCTGTGGCGGACAATGTGAATGCATGAATTGTGAACATCCTAAAGAAGAAGATAAGTCTGTGGATTTTGATCCCGACTTCAGTCTTACTGTACATTAATATGGCTGGATTAGATACATTAAAAAAACAAATCAATAATGCCATAGGTTTAATAGTAATGGCAGGAGGAGATCCTAATAAAGCAACTCCTAACAAAGAAGGTTATTATGATAACCCAGGAAATATTGAAGCTAACACAACTTCTTTTGCATCCACAGGTAAAACTTACGGGGATGGAAGATTTGCCCAATTTGAGAATAAAGTTTTTGGTTTGAACGCCATACCTTATACTTTTATAACAGGGGCGTATGATGATGTTCGTGATGGTAATATATTAGATGTAAAAGAAGCTATTGAAATATACAAACCTATAGGAGAAAATACTGAAGAAGAAGTTAAAAATCAAATAACTGCTATTCAAAAGAGAATAGACGGCAATGAATTAGATTTATCCAATAAGGATCATGTTATGATTTTAATGGAAGAGATTACTAGATATGAAAATAAAGATTCTGAAAAAGCTTTAAAATATTATAATAAAGATGCTAGAAGTAAAGCGGCAGATTTATTTTTATCGCCGATAAAACCAAAACCTAAAAGAAAATAATGGAGTTAAATTAAATGGGCGGATTACCAGTAGAAATGATTACCATGCTTGGCTCATCCTTGTTGGGTGGGTTCATGTCTATATGGGGGCAAAGTATAAAAGCTAAACAAGCTGAACAAAAAATGCTACTTGCTCGTGGTAAGTTTCAAATGGAATCAATTGAAAAAGCTAGAACATATGAGAACAAAGGTTTTCAATGGACTAGAAGAATCATAGCTTTATCTGCTGTGTTTGCTATAATTGTATGGCCTAAGATTGTGCCTGTATTTTTTGATACAAGTGTATGGTTAACATGGACAGAATTTACTAGAGGGTTTTTATTCTTAATTGAATCAAAAGAAATAGTAATGGATAGAGAGTTCTTTGGTGTAGTAATAACACCGCTTGATACTCACTTAATGTCTGCTATAGTTGGATTATATTTTGGAGGAAGTTTAGTTAAAAAGTAATGAAGATAAAAGAAAAAATATTAGAGTGGATTGAAAATATATCTAGCAAACTTAATGTTTGGGCATGGCACAAACGTTGGAATAAAAGAGGAAGAAGAGATGAAAAAGACAATACTCTTAACCCTCGTTCTTAGTCTATGGGCTTGTGATAGTTTATCTATGAAACCACACAAGACATCTGTTACATACGGAGTAGCAGATACAGAAAAAGATAACGGAAAAGATTCTGTTAAGGAATCATTTACAGTGAAGCAAGACTTCATATGGGAGTAAATTATGAACGGACTTAAGATATCATTCGCCGTTGTAGCATTTGTACTCGTACAAGGTATTGGTGTTATATGGTACGTAAGTAAACTTGATTCTCGTGTGGATCAGATGTATAAAAGTTTTGAAGAA
>Ga0114934_10002344_pt1 | contig 12109 bp, 8 predicted proteins | sample 4SBtaG_2_FD_99695 | JGI IMG/M metagenome (GOLD analysis project Ga0114934, IMG submission 99695) | Deep subsurface microbial communities from Kolumbo volcano to uncover new lineages of life (NeLLi) - 4SBTROV10_white metaG | ecosystem: Environmental > Aquatic > Marine > Volcanic ...
AATCAAGCTATGGACATATCAGAGATTTAGCCAAGAAAAATTTAAGCATAGATGTTGAACATGGTTTTTTACCTGTTTACGAAATCCCTGATGATAAAAAGAAAGTGGTTACTGAGTTGAAAAAAGCTGTAAAATCTCATAATCAAATTTGGTTGGCATCTGATGAAGACCGCGAAGGAGAAGCTATTTCGTGGCATTTACAAGAAACCTTGAAATTATCAAAAGATAAGGTAAAACGCATTGTTTTCCATGAGATTACAAAGAATGCTATTTTGGAGGCAATAAAAAACCCCCGTGATATTGACTTAAATCTTGTAAACGCTCAACAAGCGCGTCGCATATTAGACCGGTTAGTTGGTTACGAGATTTCGCCTATCTTATGGAAAAAAATACTACCATCGCTTTCTGCCGGCAGGGTTCAATCTGTTGCTGTTCGTCTTATTGTTGAGCGTGAAGAAGAAATCAAAAACTTTAAACCCGTTGCCTCATTCAAAGTAAAAGCAGAATTTTTAGGTTCTTCACAAGGAAAAGACTTTAAATTGGAAGGAGTGCTTTCAAAAAACCTGCCCGATGAAAAAACAGTAAAAGCATTTCTAGAAGTTTGCAAGCAAGCAGAATTTTTAGTTACCTCAATAGAGACAAAAGATGCAAAGCGTTCACCGGCACCTCCGTTTACAACTTCTACACTTCAACAAGAAGCCAGTCGCAAATTAGGTTATTCGGTAAGTAAAACCATGCAAGTAGCTCAAAAATTATATGAGTCCGGATTGATTACTTACATGAGAACAGACTCCGTTCATTTATCCAATTTAGCCATTGGTGTTGCCAAGAAAGTTATTGAGAACGAATTTGGTAAACAATATTCAAAAACACGGCAGTTTCAAACAAAATCAAAAGGGGCACAGGAGGCTCACGAGGCCATTCGTCCTACCTATATCGAGAATAAAGAGATTTCGGGAAATAATAGCGAGAAACGACTCTATGACCTTATATGGAAGCGTACTGTTGCTTCTCAAATGGCTGACGCACAATTTGAGCGCACATTGATAAAAATTGAAAACAATTCTAAAGCAGATTATTATTGGACAACCAAAGGTGAAGTAATAAAATTTGACGGATTCTTGAAACTATATATGGAATCGAAAGATGAGGATACCGAAGACGATGACAAAACGACTATTTTACCAAAAATAGAAAAAAATACATCTTTATCTTTACAGCAGATTTCTGCTATGCAGAAGTTTACAATACACCCTCCCCGTTATACTGAAGCTAGTTTAGTACGAAAAATGGAAGAGCTTGGTATTGGCCGTCCATCAACTTATGCACCGACAATTCATACCATCCAAACGCGTAAATATATTGTGAAAGAGGATATTCAGGGTAAAACGAGAACGGTGTCACATCTGATGCTGAAAGACGGACAGATACAAGAAAAAACAGAGAAAGAAAATTATGGTTTTGAAAAAGCTAAATTAATACCCACAGATACCGGTGTTGTTGTCAATAAGTTTTTAGTTGAAAATTTTCCTGAAATAGTGGATTATAACTTTACAGCATCTATTGAGAAACAATTTGATGCTATTGCCGAAGGTAAAGTGAAATGGGAAAAGATGATTGCCGATTTTTATAAAAAATTTCATGAACAAATAAACTTTACAGAACAAAATGCAAAAAAAGAATCCGGCGAGCGCCTGCTTGGAAAAGACCCCAAAACAGGCAAGCCTATCTCCGCAAAAATTGGTAAATATGGACCTTATATACAGTTAGGAGAAGCGACCGACGAAGAAAAACCAAAATTTGTTCCAATGCCAAAAGAACTCTCTATTTCATCGGTTACACTGGATGATGCATTGAAACTTTTTGATTTACCCCGTACGGTGGGGCAGTTTGAAGATAGTGATATTACGGCAGCTATTGGCCGGTTTGGACCCTATCTGAAACACAATAATAAATTTTATTCCATTCCCAAAACCGACTCGGTTTACAGCATAGAAGAAAAGCGTGCGATAGAAATAATATTAGCTAAACGCCAAGCCGACAGCAAAAAAATTGTCAAAGAATTTCCTAACGATAAGGACTTACAAATACTTAACGGTCGTTGGGGTGTTTATATTAAATACAAGAAAAAGAATTTTAAGATTCCGAAGAAACTAAAAGATAAAGACCTTTCGTATGATGAGTGTATGGAAATAATTCATAGCGCAGGAGACACAAAGAAAAAAACGAGAAAGAAATAGTATCCTTTCTTTAGATTTCCGTTTCATTGAAATAAATACTTATGATTGATTTAACCGAATTTTTTAGGCCTGTTGAAATAACATTTGACAAAACATTCTTTACCAGTTCGGAAGAAACATTATTGGGTGCTTCACAAATTCATGATAACGCTGAACTTTTCAAAAAAAAACCATTATTGAAAGAGGCGGGTGTTGTTCTTTTTGGATTACCGGATTTTCAAAAAAACACTAAAGATTTTCTGAAAGGAACAATGGCTATTCGCCAAAAATTATATGGATTAGCAAAACTTAAAGGTGCCATTTCGTTTTATGATTTGGGTAATTTTAAAGTCCCGACAAACATACAAGATTATGAGTCTGGAATTCACATTGTGTTGGAAACATTGTTTGAGGCTAATATTCGTGTTATAATGCTAACTGAAAACTCTCTACCAACAAGTGTTGCTAAATCATTTTCATCTTATTACCCTGACTCTTCGGTATTGATGGTGAATAATCATTTTGAAGACTATGATAAATTCGAGATGATGACTGAAGATGCCGGGTTTTCTTTAAATTTTGGGCTACTTGGGTTTCAAAATTATTTGACCTCTGTCGCACAAATTGAACGGGGGGAAGAATATTTCATGGAATTTGTCCGTCTTTCGGAAATTAAAAACAAGATTCAAGAGGCAGAGCCATATTTCCGTGATGCCGACTGGGCTATTATGTCATTGAATGCTGTTAGTCATAAAGATGCTTCTGCATCAGAAAAACCATCCCCTAACGGATTTTCATCTCAAGAGTTTTGTAATATGTCATACTTTGCTGGATTGGGATGTAGAAATAAAATGATTTCATTTACGGGCTACAATACTCAAAAAGACAATAGTGGTCAATCTGCTTTTTTACTTGCTCAAGCCATTTGGCTCAACTTGGATGGATTTGCAGGACATGTAGAAGAATATCCACCAATACAGAGGCAAAATATTCAACGGTATATTGTAATTAATGAGGAATATAACAAGCATTTTATTTTTTACAAAAGTAATCTGACAGGGCGTTGGTGGATGGAAATACCGGGAAAGAAAAAGAAAAATATTATTGTTGCCGCCTCTTATCAGGACTATAAAATGGCAAGTAATCAGAAAATCCCTGCACGCTGGTGGAATCTGTTTAAACGATACTTTTAATATTTTCTACAATATGAAAAAGGTGATTTTTCAGGACTGGCACACCATAGACTATAAAACAGCTTGGGACAAACAAGAAACACTGCTTGAATTAGCCAAGCATCGTAAATTTGAATTACATTTACCGGTGGAAAACAATTTTATTTTTTGTGAGCATCCACATGTTTTTACCATCGGAAAATCAGGGAACAATAACAATTTACTGGTCGATAATAATTTTTTAGAAAAAATTCAAGCAACAGTTTTTCATATTAACCGTGGCGGAGACATTACTTATCACGGTCCGGGACAAATTGTCGGTTATCCTATAATAGACCTTGAAGATTTTGGTCTCGGTGTAAAACAATATATTTATCAAATTGAAGAAACCATTATCAGAACCCTTAAAGCATACGAAATCAATGCCACACGATTGGCGGGAGCAACGGGCGTATGGTTAGATATCAATACGCCTAAGGTTCGTAAAATTTGTGCTATCGGCGTAAGGGTCAGCAGGGGAATCACCATGCATGGATTTGCTTTTAATATCAATACGGATTTAACATATTTTTCCTATATCAATCCTTGTGGATTCACAGACAAAGGTGTTACTTCGCTGCAAAAAGAATTAGGCAAACCAATAGACATCAGAGCGGTAAAAGAAAAGATAAAAGAAAATTTTCTTGCTGTTTTTTCCTAAATACAAATAATGAATCTATTCTAAAAACCGCTTATTAGCTAAACCATAGATATCTGAAAACGATATAAGTATTTTAAGAAACTTAACAGCAAGTCGATATGAACGAGGGTTAATAGGCTTCTATAATCTTTATAAAATCATCAGCTTTGAGCGATGCGCCGCCAATCAATCCACCGTCAATATCCGGTTGCGAAAACAAGGCTTGGGCATTCGAAGGCTTACAGCTGCCGCCATAGAGAATGGAAACAGAATCAGCTAATGCGGCATCAAAATTTTCTTTGAGCAGATTACGGATAAATGCATGAACCTCTTGTGCCTGTTCCGTTGATGCTGTTTTTCCTGTTCCTATAGCCCAAACCGGTTCGTAGGCAATAACAATATGCTGCATTTGTGCAGCAGAAAGTTTCAGAATAGTTTCTGATAATTGGGATTTGATAACCTCAAAATGTTTGTTTGCCTCGCGTTCTTCTAATTTTTCGCCACAGCAAAACACGACATCTAAATTGTTTTCCAGTGCTAATTCAATTTTTTGTGCCAAAATTTCGCTGGTTTCACCATAATATGCCCGTCTCTCGGAATGGCCTATAATGGTATCGTCAACTCCCTGTATCGAGGCAATCATTTTTGCTGAAACCTCTCCTGTAAAAGCACCTTCCGGGTGATTGGCAATATTCTGACTGCCCACACCAATTTTATCCGGATTTATCACATCGGCTACATCGTGAATAAAAGGAAACGGCGGAAACAAAATAACGGTTACATCATCATTGTTTTTTTTGCTTTCTGCCAACTTAGAGTCAATTTCGGATGCCAGCATAATGGCTTGTTCCAAGGTGGTATTCATTTTCCAGTTACCGGCTACAATTTTTTTTCGCATATCAATTTATGATTTTTTTGCTTTCTTTCAAAAAACAAAGATAATAATTAACCGTAACACGAATATTATTATACAAATTTTCGTTTATAATAGGTGTTTCGTTTACAGTTTCTTTCCTCTCCCTTTGTTGTTTAAAAATAAATTTTTAAATTTGTAATTATTTGACACAAAGATAAAATATTATGAAAAAAATACTATTGGCTTTAACGGTTTTGACTATTACAATCTTCGCAAATGGACAGGATAAAAATAAGGTGCAAGCGATGCTTCCGGGGTATAAACCAAATGTTGACACTATTGAGCTTGCTGATTTTTTGAAGATTTCAGACCTGGTTCTTAATGACAATAAATATTCAATTCTTGGGTTTGATTTTACATTTACTCATGATGGATATGAGACGACCCTTCATTGTCATTCAAGTAAATTGACTGATAATATTAAAGATTCTATTATTAAAAGTAAAGAAAAAAATATTAAGATCATTAAAATTTATTTCGAAAATATTGTCGTAAAATCAAAAGATGATTTAAATATAAAAATTAGTCCTATATTTTACAACATCAAAATATAAGGACTAAATTGTGTCCTATACTTGAGTTAGTGTATAATCCCAAGTCCCGTAAGCATCTTTTTTCAGTATTAATCCGAATTATTCATAAAAATCATTGAATTTTGTGAACTTTTTGGGTTAAACTGCTGTCAAGTTTATGTAAATATGTTGGTGGCAGTTTACTATAAGAGTAATTTCAGGTAATATTTTTTGTGCTGACGACGAAATCAACAATGTTTTATTCAAACTTCAGATGACGAACAGACCTTCCGTCACGACGGATAATATCAAGTGCTTTATAACCAATTTTAAGATGATCATTTACAAAATTTTTGGTTACGAGTCTATCGCTTTTTATCGTTTTTACACCAGACGAAATCATTGGCTGGTCACTGACTAAAAGTAAAGCCCCTGATGGTATTTGGTTGGCAAAGCCTACACTAAAAATGGTCGCTGTTTCCATATCGATAGCCATTGCACGAATTTTTCGGAGGTAGTCTTTAAAGTTATTATCATATTCCCATACACGGCGGTTTGTTGTATAAACAGTGCCTGTCCAATAATCACGCTGTATATCACGGATAGAAGTAGAAACTGCCCGTTGTAAGCTGAATGCCGGTAAAGCAGGCACTTCGGGCGGGAAGTAATCGTTTGAAGTTCCTTCACCTCGAATGGCTGCGAGTGGTAAAATAAAATCACCCAGCGCATTTTTCATTTTCAGTCCGCCACATTTTCCCAAAAACAAAACAGCTTTTGGCGTTATGGCACTTAATAAGTCCATGATGGTAGCGGCATTGGCACTGCCCATCCCAAAGTTGATAATTGTAATACCATTGGCTTGTGCATTGGGCATGGGTTTATCTTCTCCAACAATTTCTACGCCGTGGTCTTTGGCAAAAGTCTCCACATAATTACTAAAGTTTGTCAACAAAATTAAATCGGAAAATTCATCCAGTGCCCTTCCTGTATATCTTGGTAACCAATTTTTTACAATGTCTTCTTTGGTCTTCATGGTAAAAATTTTTACAAAGATAAAGAAAATAGAGCTACGAATTTACAATAACGAATTGTCTTTTTCCGGTTTTATCAAATCAAACGATAATATAATTTCGTGAGAACCACTGTTGGTTTTTCGAAGTTGTGAAACTACAATATCGTATGAATAAGCAAAAGTAAACCGTTGTTTTATTTTCAATCCCATCAATAATACCAATGCATCATTGTAACGATAGGTTAATCCGCCTAAAATCTTTTTTTGGTAATCTAATTTCATATTGAAATCTACTTGCATAGGGCTGCCAACGGTACCACTTATCAGAATAGACGGTTGTAAATCAAATTCTTCATCTAAGTGAAAATGATAGCCACTGGTCAAATAGAAATGTTGGGTTAGCGGAATGGTTGCATGAAATGTTTCATTTTTAAACAAATGGACACGAGCCGTAAAAAGTTGCATAATGGCTATGCCGGCAAAAAAATCGTCATTATAGACATAGGTGCCGAAAGATACATCGGGCTTCCAAGCCCTGTCAGAAACGCCTTCGTAAATAGAGAGGTCGGTATTTAAGTGAAGCGTTACCTTATTGCCATCAATACCATATTGTACAAGTGTTCCCAATAGTCCTAGCGAGACATTGACTTTGTTAAATTTTAGTTGGTAAGCGTAGCCGAGGTTAAATGATAGCCGGCGTGTAGGTCCTGTGATGTCGTTCATTAAAAATCCACCCAAACCCATATTGTCCATCAAAGAACCATTGTATGATAGCGTTTGTGTCATGGGAGCACCATCAAATCCTATCCATTGACTACGGTGGTGTAGCATAATTTGGTCAACGGGTTTTGTGCCTATAATAGCAGGGTTAAAAACTATTTCGTCCAACATCCGCTGACTAAATTGCGGATACTGTTGTGCAATTCCCAAGCTATCAAGTAATGCAAAAAATATGATTATTAATGATTTTTTCATTATTTCTTTTGTTTGAAAATTCTATCTTACAATGGTTACATTCCCTTTCAATATTTCTGAGCCATCACCTAAATCAATAATGTAATAATAAGTGGCTGCCGGTAAGTCGTTGCCATAATATTTGCCGTCCCACTCATTCAGATAACCGGATTTCTCGTAAACCTTATGTCCATTTCTATTGTAAACTTGTACTAAATTATCAGGATATTTATCAATATTTTCAATATACCAAGTGTCATTGACACCGTCACCGTTTGGTGTAAAAGTGTTATAAATGACCAATTCGTATGCCGGTTTTTCTTCCACTGTAATGGTTATATTATCTGAATTCTGACAACCATAATTGTCCGTAACCGTAATGGTATAGGTGATAGTTGTTTGTGGCGATGCGATGGGATTAAGAATATCCGTTTGGCTTAAATAAGCTGTTGGTGACCATAAATAGGTTGATACGCCTGCATTTGTTGTAGCCCATAGTTGGATCGATTCACCTTGATAAATTGTTGTGTCTTGTCCGGCGTCCACTTGAGGTAAAGGCTGAACAGAAATGGTTACTGAATCAATATCATAGCAATTACCATTAGATACCGTTACAAAATAGGTGGTTGTTACCAAGGGTGATGCTGCTGGATTGGCAATATTAACATTGCTAAGTGAGGCATCTGCACTCCATTGATAAGTTGTACCACCGGAAGCAGAAAGCAGTGTCGTTTCGCCGTAACAGATGGTCTGATTACCACCGGCTTCAGCAACCGGTGTTTGATTAACCGTAACCGTTACACCGTCTGTATCTGTGCAACCATATACATTACTTACCGTTACAAAATAAGTTGTGGTAGTCTGTGGTGCTACTTGTTGGCTTGAATTATTGTTACCATTACTCCATGCATACGAATCGCCCCCGGAAGCGGAAAGCGTAACCGTGCTACCACTGCAAATAGTGGTGTCAGTACCGGCATATGCTACCGGAACAGGATGAACAGAAACCGTTATTGTAGCTGTATCAGAACAAGACCCAATACTGCCGGTAACTGTAAATGTAGAGTCTGAAATTGGTGAAACCAGAATACTACTATCCGTTTGTCCTGTATTCCATTGATAGTTTGTAGCACCGCTGGCAGTAAGTGTTGAATTATCGCCCATACATATATCATTATCACCTGAAATGGTTATATTTACAGCAGAAATGACAGAAATTGTTACATTATCGGAAGCATTGCAACCATTGTCATTAGTGACTGTTACTGAATAGGTGGTCGTTGTGGTGGGATGAACTGTGATGCTTGCAGCGCTGTCGCCGGTATTCCAATAATAGGTAGTTCCATTTCCTGTAGCAATCAGAGTTACCGAATCATTGATACATATCGTCTGGTCTTGACCGGCATCAACAATGGGTAAATCACTAACATAAATAATAACACTGTCTGTTTGTGAACACATATTATCGGAAACCGTTACATAATAGGTGGTTGTCGTTGTGGGTGAAACCGTAATATTTGAAGCCGTATCGCCTGTGCTCCATAGATAGGATGTGCCACCACTTGCAAATAGAGGGGCATTATCTCCTTGGCAAATCGTATCTTCTGTACCAACTGTAATATTTAGGAGATGTTCCGTTACCTTTATTTCATCTGAAGCGGTACATGAGCCTAATGTAACCGTAACCGAATAAGTCCCTGCCGTGTAAACATCTATCATTTGTGTGGTATCACCTGTTGACCAAATGTAGGAATCAAATCCTAAGCCTGCATCCAGCGTAACAAAAGTCCCCGGACAAATGGTTGTATCGGGACCCAAATTGACTGTCGGAGGAGAAGCTGCCAGGATGTAGGGTTCATTAGTAAAATCCGTAATTATCGGGGAAGTTAATTGGTTTAAGGGCATTCCCTGTGTTAAAATAGTATTGCCCAATGGATGCCAAACCACTGATTGCCAATTTGCTATTTCATCCCAAATGTATCCATCTGATAATTCATCATAGAAAATTGAAATGATAGCATCAGTGCTACCAGAATCTCTTGAAATTAAATGATAAAAGTCCGGTTCCAAGCTACATAGTCCAGAATCTACCAATGAACGATCGTAACCATCGAGCGTTGCATCATTATTGACCATTCTGACATTAAAACTGGCTAAACCGGAAGACTGTGGCGTAATCTCTACCGGACGGTAGCGTTGTGTCCCTATGGATGATCCCACAGGGAATAAATAAGTAGAGTCTGCATTTGTAAATCGTTGCAAATAACCGTTTGCTAAGCTGCTGACAAATCCTGTCGTTCGTTGAATAGCATTAGTATTTGTGTTTTGAATTGTTAAAACATAGCCTTCGGTTGCCATCTCACGGTCTGACAAATCCAAGATGTTTGTTAGCTGTGTGTTGATATGTAAATATTTAATTCCTGTCCCTGATAATGACAAATTATTAAAAGTAGTTGAGGACGAACCACCGATTATTTGGTTGCTACCTTGCAGAAATACCGTGCTGCTACCACCTGTAAACGACTGATTATTAGTCCAGTCGCCGGTCAAATAATAGTTTCCGTCTCCTGATATTTGGGCATCATTGGTTATATCGCCATTAAGTGAAATGTCACCATTATTGGCAAATGTCCCGGCATGATTTTCTGTATTCCCGTTAACCACAACTACGGCACCCGTATTTAAAAATAATTCAGTACCATTATTGTAAAGCACTGATTGTGCCCACATGGGTAGATTAAGTAATGCAGTGATTACGACAAATACTATTTTAAAGAATTGCGGTTTCATTTATTGCCGTGTTTTGTTTAATTGTTTCAAGTCAATAGGTTTCTGTTTTGGAATTATTTCATTTTTATCTTTTAACAATTTAAAAGCCGGTTTATATAAAATGCCTTTTGATTCCGGTTGTCCCCATAGCTGCGGATGAACGAATTTTCCTTTGTAACGACCTGTTTTCTCCGGTTGTGTTTCGCGGCATTCAGGATGTTGCTGCATATATTTGTCGTTTCTTTCCGCATATACTACCCAGTCAATTTCCTGATTAGGGGTACCACCGGCAATGATAAATTCCCCGTTTTGAATCTTTTGCTTAATATATAAGTTGGGTGCAGGGGCTCCTACCGGTGTTAAATTATATGAAAAATTTTTGTTGACAGCAGGAAAATAGTCCGGTAATTTAACGGTAGCTTCACCATTAGCATCTAATTGGACTGAACCACGATAGATATTCATGACTTCGTTTGATTCAATACTGTAATGTATTAAAAATTTATTTTCAGGATCTAATGGATTGTCAATGCGAAAAGATTTTGTGCCACCGGCATAAAAATTACCACCAACATCTAATTGGTTATAGATACCGCCATCGTCATAGGAATAAATACCATAACTTAAAGAGGTGTTGGTACTTTGTCCGGCAACACCGGTTACGCCCACTCCTGCAACACCCGTGCCAGGGTCAGTTGTCGCAGTGTTGGAACCCCACACGCCGTAGCCGTTAATTTGGACACTTTCGCCAACAACACCATTGACGCCTTGTCCCCACACGCCATGCCCCCCTGTTGTACGGGTATTTAGCCCGAATACGCCGGCTTGTCCGTAGGATGTTTGACCCCATACACCATAGTTGCCATCACCGATAACACCACAGGCATTACCACTTCCTGTCCCGTTATTGTTTTGTCCCCATAATCCTGCACCGCCGGCATCATTGGTTTCGCCAACACCACCGTTGAATCCTTGCCCATAAATACCATAGCCGCCATTGGTACGGTTGTTAACCCCCATCACGCCGGCAACACCTGTCGATGAAGCATTATAGACACTACCATATACACCAACGCCTTGATTGGTACCGTCATAGTAGCCGGCTACTGCCGAGGTATAGGCATTTGTACTATTTGAAGAGCCTTGAATCGTATTGTAAGGATTGCCTGTGTTTGTATTTTCGGCATAAACAGAAGCACCGATTCCCGAATTCATTACATTGATAGCAGAGGAAGGTGTTCCTGATGTTCCATTGGCAGCAGTAACCGTTAAGCCTTCGGTGTTTGTGGCGCCTGATGGCATATTGATTTCTACGGCACCATTGTCCGCAGTAATTGTTCTTCCGAGTCCGGGACCGCCAAAGTCGTAAGCATCATCGAGTGTGCCGCCTGAAGAAGAACCCGAGCCAACTTGAACCCATTGACTGCCATCCCAGTACCAAAACCCATGAGCCTCTGTTCCTGTGGCATTGTATATAAGCAACCCTTCAGTAGGCGAAGTTACCGGTGCGGCAGTTGTGTGGTCGTTTAATGCAACACGCGGAATTAGCAATCCTTTATCTGCAGCTGTAATATCCAGTATGGCTGAAGCATCAGGAGTGGTCGTGCCAATGCCCATATTTTGTTGGGAATAGCTCCAAAGAAAATTAAAAATGATAATGGCAAATAACAGTATTTTTTTCATTGGTAGAATTTTTAAATTATTTGTGAGAGTAAAGATAATAAAATTTTGAAAACTGTATATATAAAATCGTTAATCGCAATGTTTTTTTTGTAATTATCCGGAAAACAAGTTTTAATCAAACACTATTTTTTTTAAAGAAATTTTTAAAAAACCTTTATTTTGCAAAGTTGTAAATCAATTTATTATGGAGACT
>Ga0114934_10002345_pt1 | contig 12107 bp, 14 predicted proteins | sample 4SBtaG_2_FD_99695 | JGI IMG/M metagenome (GOLD analysis project Ga0114934, IMG submission 99695) | Deep subsurface microbial communities from Kolumbo volcano to uncover new lineages of life (NeLLi) - 4SBTROV10_white metaG | ecosystem: Environmental > Aquatic > Marine > Volcanic ...
AACCGGATGATCTAGGATAATAGCCGATGAACAGAAAGGATCGGCTTGTGCAGAAAGGGATTGAGCTTGTAATAATTTAAGATAGTCCTGCTGACTACTTTGCCTTAAATTAACCCGCAGCACCATCGGTGGCTGTTTATTATTCTCAGCAATCAAGTCCTGGGATTGTTCAGGCCAGTCTGTTGCAATTTTACTGATCAACCATTCGGGGTGAGAGCCAGCTGCAAGAGCCTTGGTATCAGCCTGATTCTCCAGTTGCTCCTGTTCTCGCATATAGTGCCGCAACACACCATTGATCAATGATTTGGCCCAACTCTTCTTATTAGCGGCAGAAACAGTTTCTGATACAGCAGCATGTGTTTTCACCCGCATATATTGCAATTGATATATTCCAATCAATAACAACATTTTTATATCGGTATCTTTGTTTCTTAAAGGCTTAGCCAGCAATTGCTGCAAAATAAAATCTAAACGATGATAGTAACGCACGACGCCATAGCATAATGCTTGTATAAAAGCCCTGTCCTTTGGCTCAGCCACCGATTCAAGCACTGCATCCAAAGCGACCGTTAATGACTGTCCGTCTTTAACAACTCGGACTAATACTGCTGCCGCTTGTTTTCTTAAAGGTCTCATCCTAATTGCATACCATCAACATCATGGGCATTTAAAAAAGCATGCATCTGCATACGTTTTCCCCCAGGCAATTGCACTTCCAACAAATCAAGACAACCATTCCCCGTCCCTACGACCATTCGTTTACCTTGCCTACAAACCATTCCAGCAGCCAAGTCATGATCACATTCACTGACAACTGCGTTCCAGATGCGTAAAACCTTGCCATCAAAAATGGTTTGCGCAACCGGCCAGCTATTTAAACCTCGAATTTTTCGATCAAGTTCTACAGCTGATAAATTCCAATCCAGCACAGACTCAGATTTTTCAAGCTTAGCAGCATAAGTCACTAAACTTTCATCCTGAGTTTCAGCGACGACTGTGCCTTGCTCTAATTGTGCTAATACCTTTTCTAAACCAACCGCACCTAATTCAGACAATTTATCATGTAAATCACTACTGCTATGATGGGGTTCAATCACACATGCTTCCTTATGCAACATATCACCCGCATCCAGTTTCTTTATCACCTGCATAATAGTGATACCTGTTTTATCATCACCCGCTATAACAGCTCTATGAATTGGAGCAGCTCCGCGCCATCGGGGTAACAAGGACCCATGGATATTAATACATCCATATTTAGGTGCATCCAACACAGCTTGAGGCAACATAAGACCGTAGGCAACCACAACCATCAGATCAGCATTCAAAGCGTCTAATTGCTTAATATCCTCTTCGGATTTTAAAGTTTCGGGCTGATAAACGGGAATATTAGCTTCTAAAGCAAGCTTTTTAACTGGACTCGGTGTTAATTTACGCCCTCGACCGGAAGGTCTATCGGGTTGAGTATAGACAGCGCATACTTTATGTTTGGAATCAATTAACATTTGTAAAGCAGGTACAGCAAAATCAGGTGTCCCTGAAAAAATAATTTTCATCGTTTTTTCACCTCTTGCTTATGAATTTTATCCAGCTTGGCTTTTATTCTGTTACGTTTAAAAGGCGAAATATAATCAACAAACAACTTCCCATCCAAGTGATCAATTTCATGTTGAATGCAAACAGACAATAACTCATCCGCATCCAGATCAAAAGACTTTCCATGCTTATCCAGCGCCTTTACTTTAATTTTCTCAGCACGCGTTACCATTTCAAAAAAACCAGGGACAGACAAACAGCCTTCTTCAGACTCTTCCGTTCCTTGCTTGTCTACAATCTCAGGATTAATAAAACATAAAGGCTCATCTTTCTCTTCACTGACATCAATTACAATCAATCGTTGATGTACGTTGACCTGTGTAGCCGCTAAGCCCACCCCTTTAAAGTCGTACATAGTTTCAAGCATATCATCGACAAGGGTGATCAATTTTTCATCAAAAACAGTGACTTCTTTTGCTTTGGTACGTAAACGTTTATCAGGAAATTCGAGAACGGTTAGAATACTCAACTAACACTCCAGTTTTAAAAGTAAATAATAAAAGGGATTTTAGCTGATTGTAAGTAAAATCTAAACATACATTAAGTGAAGATGGTACGGTGAGTGCAAACTGTAAAGCAATAAACCAATAAAAACAGACTGTAGATTGGGGCCTCCCTATTCCCCAATCTATTTTTATTTATTCGTCACCTTTTTTAAACTCACCTTCAATAATATTTTCATCTCTGGCCTGAGGCTTTTGAAAGGGTGATCCGGGCTGAGCATTCACCAGTTGGTGTTCTATCACATATTTAGCCAGCTTTCTTCGTGTTACTGGAATCAAACAAGCAAAACCAACCGCATCGGTAAAAAAACCGGGAGTTAATAACAATGCCCCGCCGACCAATAATATAGGCCCTTCAATCATTTCATACGCAGGAATAGCGCCTTGCGCCAAACTGTTCTGAAAACGTTGCCAGGTAGCAAAGCCTTGCTGCCTTAATAACCATGCACCTAACACCGCAGTAAAAACCACTAAAAACACAGTGGGCAATACCCCAATAATCCCTCCAATTTGTAATAACAAGTATATTTCTACAAAAGGTACCACCAAAAAAAACAAAAACACTATTTGCATGACTTTTCCCCTATTTCCTTTTTAACTGCAGTTAATTATACTTCGCACAGCCACGGATGCGGAATTTATAGCGAGCTGATTTTTGTCGAAAGCAAGACGCTGAAACAGGCGCATAGCAAGCTACGTAACTGTTTCAGTAACGCAGCTACCGGCAAAAAGTCAGCCGATAGGAATCCGCATCCGTGATCGTGTGAAGTATAAGTTAAATAGTAAGGGCATACTTGTTTAATTTCTAGGATAATATAGTAATTATTTTGTTATCAGTTCAATTCAATGCATCAATTATTACTTTGTACATGTCCCGATCAAAAGTCTGCTGAGGGCATTGCCGAACATTTAATTAAGCAAAATTTAGCCGCTTGTGTCAATATTATTGCGGGTGTCACGTCTATTTATAAATGGCAGGGAGAGCTTGAAAAATCACAAGAATATTTGTTGTTAATCAAATCTCATCATGACAAATACACAGCGATAGAAAATCAAATCAAATCATTACATCCCTATGAACTTCCAGAAATAATTGCGGTCCCTATTGAGCGCGGACTCCCTGAATACTTGCAATGGATAAATCAATGCTTATCTACAAAATAACTTTTCTCCTTTTTTTTAGTTTTTTTACCCAATCTATTCAAGCATTAGGCACAAAAGACTTATTAACTGCTGATCAGGCTTTTGCTGTATCTGCCAAAGCTGTTTCTGCTGATCTCATTGAAGTTTCCTGGGAGATAACTGATGGTTATTATTTATATCGCAATAAAACCAGCATCACATCACAAACCACAGATGTAGATCTCGGCGTTCCCGATATGCCTGTTGGCAAGACTAAACATGATGATTTCTTTGGCGACGTGATTACTTATCGAAACCAATTAAAAATATCTATTCCTGTCACTAATAAGTCATCTTTATCTTCTTTTAAGGTATTAATTAAATATCAAGGCTGTGCTGATATTGGTATTTGTTACCCTCCCCAAAAGAAAATTTTATCGATTAATTTACCCAAACTATCAAACCCGAGCCAAACAAACCCTCTATCCAAATTAGTCGATAACTTTAAAGGTTTAAAACTCAATCTATTTGAAGACGAATTATTACCTGCAGAACAAGCCTTTCAATTTTTCGCCTCGATAAAAGACGCCAATACTCTACGTGTAAACTGGGAAATTGCAGAAGGCTATTACCTGTATAGAGACAAAATAAAACTGACTTTAAGCAATCCTACTTCTATAGCACTTGGTGAAATAAATATACCCCAAGGCCAACCGTATCATGATGAAGCATTTGGGCAAGTACAAATTTTTTACCATGAACTTGATTTTGAAGTTCCTGTTATCCGTTCATCAACATCAGCTAAAACCATTAACTTACAGGCTAAATATCAAGGCTGTGCTGACAAGGGCGTTTGCTATCCCCCCATGGAAAGCAAGTTAACATTACAACTACCAGCAACATCAAACACAGTACAGCCACCTTCTTCCCCCCCCGCCAGAAATTTATCAGAGCAAGATCAAATTTTCCAGTCATTACAAAGCGATTCTTTTGCTCTCACCTTACTCAGTTTTTTTGGCTTTGGCTTATTACTTGCCTTTACTCCGTGTATTTTCCCAATGATTCCCATTTTATCAGGCATTATTGTAGGACAAGGTGATTCAGTCACTCCCCGTAAAGCATTTTTGTTATCGCTTAGCTATGTCCTGGCCTCAGCAATAACTTATACGGCTTTTGGTGTTTTAGCAGCATTATTTGGCAGCAACTTACAAACCGTATTTCAAGAACCTTGGATTATTGCGGTATTTAGTGGCCTATTCATTCTGCTATCTTTATCTATGTTTGGCTTTTACCATTTGGAACTTCCTAAATCATTCCAAGCTAGAATACATAATTCTAGTGATAGTCATCGTGATGGCTCATACATAGGTGCAGCTATTATGGGGTCACTTTCTTCACTGATTGTTGGTCCTTGTGTTGCCGCTCCCCTTGCAGGCGCTCTTATTTATATTGGGCAAACAGGTGATGTAGTCCTTGGCGGTTCAGCTCTTTTTGTAATGGGCTTTGCCATGGGTACGCCGCTACTTTTATTAGGTGCATCGGCTGGTTCTTTATTACCCAAAGCGGGACATTGGTTAAATGCTACCAAAGCCGTTTTTGGTGTCATTATGCTCGCTGTATCCATATGGATGCTAGATAGAATTTTACCTGCCCCTGTCATTATGCTCCTCATCTCTGCAATATTGATCATTCCTTCTATCTATTTACATGCAATAGATCCTTTACCTGAATTCACTTCAGGTTGGAAAAAATTATGGAAAGGTATTGGCGTTATGATGTTGCTCTATGGCACCTTACTTCTTTTTGGTTTAAGTATGGGAAACACGAACCCATTACAACCTTTAAGCGGCTTTAGCAATGCACCTGTTGTTGAACAAAAACAGGGATTAAACTTTAAAAAAATATCTTCATTAACTGAGCTAGAACAAACGCTTGAACAGGCTCACAGCAATAATCAATGGGTTATGTTGGATTTTTATGCTGATTGGTGTATATCATGCAAAGAAATGGAAGCATATACCTTTACTGATGAAAAAGTAAAAAACCAGCTTTCTAAGTTTATTTTGCTTCAAGCCGATGTGACTGAAAACAATGCCGACGACCAGGCCTTATTAAAACGCTTTAATTTAATTGGGCCTCCTGCCATTTTATTCTTTGCACCTGATAAAACTGAAAGAAAAGCATCGCGAGTGATTGGCTACCAACCTAGCGATATATTTTTAGCGAATATCAGCAACCTTTAGAAGGCCTTTTGAAAATCACAAACAAATCATCTATTAATCTACCCATACGCCACTAATTGTGGGATATTTTTAACACCATGCAAAAAAATACGCTTTTAATACTACTTGCCAGTATCATCGCCATATCAGCAGGTGTTTTTGTACGCTCTTTATCAGAGACAACTCATCAAGCGGTTATTATCCCTGCCCTTGAATTCAGCTTACCCGATATCACAGACAAACAACGTAGCCTGTCTGAATGGCAAGGCAAAATACGTATTATCAATTTCTGGGCAACCTGGTGCCCACCTTGCTTAGAGGAAATACCCGAATTCATTAAGTTACAAACTGAATACGGCGATAAAAACGTACAATTTATAGGTGTAGCCATTGAAGATAAGCAAGCTGTTCAGCAGTATTTAAAAAACAACCCTAGCAACTACCCCATGCTAATTGGAGAAGAGCAGGCAATTAAGTTATCACAACAATTAGGGAATATTGTTAATGCTGTTCCTTTCAGTCTGATCCTAAATCAACAAGGACAAATTATTCACCGTCACCCGGGTGAATTAAGCAGAGAAAAAATTATTGAAATTATTGCCCCTTTACTTTAGAAAATATACATCATTTGCCTGCAATTCAAAAACAAAACACCGACAACATCACATAAAAACACCTTGTTTTGTCGCTATCTGATGATAAATAACATATATCTGGACAAAACCTTACAAATTAGGCAAAATTACCCGATTAAACACTTTTGACACGAAAAGCTAATGGCACAGATTACCATTGTTAATGGCCCCAATCTAAATCTTCTTGGCGTTAGAGAGCCCAGCCATTATGGTAACAAAACCCTAAAAGATATTGAAAATTCAGTAAAATCGTTGGCACAGACATTAGGCCACGAACTTGATTTTCAGCAATCAAATGCAGAACATGAACTTGTTGAAATAATACATTCGGCCTTTCAACAACAAGTTGACTTCATTATCATCAATCCAGCTGCATTTACTCATACCAGTGTTGCAATTCGTGATGCATTACTTGCCACCAAAATACCCTTTATAGAAGTACATTTATCAAACGTCCATGCGCGCGAGCCTTTTAGAGCTCATTCCTACTTTTCAGATATAGCCGTTGGTGTTATCTGTGGATTAGGCGCTCTTGGATATGAATTGGCATTACAGGCCGCTCACCAGACATTAGAGAGAGAGAACTAACAATGGATATTAGAAAAATAAAAAAATTAATCGAGATTATTGAAGAATCCGATATTGCTGAAATCGAAATTAGTGAAGGGGAAGAGTCAGTCCGCATCAGTCGTTATTCATCCAGCCTGCCAGCGCCAGTTACGACTGTCGCCGCACCTCAAGCAGTTCCGGCTCCAGTAGCGATTGCAACTCCAGCCGCTGAAACACCAGCAGAAATCCCCAGCGGTCATATTGTAAAATCACCCATGGTTGGAACTTTCTACAGTGCAGCATCCCCAACCGCAACATCTCCTTTTGTAACAGTCGGACAATCAGTGAGTGAAGGGGAAACGCTGTGTATCATTGAAGCCATGAAAATCCTTAATCAAATTGAGGCAGATAAAAGCGGCGTGATCAAACAAATCATGGTAGAAAATGCTCAACCTGTCGAATATGACCAACCTCTATTCATCATTGAATAATCCAGCTTAGGTAAACATATGTTCGATAAAATAGTAATTGCCAACCGTGGAGAGATTGCCTTACGCATTCTTCGCGCTTGTAAAGAATTAGGTATAAAAACTGTCGCTGTTCACTCTGATGCTGACCGTGATTTAAAACACGTTCGACTTGCTGATGAAGCGGTATGTATAGGCCCTGCATCGTCAATGGATAGTTATTTAAACATCCCTGCTATTATCAGTGCAGCAGAAGTGACAGATGCTGAAGCGATTCATCCGGGCTATGGTTTTTTATCAGAAAATGCAGACTTTTCTGAAAAAGTAAGCCTGAGTGGATTTGCCTTCATCGGCCCCAAAGCTGAAACCATCCGTTTAATGGGAGATAAAATCTCAGCAAAAAAAGCCATGCTAGCTGCAGGTATTCCTTGTGTACCTGGTAATGGCGAGCCATTAACCGATGACAATCAAGACAATTTAAAAATGGCTTCTGACATTGGTTACCCTGTCATCGTTAAAGCATCTGGTGGTGGTGGCGGTCGAGGAATGAGAACCGTACATACTGAAGCGGCTTTGGTAAATGCTATCGCATTAACAAGAGCCGAAGCTGCAGCCGCTTTTAATAATGATACATTATATATGGAGAAATTTTTAGAAGATCCTCGCCATATTGAATTTCAAGTATTAGCAGATAGTCATGGAAATGCCATCCACTTAGGTGAAAGGGATTGTTCAATGCAACGCCGACACCAAAAAGTAGTTGAAGAAGCACCAGCTCCAGGCCTCTCCGATGAACAGCGCCAAACAATGGGTAATTTGTGTGCCAAAGCTTGTAGAGATATTGGCTATTTAGGCGCAGGGACCTTCGAGTTTTTATATGAAAAAGGCGAGTTTTATTTCATTGAAATGAATACAAGAGTTCAAGTCGAACATCCTGTAACTGAAATGATTACTGACTTTGACATTGTAAAAGAACAACTTCGTATTGCTGCAGGTGAACCTCTCTCTAAATCTCAGGATGAAATCACTTTTACGGGTCATGCCATCGAGTGTCGTCTCAATGCAGAGGACCCAAGAACATTTATGCCTTGTCCAGGAATCATTGACCAGTTCCATATGCCGGGAGGTCCAGGTATCCGTTGTGAAACTCACATTTACAATGGCTATAAAGTACCACCTTACTACGACTCTATGATAGGCAAATTGATTGCACACGGAGAAACAAGAAAAAGCGCTATTGCTCGGATGCAAACAGCCCTACAGGAAATGGTTATTGATGGTATTAAAACCAACATTCCATTACAAGAGGATATTATGGCTGATAGTGCTTTTCAAACGGGCCAACAAAACATCCACTACCTAGAGAAAAAACTAGGTATTTCTTAAGAGCTAACTAAAGACTAAAAGCACAAGGAAGATTTCTTTCTTTGCTTTTAGTCTTTATCTTCTTAAACCTTTATCTTTACTCCCTCACCTGCGTTTATATCTATGACCTGGCATCAACTTTCTGTGATTACCGACAAACCTACCGCTACTCAAGTTTCTGACTTTTTTAGTGATCTTGGTGCCGTATCCGTAACTTATATGGATGCCGAAGACCAACCCGTTTACGAACCGGCTCCAGGTGAAACAAAAATATGGGCACTCACCAAAGTTATTGCACTTTTTGAATGGGATACTGAACCCGAATTAGTCAAAACGGTTCTATTTTCAAAATTCAACAACAAACATCTCAGTGACTGGTTTCAAGAGGTACTAGAAGATCAAACCTGGGAAAGAACATGGATGGAACATTATCAGCCCATGAAGTTTGGTAACGCTCTCTGGGTCTGCCCTACAGGCCAGGAAAAATCAGAAGAAAATACCACTTGCATGACACTAGACCCAGGGCTTGCTTTTGGCACAGGCACTCATGCCACAACTGCTCTCTGTCTGGAATGGTTAGCCAATCATGACTTAAACAATAAAATAATTATCGACTATGGCTGTGGCTCAGGCATTCTAGCTGTGGCTGCTATTCTTCTGGGAGCGAAAGAAGCCCATGCCATTGATATTGACCCTCAAGCAATAACGGCAACCTTAGCTAATGCGGAAAAGAATAATGTCTCGGATAAAATAAAATGCTATTTACCTGAACAGTTCAAACCCTTTCAGGCAGACATTGTACTCGCCAATATTTTAGCGCAGCCATTATGTGACTTATCAAAGTCTATATCCGCATTGTTAAAACCTACTGGAAATATAATTTTATCAGGCATATTAAATGAACAAGCTGAACAAGTAACAAGCGCCTACCAACAGCAAAACATTCAAGTTAAAGCACCGACTTCTCAGGAAGACTGGTGTCGACTTGAGGGTACAAAACAATAGTTTCTGATGTATACGCAATGTACAGAATGCAGACAACCCTATACTATTGACGTAGTAGAACTGCGATCATCCCATGGAATGATTCGTTGCAAAAATTGTTCAGCCATGTACGATGCCTTAGATTTATTAAATGAAGGTGAGTTACCTGCGACTATTGATTTGTCAGAATCTTTCGCACCTGCTGCTATCAATAGCTCAACCCCCTCAAGCCTAGCATCAAAGTATTGGAGTATCGGCACCGGCTTTTTATTTGTTTTATTGATATGGCAGATTTATGTTTTTGAGGCTTACAACCTCAGTCAAAACCCAACGCTTAGAGCTTGGCTAATAAAAGCCTGTTCAAAGACAATAAACTGCCAGTTGCCTGATTATAAAAATCTGGGTGAAATTACTATTTTAAATGGCTCTTTTGAACCGACAAATAATCATTACATTTTTAAAACAGCTATTATCAATCAAGCTCTTTTTGCTCAACAACGTCCGTCCATAAAATTAACCCTGCTTGACTTTTCCGGGCGCCCATTTGCAACCCGGACTTTTTACCCTACAGACTATTCAAAACAAGATAACACGCGTCTTAAACCCAATCTTGCAGAGAAAATAACATTATCTATTGCGGCACCATCAACTAAAATTGGCGGCTATCGCTTCGAATTAATCTAAGTTTCGCACCTGTAAAACTGTAACCAAACAATAGGTCCATAGCCCATGGCACATCCTGATTTATGTTTAAAAAAGAACGAAGACAAACGCTTACGCAAAGGGCACCTTTGGGTATTTAGTAATGAGGTTGATACTAGAAAAACGCCTTTAGACAGTTTTACAGCGGGTGATATGGTGGTGGTAAAAGACCATGAAGGTAAATCACTTGGCAGTGCTTATATCAACCCTAACACCTTAGTTTGTGCCCGCCTTATTGCTAGAAAACCATCACAAAAAATGGGAACTCATTTTTTCACAGATAGAATCAGTCAAGCCCTCAGTTTTCGTGATCGATTATTTCCTGGAAAACCTTTTTATCGTTTAATTTTTGGCGAAAGTGATGGTTTACCCGGTTTGGTTATTGACCGCTTTGGTGCTGTTCTATCAGTGCAAATTACGACTGCCGGCATAGAAAAACAGAAAGAGTTCCTCATCAGTTCTCTAGTTGAATTACTGTCACCAGAAGCGATTATCCTAAAAAATGACAATAGCCAAAGACTGCTAGAAAACCTACCGCAAGAATCAGAAATCATTTACGGCACCCTGCCAAAAACCATAACAATTGAAGAAAATAATGTTAAATTTCAATTAAACGCGGTTGATGGCCAAAAAACGGGGTGGTTTTACGACCACCGTGACAGTCGAGCCAAGCTGGCCACACTGGCAAAAGATCAACGTGTACTCGATTTATTTTGTTATTCAGCTGCCTGGGGAATTCCTGCCGCAGTCGCAGGCGCAACAGAAGTCACTTGTGTGGATAGCTCTGATTCTGCGCTATCGCTCGCACAAAGTAGTGCTGAACTCAACAATGTTCAAGATAAAATGAATTTTGTTCGTAGCGATGTTTTTGAGTTTCTTAAACAAGCGCGAGAAAACAAAGAGCGTTATGATGTCATCGTATTAGACCCCCCCGCACTCATCAAGCGAAAAAAAGATTTCAAAGCGGGTTATGAAGCCTACCGTAGACTCAACCACCTGGCGCTACAAGTGCTTAGTAAAAACGGTATTTTAGTATCAGCGTCGTGCTCACATCATTTGAGTAATGCTAACTTACATGAAATATTACGTTCCTCTGCGCGCCATATTGACCGTCATTTGGTGTTCTTTGCTACAGGTAGTCAAGGCCCAGATCATCCTGTTCACCCATCAATTCCAGAAACAAAATATTTAAAAACTTATTTTTGTTCTGTTTCCAGCAGTTTATAATTACCTTATGAACAAAATCATAGAACCCTGTCCTCTTTGCAGTCAACCTGTTGAAATAAAAGGCTTTAGCCTAGAAACAAAAGAAGGAATAAAACACTTCTGCTGTGCTGGCTGTGTCAGTATTTTTCAGTTACTCAACGAAGACATTTTAATAACCACAACCAACGAGAATCATAATGAAAGCTTGTGAACAATGCGCAGCTGATAGAGTTAGGATTGCAAAAACCATACTAAAATGTCAGTTTTATCCAGAACAATAGGACTTATCTTTATCTATCTACCTATTTTGACATTTCCTTTTATCGTTTTAAGTGCCTACTGGACATACTATAGCTTGATTTTATGCGGTGCAAAGAACGTAAAAAAATGGGGTGACTATATTCCAGATAGAGCAACACACCGCTACTCAATGAAAAATCAAATTACTATGGATGGTTCATTTAAGCTAAGTCTAGCGCAATCAAAACTATATTGGATCCTAAACTGTACAGTTTATTGCCCTTATAGCGTAGCACTTTTTGAATGGCATTCTTACCTGGTTAAAGTTGTCGAAAACTGGTGGTGTCCGTTCACACATGGAACTAAAGAAACTTATAAAAATGGTTCTATTGATAAATCTTTCTGGCACATTTATCCTGAAGACGTAAAAAAATTAGATGAAGAAGATAGATGCAACCCTATCTTTACTGATGAGTATGATAAAGATTTGAAATAAAAAAGAGCAGACGCAAGGCG
>Ga0114934_10002346_pt1 | contig 12104 bp, 9 predicted proteins | sample 4SBtaG_2_FD_99695 | JGI IMG/M metagenome (GOLD analysis project Ga0114934, IMG submission 99695) | Deep subsurface microbial communities from Kolumbo volcano to uncover new lineages of life (NeLLi) - 4SBTROV10_white metaG | ecosystem: Environmental > Aquatic > Marine > Volcanic ...
CAGATGTGACATGACACTAGTTTAATTTATTCTACTGAATCTCCTTCTGTTTGCTTAAATATAACCCATCGTTCAAAAATAAGCAAAATATTTTTTGTTTTATGAATGGAAATTCGTTATTTTATTTAAGAAACAATGATTATACGGACTCATGGGAAATCTAAGCATGAAATCAAACTTGCCTGCATTCGAAAATTATTTGCACAATCAGGTGCATCTCCTGGATGGATCGCTTTAAAGAATTTACCGGGGAAAAATCTCCACAGCAGTTGACGGAACAGGACATCTGGCAGTTCTTAAGTCACCTGGTGGTGGAAAAACCGCTGGCTGCCTCTACCCAAAATCAGGCGCTCAATGCGCTCATCTTCTTCTTCCGCCATGGGCTCAACAAAGAACGGACAGAGGGAATTGCTGCCGTTCGTTCCTATCGTAAACCCCGGCTGCCGGTGATGCTCTCCCGGGAGGAAATTCAAGCAATTTTTAACCGCCTCTCCGGGAACCTATTTGCTGATGGCTCAACTGATATACGGTTGTGGATTGCGGCTCCGGGAATGCTTGCGCCCGCGGGTAAAAGATATTGATTTTGAGCGGAATATGCTCATCGTTCGGGGCGGGAAAGGCGATAAAGACCGCCGCACCATGTTGCCGGAATCCCTCCTGGATGCGCTTCGGGAACATTTGCAATCCATCCGTCCCCTGTACGAAAAAGATCGTCAACAGACCCTGCCAGGGGTTGCCTTACCGGACGCCCTGGAACGCAAATACCCAACCGCCGGCACGGAATGGGGCTGGTTCTGGGTGTTCCCCTCCAAATCCCTTTCGGTAGATCCCCGCACGCACACCGTGCGTCGTTACCACCTGGACCCCAGCATATTGCAAAAAGCGTTCAAAACCGCACTGCGAAACGCTAACGTCAGTAAACCCGCTACCATACACAGTCTGCGCCACAGTTTTGCCACCCATTTGCTGGAAAAAGGCTACGATATCCGTACCATCCAGGAGCTTTTAGGGCATCAAAATCTGCAAAACACCAGGATCTGTACCCATGTTGCTAAACGGAATCTAATGGGAGTGCGCAGCTCATTGGATGAAATGTAAAACCTGACATGATATTCGTGTTTCATAATCAAGATTCAGAGGCCTGATGTACTGACAAACCGGATAAACTTTTGAAAGGAGTGCGTTCATGATCTATTTTTTCCCGCATGAGCACCATTGTGAGAAATGTGAGGAAATTCGAAGGCGGAAAAAAGAACCGGTGCTGGCGTATCGGTCCGGCGCTGCGATTATTTAGTCTGACTTCCGTGTCGGTCATAGCCCCATCAAATACGATGAAAATTCTTTTCCCTGTCCAACGCACAGGAAGGGTTATAAATGCCGGTTTCATCGGCTTTATCTTTGTCAAGGCCGTCATTGTATTTACCGAATCCCTGCAGCTCCCAGTTTGAGGGAACCGGGATTGTCGTCCATTCATTGGCGCGGCGGCACCGGTAGCCATAAAATCCCATTTGACAGCTGAATCCGTACCGCGGCCGGAAAGGTGGAGGGGGGCGGACTTTCCGCTTTGCGGTAGTTTGCACCTACTTCGATAGTGTGGCAACGCTTCTACACGTTATTTTGTTAGGCTTTAGTCACATAATAGTAAGTTTATCGTGCCAATATCATTTTAACGCTTTTTTCGAAAAAACCAGCCTTTAATCGATAGATATAAATTCCACTGGCCAATGAGAATGCATTCCACTTAACTTTATAATTTCCAGCTGGTTGCTCTTCAGAAACCAATGTGCTTACTTTTTCTCCCATTAAATTAAAAATGCTTAAATCAACTACAGAAGTTTTGGGAAGCTGATAATTAATTGTTGTGGTCGGATTAAAGGGATTAGGATAATTCTGACCAATCTTAAAATCGATTTTATGGCTATTTACACTACTTCTTATCGAGGTAAAAATAGTGCTTGCGGGATAATATGGCTTGTTGATGACACCTTCGTCACTTAATAGTATTGATAAATTGGGATCCTTTAAAATAGTATCAATCTTAATTGAGTCTCCATTAATGAAGGCATATTTGGATATTAAACGCACGCCATGCGAATAATCTGCATACTTCGCAATGTGGCCATTATACACAGGTTGAATCGGATTGTTTTCGCTTCGATGCCATCCATAGATTACAACCCGGTCATAATTCCTATCCGAGCTGTATATTTTATTTGAGATAATGATATCTTTTTTATGTCCTGCAATGATAGTATCAGCTGATCGATCAAATCCAATTTGGGAAATTTGCTGCCTAATTGAATCTGTATGCTGCAAAAAGACCGGGACAGTTGTCATTTTATCTGATGGTGGGATTGGCTGTGGACGGAGCTTTATCTCCGCTTTGTTGTAAATGATATCAACCATCTTTTTTGTTGGAAGGGTACAATTTAGATGATCAGCCAGGTATTGAGCAGTTGATGGGGTCATGGGTATATATAAATAATCCTGATCGGAACCAATAGCCATATAATCGCAAACGGTGAAAAATATTAACTTATAGTTCTTAGAATTAATTTTTTGATTAAGGGTTAAAGGTCTTAATTTGCGAGAGAACGATGGCACGTTCCCGGCTAATATTTCTTTGACAACGGCTCTTTCTCTATCGGTCAGGCTCAAGTTAGCAACTTGATGGGCGAATTCCGAACCGTTAATGGCATTCGCAGGTCGATCGGGAAGATTCAGATAGGCAATTGTGTCAGCAGCGGTTAATTTCGGTTTGTTATCACTATAGACAATTTTAGATGCCGGAAGACCAACAATTGCTTGTATTGAAATGAATATCAGGCTAACAGTTTTAATTATTTTTACCATTTTTTATCTCACTCCTTTATAATTTTGGAAAGCATTAACATTCCGCATAACCAGCTGGCAATGAAGCGCGGCGGAATTGTCAGCTAGAATCGAAGGGGTTGTTATCCCACTCTATGGACTCTTAAACACATATCTACCATGATCAACATTAACATTGGATGGAATTCTGTTGTTTTCAAAAAAATCGTAACCTAGTTTCAGATTTAACCAGAGGTTATACCCTTTTGATTTGCAATTTTTTTTCATATTCTCATCGGCCATTTTGAAAGGAAAAATTTGAACTCCAAAAAGGGCGTTGGCCGTTTTTGAGGGCGGCTTAGTAATAGAAGTGAAAATAACCCAAAAATAGATATAGCTTTCATGTTTGTCTCCTCTTGTTTTATTATTGTTTGGCAGCTAACGGCACAGTGTAAGCCGCCTGAAAACCAATTATTTTGGTCTTGACAATGGGGTCCACTTCTGCTATCTGCTTAATAAAATTTTAATTACACAATACTGCACAATAGGACGCTAATTTAAAAGTCTGCCCCCAATAAAATGTAATAGGCGTCTATCTTATCATGAAAATCAAGATTAATAATTTCGCTGGTTTCAGACATTGCATATGAATAGCAAAATTCTATTTCAAGAAACCTGAAAGCGACGATAGCTCCAATGTTGAACTTTAACCTTGTTTTGCCTAATTTGTCTAACAAGTTCAAAATCAGATGATTCTTATCATCTATCTCTTTTCTTTCGTAATCAAACTTATAGTTCTCTCTTTCTCTGGTTCTAAAGAGGTAAAGGCCTTATATTTTGTTTTCTAAGGATGCTTTTTCTAAAGTATATAAAACCTCAAAATTAATAAAACCATTTGCAAAAGAAAAATCATTCGCCTCAAAGCCTGATCCTGCTCCAATAACCAGGCCATTTTTCGTGACAGCTTCTTGATTCCGAAATTTAGAGGTGTTATTTCCCAGTTTAAAATAATAGTATTTGTTTTGCGCAAATGATGAAGAACGAATCAGAAAAATAATGATAGCCAGTATAAATTTTATTATTTGAAATATTCTTTTCAAATATTCAACCCCTATTGATTTGTTTTTTAGCCCTGGCGAAATTTCTTTTGAACTAATTTTTAAAACTAAAAATTTGTCTAATCCGGTGACGCCTTCTATTTCAATGTCTCCAAAAAAAAGTTAGAGACGAATTCAATGTTTTCATCTGTAAGAAACTAACGGCTCGTATAACCTGCAAAAAAAGGGTGCAAAAATTGTCAATTTAGAAGAATTCGTCAGCGTTTTTTGTCAGGTTGATACTTTTGTGTTCGTCCGGCATAGGCATGAATTCAAAGGCTGCGGGTTCCTTATAGGTAAACCTTAGCATTTATGTTTAAAAATACTAAAACGATTACTGAAAGGCAAGGGAAAAGCCGCGAGGTTGTGTCTGAAGACCGCAAATGCGCCTTCTTTGTTGCGTAAAGCCGTTGGCAAAGCAGTGATCTGACCAACAGAAACCTCATAAAAAGCCGTGTCCATGGGACAGGATTGAGCTTATGCCGGGCGAACGCGAGGGAAGGCCCAAAGTTCAGTGGATACGGTAAATGATGCCGCCATTGATACGGTTGCTACGCTCAGTGTGCCGCCAATTCAACCGGATGAATCTTCATCTCTTTCAACTGAGTTTTCGACCCGGGGTTTTGAAGGGGACACAAAGGTTGTGATTATGATTGATTCGGGGCAGGAAATTAATGAACTTTCAGAGGCAAATAATTCTTACAGATTGGAGATGTTTGTTCAAAAAGACACCCTTAAGCCAAGGATTTCAGGGACGTTTGATGGCAGAGAAATCCTCCCCGGCGACTAGGTTTCAACTGATCGGAAGATTTGCGTTTTTGTTGAAGAAAAGGCGGAAGAACAATGGATTTCTATTCAGGCTGTCATTCTGAGTTCGCCGCTTGGCGGATGAAAAATCTCATTGGTTGCAAGAGAAAAAACATTCTAATTTAATTTTTGTGGATTTGTTTTTGAAAATTTAATACATTAAAAAAATCAAATTGTAGACATTTCGTGCGAAAATTTGGAAAATCAAATGAAAAAGGGCAATGGAAATCTAAAATTAATTTTGGTTCTCTTGCTGATTGTAGTGGCATTTGCATTTATTTTTCTCGTTTCCTACGCGCCCTTTTTGCACAATCACCCTCTCAGCCAGCCGGAAACGGGAGAGTGCCCCGCTTTTATTATCGAAACAGCCCTGGTTACGCCTTCTCCGCTGCTTTTGGTTGTCGTGTTTATCCTTCTTGTCACCATTTTATTCGAAGTGGTCCTATTCGAAAATAAGTTCTCCTCTGAATTTGTTTTCCATCTTTCTTCCCCCAGAAGTCCACCGAAGATTTCTATCTGAAAAAAATCATTAATGATCAGAATCAGCGCCTTTTTGCAAAGACACAAGCGGTGAATAGACGTCGTATGCCGACGAATCCCATTTGTGTACGGCGCTAAATGTGTTTTCTCATGATAGAAACTAAGGAGGATTTTCATGAAACGTCTATTCTTGTTCCTTATTGGAATCTTGTTCATTAGTATTCCCATTTCTGTGGGTGCCCAAAGTCGGCCCTCTAACGTGGCAAAAGAGGATTCTACCTTACAGGCTTTGAAAATAAAGCTTAAGAATCTGAATCGCAGGTTACAGAAACTGGAGGAAAAGCAGCAGAAAGCGGAATTGCAGAGGCTCTTGCAGGAAGCTGAAACGGCTGCAGTCCAAAAACCGAAAGCTCTCCCAAAAACAAAGGTTTTCCGCGGGGGGCAGCGAGCCTTGCAGGCCATTAATCCTGAAATGAGTGTAACAGGTGATTTTCTCAGTCATTATATTTTCGAATCCCCGCATCATTATGGAGACGAGCGAAGCGGCAGCAACTTTCGTGTGTTAGGCATTCATTTTCGGTCGGATTTGGATCCTTTCAGCTACACGAAAATTGCCGTTGAAATTCATCCGGAAAGCGCTGAGTTGGGAGAGGCTTATGCCGTGTGGTCGGGAGAGATCCCCGGCGTGTCATTCACAGCAGGCAAATTTCGTCAGCAGTTCGGCGTGGTAAACCGCTGGCATGCCCATTCTCTGGACCAGATATTTTTTCCGCTGGCAATTCAGGAATTGTTCGGTGAAGAGGGGCTCAATCAAACTGGTTTTTCAATGGACTGGGATGTCCCGCGGATTTCGCCTGTTACCCAGTATCTGACCCTGCAGCTAACCAATGGCCAAAATGACAACCTGTTCTCGGGAAAGTTTTACAGCGCACCGGCATTGCTGGGCCACTTAAAGAACTACTACGATCTGACGCGAAATGCGTATATTGAGCTGGGATTAACCGGAATGATCGGGCAGAACCACGCGGCGAATTTTGATTCCCTTCATCCTTCCCTGTTTAAAAATGTTGATTCCGCGCCAGGGCATCAAACCCTTGTTGGCGGTGCTGATTTCACCTATTTCTGGGAACCGGTTAATCGTGCGCACTACAAAAATTTCCTCTGGCGGACGGAAGTTTATTATGTTAAAAAGAACTTGCCTCAACAGAAAGAGCTGACGGCGCTGGGAGGTTATTCTTACATCCAGCGGAAATTGAGTGAACGCTGGGTGGTCGGGCTTCGCGGCGATTGGACGCAGCCCTTTCAATTGGATAATTCTGGGAAATCCATTTACCAGATTGTTCCATACGTGACGTGGTGGCAAAGCCACTGGGTGCGTATGCGGTTTGAATTCCAGCACCGAAATGGCACCGGATTTAATAAGGCCCAGAATCGTGCATGGTTGCAAATTACATGGGCGGCCGGTCCCCATAAACACGAACGCTATTAGAATGATAATTCTTAGAAAATTAAAATTAATGGAAATTTGATTGAGTGTGGTTCATAAAAACCGGAGGAAAAAATGTTTAAAAATAAATGGATGATCCTGTTAGTCACTCTTCTATTTGGATTGACATCGCAAAGTGTTTTTGCGAAAAAAATAAAAGTGGTTACCACACTGCCGGATTATGCCTACATTGCAAAATATATTGGCCGCGACAAGGTTGATGTAACCCATATCGTACAGGGCGATCAGGATGCGCATTTCGTTCGCCCGAAGCCAAGTTTTGCCGTACTTATGCGGCATGCGGATTTGTTCGTAACAACCGGCCTTGACCTGGAACTCTGGGTACCTTCGTTGATGGACATGGCAAATAATCCCAAAATTCGTTCAGGACAAATTGGCTATGTGGCTGCCTATGATGGCATTCAACTTTTACAAAAACCGTCGGCTTTGACACGCTCGGAAGGCGGACTTCATATTTACGGAAATCCGCACATTACAACCAGTCCGCTGAACGATAAGGTCATTGCGGACAACATTACCATTGGGCTTAGCAAGGTTTCTCCAGAAAACGCCGACTTCTTTGAATCAAATAGTCAGCGATTCAAAGCCGAAATAGACCGCCGTCTTTTTGGTGATCAACTGGTTCGGCTAATGGGTGGTAAGATGCTCACGAAGCTGGCCCTTTCCGGAAATCTAATCCCGTTTTTAAGTTCCAAAGAATACGGCGGGAAGAAATTAATTGATTACATGGGCGGCTGGCTGAAAGAAGGAATGAGCTTCCGTGGACAAAAAATTGTAACCTACCATAAAGGCTGGATTTATTTCCTGAATCTGTTTGGGCTTGAAGAAATTGGAAATGTGGAGCCGAAACCGGGTATTCCGCCGTCACCCAAACATGTTGAAAAATTGGTAAACAATATGCGCGAGACGAATACACATGTTATACTTGCTGCTAATTATTATGATGAAGCAAAAGTTAAGCGAATTGCGCAGCGCGTAGGTGCTCTGCCTGTGATTGTTCCGTATTACGTGAGCGGAATTCCTCAGGTGAAAACGGTATTTGATCTGTTTGATTATTGGGTATCTCATTTGAAAGAGGCCTATTCAAAGACAGGTAAGTAGAAGGGAAATTTTTCAATGGTCGTCAATTTATAACAAGAATGCAAAATCTTCCCGGAAACCTAACCTTCCGGGAAGATGGCTTTGAAGCAAATAATGACGAGGTTTTTATGCATTTCAATGTAATGAGCATTATGTTGCCTGCTTTTTTTGAATGCTTGATACTGGTTGGAATTCACTCTTACCTGGGTATCCATGTGATTAAGCGACAGGTGATTTTTGTGGATTTGGCGCTGGCTCAAATCGCGGCATTGGGAACAACGGTGGCGTTTCTTTTTGGCATTATGCCCAAAACGGCTGCGGCCTATTGGTTTTCTCTGGGATTTACGTTTATCGGCGCGGCTATCTTTTCTATTTCCAGATTTCGAAAGGGAAAGATACCACAAGAGGCGATTATTGGATTGGTATACGTCCTGGCCGCCGCCATTTCGGTTTTGGTTATTGACAAGGCTCCCCACGGCGCTGAACATATTAAGGAAATGCTCACGGGAAGCATTTTGTGGGTTAAATGGAGTACTATCGCAGAGGCGGCTGTGGTTTATTCCGCAGTCGGGATTTTTCACTATATTTTTAGAGACAAGTTTTTATTGATCTCCAATAATGTGGAAGAAGCCTACCGGCGCGGCATCAATGTCACTTTATGGGATTTTCTTTTTTATGTCACCTTTGGGATTGTGATTACACAGTCCGTTGCCACAGCCGGCGTGCTTATGGTTTTTGTGTTTCTTGTTGTACCGGCCATCACTTCTATGATGATCACCGACAAACTTGGTCAACAGCTTCTTATCGGGTGGGGTATGGGATTGCTGGTAAGTGTTATTGGGCTTTATGTCTCTTATGTTGCGGATTTGCCCAGCGGCCCCACGGTGGTGAGTTTCTATGGCCTCATGTACATTATAGTGGCGGTGACCCTCTATATTATCCGGGCAAAATCGAAGGCTGCTGCCCTGAGAAATGTGGGATTGGGAATTGCCATTTCTGTTTTTGTGGCATTTATTTTTTACGCGGGCGGGAAATACAGTCAGAAAACTGGCTACGGGCACGAACATGTGGCCGCGCTGAAAGAAGATTCCCCCGCTTCAGTGGCTGTCAATCATCTCAGTGATCTCTCGGAAGAAAAACTTAACACATTGCTGAATAACACAACAAATCTAAATTGGTTGGAGGAGGCATTCCGAAAAAACTCGGACGATTTTGTACGAATGGCCATTGTGGAACGGCTGTTTTCGATCAACAAAAAGAAGGGCGGTGCGTTTGCACTTAAGATTTTGCAATCATCTCACCTTCCATTTGTGCGGGAGCAGGTCTATTCTCTTTTGAAAAAGAATTTCAATAAAGATTTTGGCTACAATCCGGATCAGGAAAGTTCGAATCCGAAAAATAAAAAAGCTGTGAAGGCCTGGGAGATGTGGTTGAAGGGGTAACCTCCTGTAAAAAAAGCCGGCATTTTCAAAGTGCCGGCTATTTTTTTAGGGCAAATCAGAATTTTTTTCGAACCGTAAACGTAAAATTTGGTGGCGGGGACATGTTGCGTTCAAATTCGGTGTAATAATATTGAGTCAGGTTGTCGACTTTTAGAGAAAAAGTAATTCCGCGAACCTCTTTTTCCAATCGAGCCGTCCAGTCCCGAATAGGAACACGGGCATCCTTGCAATAGGCCGAAACTTCCTCGTATCGACTCAGATAACGGTAATCGAAGGCTAATTGCCATCCCAGATAAGTTGAGGAAACGGTTCCGGTTAAAATGTGTTTCGGGCGATAGGGTAACACGCGACTCGGTATGTGCGCAAAATCATCCAGGCAGACAACCGGCTCGATTGTGCCAAGCCTTTTGGCATCCAGATAGGTGTAATTTAGCTGAAGAAACAGGTGATGGGGAATGGGAGCCACTTTTCCGCTGAAATCCACCCCCTGAATTCTGGCTTTCACCAAATTAGCCAGTCGAAAAGCGGGCGGCACGTAAGTGACCAATTCCGGGTCAATCATATTTCGGTAAGTGGTCCGAAAATAAGCCACATCTATCATGGCAATTTTCCCAACAAATTGATTCCAACCAATTTCAAACGCTCCGGCCGATTCCGCTCGCAAATCCAGATTTGGGACGACTTCAAATCCGGAAACAAGCGTATGGGTAAAAATTTCCGAAATGGAGGCCGCCCGAAATCCTTTTCCAATAGATGTTCGAAAAGCGGTTCCCGGAAGTGGTTGCCACACCAGGGCAAATTTGGGACTCATCTGGCTTTCGTGAAAAATTTCTTCTACCTGATGAAAATCGAACCGGGCGCCAACGGTCGCTTTCAGCTGAAAGGGAAGTGCTATTTCATCCTGGGCATAAATACCCCAATCGTACGTGTAGGGATTTCCAAAAATAGAGGAATGTGTTCGGTGGTAAATTCCTTCGCTGCCAAAGGTCATGCTCTGGTTCCGAAAAGGCTGATATTCAAATAAAAATTCCTGTCCCAATTTGTCAGTGCGGGAAAAATCGTGATTGTCGTGAAAATAATCCTTCCAGCGTGTCATGTAAAGAGATGATTTGCTGATGAATGCCAGATTCCGGCGCAACATGGTTTTGTACGTAAAATGCCAGATGTATTTGCCCGAGTGAATCTTGTCGCCGATGGCGTCGGGAGAAATTTCGTAGGGGCGATTGGTTGCGGGACCCCGCCACAAAAAGGCTTGTCCGTGGTTTTCGTACGCAAAATTTGTCAGCAGCACCGCATGGGTTTCGGGCGAATAGCGGTAGTGAAATTTCCCGAAGAAATTCCAGCGCGTGTAGTCCCCGTTTTGTTTGTAGCCGGTGGACGTTTTTCGTCCGGCAGACATGAGTATACCTAATTTGTGAAATGTCTGCGAGTGACTCACATCGATGGAATTGAATTGCAAGAGGCGGTTTGTCCAGCGCCACTGCGAATAGTACGGTTTGCTGTAAAATCCCCAGGAAGTGCGCACACGTGTTTGAGGCGTAAGGCCAGGATCTTTAGTAATAATATTCAACACCCCTCCCAGGGCATTCGATCCGTATAATGCCGATCCGGCACTTTTAATCACTTCAATCCGCTCGATTTCTGTCACCGGAATCGCATCCCAGTTAATAGTTCCCGAATCGCCTGTTATGAACGGAACCCCGTCCAGTAAAACCAGCACCCGGCTGCCCGCGCCTTGACTGTAGCCAGTGGAACCACGGATATTTAATTGATTATTAATGAGATAAACACCCGGAACAAATGTAATGATGTCCTGAAGATTACTGCTGTTCCTGCGCCGGATTTCCTTTTCCGAGAGGATTGCGACACTCACAGGGGAATCCTGAATAGTTTGCTGCTTTTTGCTGGCAGTCACAATAAGTGCGGGGGCTTCAATTGAAATCTGTTTTAACCGAACCGCTATCCGGGTGGATTTATTCGGAAAAACACGCACATTTGAAATCTCCCTGGATTCATAGCCGATCATTGAAATGAGCACGGTGTAACGGCCAACGGGAATCCGGTCGAGGGAAAAATCTCCCTGGCGATTAGTGGTTGTTCCCAGTGTGGTCCCTTCCAGAATGATATTTACGCCGGGCAGTGGCTGCCCCGATTGGTCGGTCACGTTTCCGTCAAGCCTGCCCCGGTTGGATTGGGCATACAAGGAGGACAGGAAAACCAGGAGCAGGGATAGAAAAAGGGCGACTTTCAGGGAAATGCGTTTTCTATTTTTCATCTTAAACTTTCGTAACAAATTATTTTTTGAATAAAGTAACCAAAGAATCCAAAGACTTTCACAAAAAATCTACCCGCAGGGATCGCTAATCCATTTGTTTCTTTTAGATTCTCCCCCCTAAACTTTTGCGTAAATCCCTTTAAGCCGGATTCGGAAAATTATTGCGTGCGTGAGTGAAAATATCCCCAAAATGAATCTTGTTTACCTCAGTTGGCCATTAGAAATAAAGAATGAGATAAAACAAATTTCACAGGCCAAAGGTTTGTGCATCGCTTTTTTAGACACTCTTCAAAATGCTAATCGGTTGCTTGAGTCCTGCCGTAAACGACGGGACTCAAAACAGGAAGTCCTGTAAACGGTGCTGACAACACCGGGAGCTTCAGCACTCTTTCCATTATGAGACCCGTCGTTGGTTACGGGTCAAAACGACCGGCACAACCATTTTACCTAATTTTGCTGCAAATTTCTCAGAATCCGGGTTCCATTATTTTTTTAAGGAGAACTCAAAACGCCGAAATCCGCTGTAATATCAACGTGCGGAGTTAGTTTGTCTTTTTCCACCGTTACCGATCCGGGGCTTGTGGAATCATGTTGGGCGTAATAGA
>Ga0114934_10002347_pt1 | contig 12101 bp, 5 predicted proteins | sample 4SBtaG_2_FD_99695 | JGI IMG/M metagenome (GOLD analysis project Ga0114934, IMG submission 99695) | Deep subsurface microbial communities from Kolumbo volcano to uncover new lineages of life (NeLLi) - 4SBTROV10_white metaG | ecosystem: Environmental > Aquatic > Marine > Volcanic ...
AATATTTATATTGGGGAGCCGTAGCGGCACAGGGGGTAAAATTAAGGTTAGGTTATGTTCCTATGCATATAGAGGAACAATGGGTTACACCCTATCAATGGCCAATTGAAACAAAGCCGGTCAATGCAAATTTTAATATTGATCCTGAAATACTCAAACAGGATGCTATATTATTGGGCACCCGACAACAATTAAAGAATCTACTGGCACCGGAGATTCTGGCTGAAATAAAAGGGGCTTACCTGGGGTTGTTTCAGCAGGATATCAAAAAACAAAACTTTATTTTGGTGATTTCCGGTTTGAATGAGCAACAGGTATCAAAAGCGGTAAAGGCATTTTCATTAATGCGAAATCAATTTCCAGATAGTCAGCAAACCATCATAAAAGACATTAACTTTCCACCAAAAGAGGATTTAGTACCCTGGCGGACTATTGTATCGGGACAGAATTATCTGTTTTCGCAGTTGGGTTTTATTACTCAGGTTATGAATGGCAGCCACGAGCGAGTAAAGCTGAATATAACGCTTCCAGCGGACATGTACGCTACAGAAAATGCTATGGTGACTCTGCATTTGAATCTTGCTTATGGTGCAGCAATACGCAAGGATTCAGTTATCAATGTGTTACTGAACGGAGTCTTTAATCATGCAATCAGATTAAAGGAAATTGACGGCGCACATTACGAAGACTACCAAATTCAGATTCCATTAAGGGATTTTAACCCCGGCTTAAATACTCTGACATTTGATTCCGTTTTAACTCCATCGGAATATGGAAAATGTACATTTGTCCAGCGCAGAAATTTAAAAGTAACGTTGTATGCGGACTCAAAGATTTCATTTCCAAAGGCAGGACAAGCGGCTAGTTTGCCTGATTTGAAATTGTTAAGAACAACTGGATACCCCTTTGTTAAGAACGGTAAAGCAGATAATACCTATATTCAATTATTGAATCATTCCCCAGATACGATCCAGACAGCATGGCATTTTATTGCCCGGCTGGCAGAATTTTCACAAACACCTTTATTTGATATAGAAATAGGATTGGACGAACAAAAAGAGAACCGCAGAAATCTTGTAATTATTGGCAATGATTTCAATCATGCCGATATGTTTACTGATGCGCCAGTATCGTTAGGGCAATGGAACCGGTTTTCTTACCAATATAAAGAAACATATCATAAACCGGAAGAATCGTGGTTCCGTTGGGTTGAAAGAGTGGTTTTCAAGGATAATATATTGCCTTTGGAAAGTATTGATAAACCCAAGAATATTGAGATAAACCAAAGTGGCGGATTAGGCAAACAGTTTCTACTCATGTCTTACCCTTCGAAAAACAAAAAGGATGGCGCGGTTTTAGCTTTATTGGCAGAAAAGGAAAATTCACTTTATTCCGGATTTACAACCCTGTTGTTTTCTGGACTATGGGATCAAATGTGGGGTGATGTTTTTATCTGGGATAGACACAAGAAATTTTATTCAACCCGGGAAGGAGATACCTTTGTCGTTGGTCATGATAATCCTAAACTAAATCTGATAATGCACTTTTCCAGACACCCTTGGCAATGGACCTTGATTATTGTGAGTTTGCTTGTTTTGGCTTCCGGAGTGATTTATAAGTTATTGGTACGATATAAGCAAATCGTACATCCGCACGTTGAAGAAGATGTTGAATAGGGCCATTATCATCTGTCTGCTAGGACTGTTTTTTTTAAGCGGCTGTCAGGTGCAACAGACAATGGATCTGGATAAAGAATGGCAGTATTACAAAGCGCGGTTTGTCATGCAGGACGGTCGCGTGGTTGACACCGGCAATAATAATATTTCACATTCCGAAGGACAAGGTTACGGATTGTTGTTAGCCGTCAGAAATAATGATCGTCACGCATTTGACAAAATATGGCACTGGAGCCGACAAAATTTACAAGTACGTAAGGATAGTCTGTTTATATGGCGCAGACGCCCTGGCGTTTCTTTGCATGAGGAGGATATGAACAATGCCAGTGATGGCGATATTATTATTGCCTGGGCATTGCTAGAAGCCTCAAAAAAGTGGCAAGATGAAAAATATCAACAGGAAGCTTTAAAAATATTGAGTGATATTAAACATACATTGATATTGTCCTGGAATGGCATGGAGATACTATTGCCAGGAGCAGTCGGTTTCAAACATCAGCATTCAATTGATATTAACCTTTCTTACTGGATATTCCCTGCTTTCACAATATTTGATATTTACGATAACGACCCCGTCTGGGAAAAATTACAAAACTCTGGAATCAAGCTGCTTCAACAGGCACGTTTTGGACGCTGGCAGCTACCGGCAGACTGGGTTAAATTGCAAGAAGATAAGACAACCCGAGCGAATAAAAGTAAACATTTTGGCTACGATGCTGTCAGAATTCCGCTTTATTTGATTTGGGGAGGGAATACCGATAGAGCGGTCCTTACCCCATTTTCTGAATATTGGTTATTTTATGGCAGTTATACGCCAGCCTGGATTGCATTAAATGAACAGATTATGGATGCTTATGGAGCCGGTATTGGAATCAGAGCGATAAAGCATCTGACACTGTTAATACAAGGACAGCAAACAATAGTTGATTTTGAGAAGCTTTCAAAACAGGACTATTACCAGTCAACCCTCTTGTTATTAAGCAAATTATGCTATCGGCAATTGACAAACTGATACAGTTGCTGCTGTTCGGTCTACTATGTATAGGTTGTATTGCTATGCCATTGGCCGCTGAAAAAAGCACTTCTATCATATCGGAACAGCCGGATGAGCGTATTTTATGGCAATTGTTTCATGCCGGTAAAATAATGGAGTTAAAACAGCAGATTGTTCGTTTACAACAGCGATTCCCTAACTGGCAACCGCCTCCGTCATTGTTGAGATTGATGACTGAAACCGGAAGGACTCAACAAACAGTCAAACCTGGCAGAACTAACAAACCACCAGTATCTTTTTGCAACACATTAAATCAACAGCTACAACAAGCGGAAAAGGCGAGTAAAAATAAACAAATTAAAGCGGCTTTAGCCATTTATCACCGTATCATCAGAACCTGCTCACTAGAAAAACGCAGGGAAGCGTTAAGAAAAGCCCTTTCTGTTTTGCACCATCGTGATTTGATTAAACTCGTTCAGTTTTCTAAACCGTATATATCGTCTCAATTCATTGACAATGTTTTATTTGTCTATTTTAAAAAAGAATATTTAAACAACAAAAACCTGGACAGCAATAAACATCGTCAATCCGTAAAACGATTGGCTGGATGGGTAGAAAAATATAATGACGATAAATTGGCAACTGTTTTCGGTTGGCGTTTTTATACACTAAAAGAGCATCAGCAAGCCGTATACTGGTTTAAAAAAGCCTATTCATGGAATCGAGAAAATAGCGACGCGGTGTATGGCCTGATTTTAAGCCTGGAACAGCAGAGAGAATATGAGCAATTATTAAAGGTAGTTTCCGGTTTGCAACACCCTTCCAAAAAAATCAGGGCAATTGCCGCGAGGGTTTATAAAGCCCGTGCGTGGAACGCCTATAACCTTCGAGTCATACAAGATAGCCAACGTTATACCGACAAAGCCAGACAGCTTATAGGGAAAGCCGATATGGAAATCATAGAGTTGTATGCCTGGATAGCCAATTATAAAAAGCAGTATAAAAAGTCCGCGCTGTTATTTTATCGTCTTTATCAACAACAAAAGGACAATAAATATGCTCGTGATTATATTCAAGCACAATCACGGGTAAACCGGCAACAGTTGGAAGAAAACGTAAAAAAAGCAGGCGGAGCGCTGTTGGATGAATATAAAAAATTCCATGCCAGAGAATTGTACTATCGAAAACAATTCCAATCCGCTTATAAGTTAGCGCCGTCTGAATTTCCTGATCTGGTAAATATTGATACACCCTATTTAGGTGTGGGAGGAGGATTTAGGAATAAATCGGGTCAGGCAGGTACCAGTCGTTTGGATATTTTTAAATTACCTTCGTCCACGGTTTCATATACAGTAAATGGTAACCATAAATTTAGCCTGAGTGTATCGAGGGTTTCATTGTATTCAGGCAGATTAAACTGGTGTGATACACCGATTGCCTCTTTTCCTAGCAGTCAATTTGCGCAAAGCTGTTATTCAAAAGCGGTGTCACAGTTGCCAGAGCAAAGGTTGAACAATGCCGTTGAAGTAGAAATGTTTTATCGAAAAGATGGCTGGTTGAGTCCTTTTGTGGCTGTAGGGACAACCCCTATCGGAGGGAAAATTACTCCAGCACCTACTTTTAGATTCGGTTTTGATAAACAAGAAAAATTCGGGTATTGGGGAATTGAAACTTATTCACAATCAGTCAGACAGTCTGCTTTATCTTATACCGGGATTAGTGATCCCTACAAGGGTTCGATCAATTCTTTGTTTAATATGAACCAAAATTTAGACTGGGGTCGGGTGTTAGAGACAGGCTTAAAAGGTTCTGTCTTTTACAGTTTTCTTGATCACCGGTGGAATATTTTTGGGGAAATTAAAGGTGCCTGGCTGCATGGTAAAAATATTGCGGACAATGCCACTGTTTCTGTTTCGACTGGAATAGCTAGAAACATTAACATTTCAGGGTTTGATTATTTTTCTATAGGGCCTTCATTCAATTTTCAGCATTTTGAAAAAAATCAAAATCATTTTACATTCGGACATGGCGGTTATTTCAGTCCGGAACAGTATTATAATATCAGTGCCGGAGTTAATTTTCTGACTGATGAAGGCAAACTTTTTATTTTTAGAGGACGGCTGACAGCGGGATTCCAGAGTATCAAAGAAGCATCAAGCCCCTGGTTTCCATTGATTGATAAGTCGATTGGATCTTACCCTGCTTACAGTGACAGTGGCGAAGCACTGGATTTTGAGATCAAGGGAGTCTGGCTTATGTCAGACAATTTTCAATTAGGCGCGGGTACAGCTTTTCGCAAAACCAATGGCTATCAGGATTTTAGCAGCGGTCTTTTTATTCGATATACTTTAGGGCGGCGAAAGGCTGTTTTTAGCACTGATATTCCCGATTCTTTATTTTCCGGTTTTTATTAAACTCCCCCGGATTTTTTCTGTTACCATCTCCTTATCTTCAGGTCTTAAGGAGAATACCCCATGCGCATTGAATTTCACGGTGCTGATCAGAATGTAACAGGATCCTGCCATTTACTGACTAAAAAAGGCAAAAAGATCCTGATTGATTGTGGTTTATATCAGGGTGGGCGGGAGATAGAGGAGGAAAATGCCGAGCCTTTTGGCTTTGACCCCGCCGACATTGATTATCTATTACTGACACATGCCCATCTCGACCATTGCGGGCGTATTCCGTTATTGGTTAAACAGGGTTTTCAAGGCGAGATTATTACCACATCGGCCAGCTGTGAGTTGGCCCGGCTGGTTTTATTAGACTCAGCCCATCTGCAGGAAGAAGAAGCCCGCTATAAAAACCGCAAACTATCACGTCATGGCGGCGCAAAGCCATTGATAGAGCCCTTATATTCTGTCGTAGATACCTTAAACAGTTTTGGCTATTTTGGCCAAACAGCGAAATACAATGAAACGATTGAACTCTTCCCTGGATTCAAAGTGACTTTCATTGATGCCGGTCACATCTTAGGCTCGGCGTCGGTTGTGATTGAAACCAAAATCAAAGGCGAGCCTCGCAAACTGGTTTTTTCCGGCGACCTCGGCTATAACGGCCGCGCGATCATCCGTGACCCAGCGACGCCGCCAAAAGCGGACATTGTGGTTATTGAAACCACTTATGGCGACCGTAAGCATAAAACGCTGGCTCCCACACTGGAGGAATTTTATCAAGCCATCAACAAAACCATTCAGCAAGGGGGGAATGTCGTCATTCCCAGCTTTGCCTTAGAGCGTGCCCAGGAGGTTTTGTATTATATTCGGGAAGGCATCGACAAAGGACTTCTTCCAGCCTACTTGCCGGTATTTTTAGATTCGCCGATGGCTATTTCAGCGACGGAAATTTTCCGTCGTCATCCTGAATGCTTTGATAAAGAGACCTGCAAAATTTTTAAAAAAGGCGTTGACCCGCTTTCTTTTCCAGGCCTGAAATTTACCCGGGAAACAGCCGACTCCATGGCACTTAATTCAGTCAACGGCGGCGCGGTCATCATTGCCGGTTCCGGCATGTGTACCGGCGGCCGCGTTCGTCATCACTTAAAACATAATTTATGGAACCAGCATAACAGCATCATCTTTGTCGGTTATGCTGCCCAGGGAACGCTGGCGCGCATAATTATCGACGGTGCCGAAATCGTTAAAATTTTTGGCGAAGAAATCCATGTACAGGCCGGCATTTACACCATCGGTGGTTTTTCTGCCCATGCCGACCAGGAAGAGCTATTGCAATGGCATCAACACACCGGCTCCCCGGCAACGACCTTTCTGGTTCATGGAGAGAAAAACGTGATGCCGATATTCGCCAAAAAACTTAAACGAACAACGGTTGAAATTCCAAGTTTGCATCAACATTATAAGCTTGAGAACTGTCTATAACTTTCCCTCGACAAGGTTTACCATGAAAAACAACCCAACCGACTTTCCGCCATTATTAGATAGCGAAAAAGTCCGTTCCCTGGAAGCGGATGCCTTACTTAACTATCTAAAAAGCGACCTGAAGGGTCTTTCTGCAGAAGAGGCTCGCGCTCGCCTGGCGCATTATGGCCCGAATGCGATTCAGGAACACAAGATCAATCCGATACTGAAATTCCTGTCTTATTTCTGGGGGCCAATCCCATGGATGATCGAAATCGCGGCGATTTTATCGGCCATCGTTCATCATACCGAAGATTTAATTATCATTTTAGTGTTACTGGTTTTCAATGGCGTCGTCGGATTCTGGCAGGAATTTCAGGCGGGTAACGCCATCGAACAACTCAAAAAACAGCTCGCATTAAAGTCCTGGGTTTGTCGCGATGGGGAATGGCAAGAAATAGATGCCAAGCAATTAGTCCCCGGCGACATTGTCCGCATTCGACTCGGCGATGTCGTACCCACCGATATTGTGCTGTTAAAAGGCGATTACCTGAGTGTTGACCAATCTGCGTTGACCGGCGAATCACTGCCCGTCAATAAGAAAGTCGGCGACCTGATTTATTCCAGTTCAATTGCCAAACAAGGTGAAATGCTGGGCATTGTCGTCGCAACCGGCAGCAATACCTATTTTGGCAAAACAGCCAAGCTGGTGAGCACCGCCAAATCCGTTTCCCATTTTCAAAAAGCGGTATTGACCATTGGCGATTATTTGATTTTTATCAGCTTAGGCTTGGTGAGCATCCTGGTATTAGTGGGACTGAATCGGCATTTGCCGATTATGGAATTGGTTCAGTTCGCCCTGATTCTGACTGTTGCCTCCATCCCTGTCGCCATGCCAGCCGTTCTTTCCGTCACGATGGCCGTGGGGGCGGCAAGTTTAGCCCGTTTAAAAGCCATTGTGACACGCCTGGAATCAATCGAAGAATTAGCCAGCATGGACATTCTGTGTTCAGATAAAACCGGCACTTTGACTAAAAATCAGCTCACACTGGGAGCTCCTGCGTACTTCAATGGTGCCGATCGACAACAACTTATTCTGACGGCCGCCTTAGCATCTGAATTGGATACCCCGGATGCCATCGACAATGCGATTTTACAGGCATTACCTGACAAAACACCTTTATCGAGATTTCAACAACAAAATTTTATTCCGTTTGACCCCATTCGCAAACGCACCGAAGCTACCATTGTCTCGGCCGATGACAAACACTTTAACGTCAGTAAAGGTGCACCACAAGTCGTTCTCGCCTTATGCAAACCTGACCCGGAACAACGTAAAAAAGCCGAAAAAATAGTCAATGAATTTGCCCAAAAAGGCTACCGGGCGCTGGGTGTAGCGCGTACTGATGAACAGGGAAAATGGGTGTTCCTCGGGATTCTCCCATTGTTCGACCCACCTCGTGATGACGCCAAAGAGACGCTTAAGAATATCAAGGCATTAGGTGTCGATGTCAAAATGGTAACCGGTGACAATATCGCCATCGCCAAACAAATCTCTCAGGACCTGGACTTAGGCACCAATATTCTGCTGGCCGACCAAATTATCAGAGCACGTGATAACAAAGACTTGATCCATGACGTCGCTCGCTGCGCTGAACGCGCCGATGGCTTTGCCCAGGTCTTCCCGGAACATAAATTCTGGCTGGTGAAAGATCTTCAAGCCAATCATCATATCGTCGGCATGAACGGTGATGGCGTTAACGACGCCCCGGCCTTAAAACAGGCGGATGTCGGTATTGCCGTGTCCGGCGCAACCGATGCCGCCCGGGCTGCGGCCGATCTGGTTCTGACCGAACCCGGTTTACAGGTCATCAAGCACGCTATCGAAGAAGCACGCTGCATTTTCAGCCGAATGAATTCGTATGCGATTTACCGTATCACCGAAACCATTCGCATCATGTTTTTTATGGTATTGGCGATGTTGATCTATAACGTCTACCCCATTACCGCCATCATGATCATCTTGTTAGCCTTACTGAATGACCTCCCTATCCTGACAATTGCCAAAGACAACACCTACACTGCTAAAAAACCGGTCAATTGGGATATGCGCCAAGTGCTGACCATCGCAACCGTGCTCGGCCTGGTCGGGGTAGTGGAAACCTTTCTGCTCATGATTCTTGCCGAAAGCTATTACCATGTCGGTACCGCAGAATTGCAAACCATTATCTTCCTGAAACTGGCCGTTGCAGGCCACCTCACCTTGTTTGTCGCGCGAACCCGGCATTGCTTTCTATGCCCGCCCTATCCTGCGCCATTATTGCTGACAGCCATTATCGGTACACAGATTGCTGCAATGCTCATTGCGCATTACGGCCTGCTTGTCACGCCCATATCCTGGGAAATTATCGGCATGATCTGGGGCTATTGCTTGTTCTGGGTTTTGATTGAAGATGGCTTAAAACTCATGGTATATCATCATCTGGAAAATACGACACCCAGGCATCGGGATTTTTTAAATCGTGCCCGTCAATCCCTGCATTTTCATACCAAACATCCCAATCACGATAACCATTAAAAGGCGGCTACAACATGATTGACAATCCAACAAAATATTTACTGGGCCGACCATCACTGCTGGATATTGATGGCCTTGAGCTGCTCATCGAATTGGCTCTGGACATGCGCTGCACCTGGAATCATGCCGCCGATAATCTCTGGCAACAACTTGAACCTGACTTATGGGAACAATCACATAACCCATGGGCGGTTTTACAAACCGCATCCCATGACCGAATCAAGCAGGTGCTGAGTAATTCCAAGCTACGCAAACAGCTGGATAAGCACCTTGAAGCTCATCAACAATTAAAGCATAGGCAAGCCTGGTTTCAACAACAGCATGCAGATTCGCCGTTGCGCCACATCGCCTATTTCAGCATGGAATTCATGCTCTCAGAAGCCTTGCCGATTTATTCTGGTGGTCTGGGAAATGTCGCCGGCGACCAACTCAAGGCGGCCAGCGATTTAGGCGTTCCTGTCATTGGCATTGGGCTACTTTATCAACGCGGTTATTTTCGCCAGGTCATCGACCACGAAGGTCGCCAATTAGCATTCTATCCCTACAACGACCCGGGGCAGTTACCCATCCAACCGGTGCGGCAAGAAAATGGCGAATGGCTACGGCTCAAAGTCCAGCTTCCAGGTTACAACGTCTGGCTACGCTGCTGGCAGGTCCACGTCGGCCGCGCGACCCTCTACTTACTGGACAGTAACGACCCGGCCAATTTTCTGACCCATCAAGGGATTACCAGCGAATTATATGGTGGTGGATCCGAATTACGTTTACAGCAGGAACTGTTGCTGGGTATCGGCGGCTGGCGCTTATTGACCGAACTCGGTATTGAGCCTGAAGTCTGTCACTTAAACGAAGGTCATGCCGCCTTTGCCGTACTCGAGCGGGCGCGTTGCTATCAAAAGAGACATAACCTGCCCTTTGCCGCCGCTCTTAACGTGACCCGTGCCGGCAATTTGTTCACGACCCATACCGCCGTTGCGGCAGCATTCGACTTATTCCCGCCACAGATGATAAAACAATATCTGGGACATTATGCCGACACGGGTTTAAAAATTTCCATTCAAGAATTGTTGGCACTAGGCCGCCTCAACCCGGATGATGATAACGAGCCTTTCAACATGGCTTATCTGGCTATCCGTGGCAGTGGTGCCATCAATGGTGTGAGCCAATTACATGGTCACGTCAGTCGAGAAATTTTCCAGTCCCTTTTCCCGCACTGGCCCACTGCCGAGATTCCTATTCAACACGTCACCAATGGCGTCCATATGCCCAGCTGGGACTCACCCATTGCCGACCAGGTCTGGACCGATAATTGCGGTAAAGATCGTTGGCTCAACGTATCGGATTCATTAGCAACTGATATCCATTGTGTATGTGATGCCAAACTGTGGGAATTCCGCAGCATAGGCCGTCAATCATTGGTCGACTATGCACGCAAACGCCTGGCCAGGCAACTGGCGGCTTCCGGCGCCAGTCTGGATGAAGTCCAGCAGGCTAAAACCCTGTTTGACCCGAATATTCTAACGCTGGGTTTTGCCCGACGCTTTGCAACCTATAAACGGCCAAATCTGTTATTACATGACCCGGAGCGCTTGCTGCGCATTTTAAGCAACCCTGACCGGCCGGTTCAGCTGATTATTGCCGGCAAAGCACATCCCGCTGACTATCCCGGCCAGGCGATGATTCAGCAATGGATTAAATTCATTCGACAGCCGCATGTGCGCTCGCATATCATTTTTTTGAGTGACTACGATATGCAAATGACAGAACGACTGATGGAAGGTGTCGATGTCTGGATCAATACACCGCGGCGCCCCTGGGAAGCCTGCGGTACCAGCGGCATGAAAATCCTGGTCAATGGCGGCCTCAATCTCTCCGAACTGGATGGCTGGTGGGCTGAGGCCTATAGCCCTGGAGTAGGCTGGGCATTGGGTGATGGTCAGGAGCATGACAGCGACCCGGCCTGGGATGCGAAAGAAGCCGATGATTTATATACCCTGCTGGAACAGGAGATTGTCCCGCAATTTTATCATCGCAACAGCAACGGTATTCCTGAGCAATGGGTTAACCGCATTCGCGAAAGCATGTCGCAATTAACACCTGTTTATTCAGCCAGCCGCACCGTTCGCCAATATACCGAACACTATTACCTGCCTGCTGCCCAGTCCTATCAAGCACGAACAAAAGCACAACCAGACCTGGGCCAGGACATCAGCGAATGGAAAAATAAACTACAAAAAAACTGGGCGCATCTACGATTTGGTGAATATCTGACCACCACACAAAATGATCGGCACATTATCGATTTACAGGTTTATGTGGATGATAATGACGCCGATGCCATCCAAGTGGAGCTATACGCGGACGGCTTGGACAACACGCCCCCTGAACGGCACATTTTTCAACGCCAAAAACAGCTCGTCGGTGCTGTCAATGCCTATAATTATCGTGTCGAAATCCCCGCAACGCGTCCTTTGAGCGACTATACCCCGCGTATCATTCCACGGCATGACATAGCGCAAGTACCGCTGGAAGCAAATTTTATTCTTTGGCATCACTAAGGAACGGAAATTAACCATGTCCAACAAAACAAACCGACACATCCCCAACCCCCCCGAAAAAGATCGTATTGAGCCCTTGCCGTGGCATCATCCCAAGCCTATGGAAGAAGACCCGGACGCCCCCCATCGCGTCCATAAAATCATGACCAGCCCCAGCTACCGTCAGGCGGATGAAGATGTTGATTTTTTACAGAGTGACCCGGTTCGGCCCGCGCGCCTGCAACTGGATTTTTTGAAACCTGAATTATTGATGCAAGACCACGGCATCGAACATACCATTGTCGTCTTCGGTAGCACCCGTATTGTTGAACCCCTCGTCGCCAAACGCCGTGTTCAAGCGCTGACCGAAGCCTTGAATAATACGCCCGATAACGAAACCTTAAAAAAACGCCTGGCAATCGCCAAACGTATTCAAGATAAAAGTCGCTATTATGACGT
>Ga0114934_10002348_pt1 | contig 12100 bp, 12 predicted proteins | sample 4SBtaG_2_FD_99695 | JGI IMG/M metagenome (GOLD analysis project Ga0114934, IMG submission 99695) | Deep subsurface microbial communities from Kolumbo volcano to uncover new lineages of life (NeLLi) - 4SBTROV10_white metaG | ecosystem: Environmental > Aquatic > Marine > Volcanic ...
GTTTCTCCATTTATCTTAACATTAACTACAGGTTCATTAAAACACATACCCATACAACCAACTTTTTGAAGTTTAATAGGAATATTCATTTCTTCAGCTTTCTTTTTAATAGCTTCATAAGTCTTAGCCGCTCCTGAGGCTACTCCGCAAGTTCCATGTCCGACTCTAATTAAAGGAATACTCATTTTTTAACTTATTATTTTTCTGAATTGTTATTTTAATTTAGATAATTCCTCCTTAATTTTTTCTTTAGTCATCTTACTATGAACTTCTCCATTTATCACCATTGCCGGGGCTAAACTACATACTCCTAAGCAATTGACAACTTCTAGTTTGAAATCGTCTTTGTTTTCTAATTGAGAAATTTGTTCTTCCAAATATTTTTTTAAGTTTTCATTACCTGCTACGTGACAAGCAGTTCCATTACAAACTTTTATCATATGTTTTGCGCTACTAGTTTTGAATTCGTTATAGAAAGAAGCCACGCCTTGAATCTCTACTAAAGGCATTTTTAGTTCTTGAGCTATTTCAGAAAGCAGTTCTTCGGTCAAATGACCGTTCTCGTTTTGAATTTCAGAAAGAATCTGAATTAATTGAGAATTATCTGCACAATACTTGTTCACTATGTCTTTTACTGCCAACTAAAGCCCACCTCTTACTAATAAGAATTTTTAAAATGAGTATTTAAATAGTTTTTGATGAATTATTCTCTATTCTTATCTCCAGAACATGAAAACTATGTAACAACAATATAAAACAAAAAGAATTGCTCCATGCCATCTTTTGAGAACTAAGTTATTAGCTTTATTACTTTTATTACTTTTATTGATTTTGTTGATTTTATTAGTATTTTTGCTTTTCTTATTCTTACTAAACTTATTCTTACTAGACAAAATCAAAGCTCCTAAGAGGATGGTTACTAACAACAAGAATATTAAGTTAAAGTTGATAGAAGAAATAATTTTTATAGGATTAATCATTGCACTAACTCCTAATATTAATGTTATGTTGAACAAGTTACTTCCAAGAATTGTTCCTAAACTAAGATCGGGTTCTTTCTTCAAAACACCTATTATCACTGTGAATAATTCTGGAAGAGAGGTTCCTAAAGCAACGATTGTTGTTCCAATAATAAATTCTGAAATACCAAAGTTTTTAGCAATGATTACTGCGTTATTAACAACTAATTCGCTTCCAAAATAAAGAGCTATTAACCCTACAATTATTTTTATAGTTATTTTCCAACTAGAACTTTTAGATTCTATTTTTATCTTTTTATTTTTAGAATTCATGGTTAATAATAAGTATGTTGTGAATAAAATTATTAGGATTAATCCTTCGTAAAAACCTATGCTTTGTTCAACTATTGAAAAAGAATTATTTACAAATAATAACAATAGAGTAACCATTGCTACATTCATAGGCCAATCTTTTTTTATGGCTTCTTTATTAACTTTTAATGGTAAAAATAATGCTCCTGTTCCTAGTACTAATAATATGTTTGCTAAGTTGCTACCAATAATGTTTCCTAAAACTATTCCTTGACTGCCCTTGATAGATGCAGTAACATTTACTATTAATTCAGGAAGTGAAGTTCCGAAAGCAACAATTGTTAGTCCGATTACAAAGCTAGATACTCCTATTTTCTTTGCTAGTTCAGAAGCACCATCTATTAAGTAATCTGCTCCTTTAATTAATAGTGCAAATCCAATTATTAATAATAAGTATTCTAACATTTTCTATTTTTTCCATCTTATTTAACTATACTGGCGCCCAGAGCCAAGGTTCGAGCGTGTTTTTAGCACTGAACAAGTTGGCTCGCCCCAGTATGGTTTTATTAAACAAATTTGTTAGGGCACGACAACTACCATTCTTACTCTTAAAAACATCGCGTAAGAATGTTGTCTCCTTTGGCGCTAACAAATTTGTTAGGGCACGACAACTACTATTCTTACTCTTAAAAACATCGCGTAAGAATGTGATCTCCTTTGGCGCTAACAAATTTGTTATTATTAATTATTATTATTAATTATTATTACTATAATTATTAATTATTGCTATTTTGGCAAGTTATTTAGTATTTGAATGTTGTGCTCATAATTTTCTAATATTGTAGTGTATATGTGGTGTTTATCCCTAGTTAAAACATTTGCTTGTATTTCAAAAGCTTTAGCAATCAAGACTGCGTCGCTATGATCAGGAATTAATTCTAATAATCTTTCATCAATATTTTTAACATAATTTTCTTCTGATTCTCGATTACCAGGATGTACTTCTACAATAATTTTTTTTATCAATTTTTCTTTTAAGAACTTTCTCAAATGATCTTTGAAGTGATTACTAATCTTTTTACTAACATGTTCTAATTCTTCCAAGTTAAAAGAAATCATAGCAACACTATTTTTTTTGCAAAACTCCTCGAGCTTTTTTGTATTGTTGTTTTCTAGTTCATAGATTAAGAAGCAAGTATCTAATAAGTAATTTGTTTTTTCAGTTGTTTCTAAATTTGTTATTAATTCTTTCATTTTTTTTGTTTTTGTTTTCTTTTTTTGTTTTCTTTCTTTATTATTGATTCGAACAATTGTTCTATTAATAAAACAATTCTAATGGGTTTTTAGATGTTTTGAATTTTAAGTGGTTATTATAATGACAACTAAATGCTTCTTATATGTCATTATGATGACAACCTTTATAAATGCTATTGTATTTATTGATTTTTATGGAGATTAGACTAAAAAAACTTAATCCTTGGTGGAGTTCTAAAAAATCTATTAATATAGATAGTTCTATTAAAAGAAAAAAATATTTAAATTTATTGATTAAATTAATTCCTTCAAAAGAAATATTAACTATAACAGGAATTCGAAGAGTTGGAAAATCAACTTTACAATTACAATTAATAAAATATTTGATTAGGTCTAAGAAAGTCAATCCAAAAAATATTTTGTTTTTTAATATTGATGCTTTCACTATTCAAGAAAAAAATTCTAATGCCCTAAATTTATTACTAGATGAGTTTTACAAATTAAAGAATCCTAAAGGTAGAATATACATATTTTTAGATGAAATACAAAACATTTCTGATTGGGAAAATTGGATTAAATCACATTATGATCTTAATAAAAATTTAAAATTTATATTAACAGGTTCTAATTCAAAACTATTGCATTCAGAATTATCAAAACTATTAACTGGAAGAATATTTAATATTCAAGTTCACCCTCTAAGTTTTAAAGAATTCTTATTATTTAAAAAATATTTTATTAAAGATTTAGTTTTAGAAAAAATTCAATTATTTACTTATTTTAAAGAATATATTTATTATGGTGGTTTTCCTGAAGTTGTTTTAGAAAAAGATAATTCAATAAAAATATTTAGACTTCAAGAATATTATAATGGAATTATTTTAAGGGATGTTTTGGAATTAAATAATGTTAGAGAAACAAAAGAAGTATTGGAATTATCAAAGTATTTGATTAGTTTGAGTGCAAAACTTTTTTCTTATAATAAACTTTCAAAAATTATAGGATTATCTAAGACTACTGTGAAAGAATATTTTATGCACTTACAAAATGCTTTTTTATTTACCGAACTAATGAATTTTGATTATTCATTAAAAAAACAGTTAATTTCTGAAAGAAAAACCTATGCTGTAGATACTGGTTTGATTAATGCTATGAGCTTCAAATTTTCTGAAGATAAAGGACGAGCATTAGAAAACTTGGTTTTTATAGAACTTAAAAGAAGAGATAAAGAAGTCTATTTTTATAAAGAAAAAAAAGAATGTGATTTTTTGATAAGAAAAAATCTGAAAATTGTTGAAGCAATACAAGTTTGTTTAAAAGTAAATCTAGATGATGAAAAAAGAGAATTAGAAGGATTATTAGAAGTTATGTTCAAGTATAATTTAAAAAAAGGTTTAATAATAACTTTAGATGATGAAAAACAAATGAAAACTCGCGGTAAAGAAATACTTTTAGTTCCTATTTGGAAATGGTTGCTTATTAAGAATTAAAACACTTCTATCTTCTTCACTCTTTCACTAACATATTTTTCTTTAATAATTTCTTTAATAAATTTTTTTGGTTCTAGAAATATTCTTTTAGTTTTTACAAATAATCTTGTGCCTCTTTCATAAACTTCTTTGTTTTTATGCTTTTTTTTGAAAGCAGCCACATCTTTTTTTAATTTAGTAGGAGGTCCTAATAATTCTTTTTCTTCCTCGAGAACTTCTTCTTTGAACCTGTAGAAAACTAATGCTTCGTGCTTCTTGTCACTATATTCAAATTTTGATTCTAAAATTTTAAAGTCATTCTTCTTAGCTTCTTTTAATATGAATTCGTAAGCTTTCATAGCAATAGCTCCTGTAACATTTTTACCAAGATCTTCCATAACAAATTTTAGTACAAATAATTTTCCTTGTTTACTTTTTTGTTCTTCTCTAATAGTTTTTGGTGTTAATTTTTTTATTTCAAAAAAAGATTCTTTAGGTTCTTTTAAGAAAGCAGTAGCTGCCTTGATGAACATTTCAAGTTTCTCCTTGCTGAGAGCGGCAGCTGCATTTCTATAAGGTTGAACAGGATCAACAAGTAATATGGGACTGGTTTGTTTGTCTTTGGATATTTCTCTTTTTGGAAATTTGTGATGCTTTTCTAAATCAATTATTATTGAAGAGTTTTCTAATTCGAGCTTGCTCCATTTCTTTGTTAGTTCTAATAGTTTTAAGAAACTACCTGCATAAATTGTTAGTAAATCTATTATGTGGCCTGAAAAACCGCTTATGTGGGTTTCTGCTCCGTAAACCCTTGCTGATTTAGCAAATCTTTTTGTTAATCTAATCTCGTTATTTAGTTCAGAATTTTTTTTGCAAGCTTTATTCACATAAGCAACGTGTAAAGGACTCATATCTGTGATGTTAATAGCTAGTTCAGGATTATTGATTTCAAGAACAGGAACTATTTCAAAGAATAATTTGTCTTTTTTTATGTGAAAATAATCTCTACTACCATTTTGTCGTTTTAATGTTTTAGATGATTCTTTTGGAAGTTTCTTCAAAGCTTTCTCGAGAATATTGGATAATTCTTGTTCTTTGTCTTTATATTCTTCATAATTGAATCTTACAAACACATCAATGTCATAATCGCCTTCTAAATAAGTGTTTTTAGCAGTGCTTCCTCCAAGGAAGGCGTAAGCGTTAATCTTGAGTTTTTTTAGAGCTTCATCTAGTTCTTTAAGAAAAGGTCGAGCTTTTTTAACAACATCTTCTTTTGGATTGATTTCTTTCAAGACTTTCTTCAATATCTTATTAATAACTTCTTTTTTAGGCATACTTTTACGCATACTTGGTAAGAAATGATTAGGATTTATAAAGGTTTTAACTGATTTTTTTTTACTAATAGGTTTGTTGGTGTCCTTTAGTGCTTTCTAGTGCTCTTCTGAGGTAGCATTTTTACTTATTGTTTTAAAGTGAAAATCTTGGCTACTGTTCTTTAACAAACCCCGAGTAATCAAACCATAAATTAACCAAACCACAAAGTAACCAAACCGTAAATTAACCATTCTGTAATGGTCAAAAAAACCAGAACTTATTTAAATAGATTTTAAATAACCCTAGTTACAAACAGATTATTTTAATATTATCAAAAATTTTATCAAGGTGAATCATGGGATTAGGCGAAGTTGTTTTACAAATTTTTAGGAAAGAACAAAATCAAAAGATTGTAGAAGTTTGGAATAACGATGTAGATAAAAATAGTTCTTTTCTTCAAAGATTACTTAATTTTGATATTCTTGCTCATTACGCAAGTATTACTGAAGATGGTTTTAGAAGAGGAGTTTCACAAAAACAATCTAAAAGAAGATTGGCTAAAACTAAAGAATTAGCTAAAACTATTAGAAGAACTAGACATGCTCTTTTAACAACCACTCGAGGAGTAAAATCTTTACAAAGACAAACAAAGATTAATGATGAGGTTGAAGTTCCCAGTAAATTAGACCCTACTTACAAATTTGAGAATGAAGGACTGACTTATTATTTATCTAATGACTTACTTCCTAAACCTGATGGTCAAATAAAAGATAGCTTAAATATTAGTTTTCAAGGAAAAATGCCTTATGAATTAATAAGAGAGTTGTTTAAAAATTATGAATGTGAAAAAATGATTTCTAAAAAAGAAATCGTTTGTTCATCAATTAAAAACAAAGAAGGTGTTAAATTAAAATTAGGAGAAGTTGATTTAATTAAACAAATTAATCTTTATTTGGAAAGAAGTTCTACAGCCAGTTTTAATTCTCAATTTAAAGAAGAAAAAGCTAATTTTTTAAATAATCTAAAAATAAAACTGAGTTATCTTGATAAAGACTTAGGAGTACCAGTTAATATGACACTAAAATATGCAGGTATTGATAATACTAATAGGGCAATGTTTGATGTTCAAGGAGAACTAAAAGGTTTTCATCCTAGGTAACTCAAGTTCTTTTTATCTGCTTCTTCTGTTGTTTTTTGTGTTTGAGTCATTATTCCCTTTAGTTTTTCTTCAAAAACTTTAGCTTGCTCAAGAAGAGGAGCAGTATCTACTTCTAAACCTAGGTATTTATCAAGCATCTTGATTAAAGAAGCAGCAGCTTTACTATCAGGAAGAGCACTAGCAGTAGGCGCGAATAAACAATTAACTTTCTTATTTCTCAATAGAAGAGCAGCTGTTACGCCTACAATTACGCTTTCTTTAAGTTCTTCAGCACCCAGAGAACCAAACTTTTTTTCTCCAAAATAAAAGACTTTATCCTCGTCAGGAACAAGGGCGTTAACTCCTTCTAAACTAATTATTTCTTTTGTTTTGAACTTCTTAGCAAGAGCATCGACTTCTCTAGCAGCTTGCCATTCAAAACCTTTAATATTAAGAATGGTGTGCAAAATCAGTAAGTTATACTTCTCAGAATAATGAAGTGCCATTGGATTAACGATTTTTGATTGATGAATAGCGATAGTTGCTGGTAACTCGTCAAATTCAAATTCTCCAACTTGTTTTGTTTTCAAATGTTCAATAAGATATTCAGAAGCTATTGTTCCTACTAATCCAAATCCTGGGAATCCTTCTATTATTATACATCCTTTTTTTATCTTAACATTGTCGTAAAGCTTAATCTTCAAAAATATTCACCTCTAATATTAAACAATGATTCAAGAATGGGTAACTCGGTTTTAAAAAAGCTGTGATTTTTTTAATAATTAACAAGATATCGTTTGGATTCTTTCCCAGATAATCCTTCAATAATAAACTAATTAAGATTTGTTAAATCAAACCTGTTAAAAGCTTTATGAATTAGTTTACTAACATTATCTTGATCAATAACAAAATTACCATTAACTCTGGATTTTAAAGTATCAATAATGTTTCTAGCAGTTAATTCGCTTCCTAAATTCTCTAGAAAAACAGTCATCATCCTTCCTACTTGAGAATTTAACTTTGTTTTAGAATTATAATCACTTCCATCACTTCGTTTATAATAAATAATGTATTTTCCTTTTTCAATAGTTATGTTTGTTCCTTCTATTGCTTTTTCAACTACTTCATTAATAAAAACTTCATTAATAAAAACCATTCTTTTAAGAAACTCAAACTTTTTTTAAAATCTATTGTTTTCCTCTGAACTCTTCTCTAAAACATATTTACAATTATTCAATAATTAATTCACAACTTATTTAAAGGTTTATTATTTACAAATAAACATAAGAGGACAAAAAATGGCCAAACCAATAAGATCAACACCTAAATTAACTTTAAATGAGACTAAGTCTTTTTTAAATGAGATGATGAAGATAAATAATAGTAGAGTAAAATCTTCAGATAAAAAACTAGCTAAAGAAATAATTTCTGAGTTTTGTTAAATTATTTTTTCTTAATTTCTTCTTCAAAAGCTTTAATTATTGGATGAATATCTTTAAACATAGGAGTAGTTCCTTTTTGTCTTTCTCTAAGAACTGAAAAACCCATTTTTTTATAGAAATGAAGAGGATGTTTCTTATGATCTTTATTAGCTTTAGCATCCAGAGTTACGAATCTACACCCTGCAATATTATTAATTTTTATAACTTGAGAAAATGCGAACTTAATCATTAATGAACCTATTCCTAGTCTTAAAAATTCATCTGAAACACAAAGTCTCCCAATTTTTAAAGCGGGAAGAGATTTGTAAACTATTCCTTTTTGATTAAAATCTTCTTTCATTTCAGATGTTAAGTTAATACTATCTGTAAGGATTGTTATATAAGCGGCAATTTTGTTAGTTTTTTTATCAAACCAAAGATAAGTTGTTGAAATATTTCTTTTTTGATTGTCTAAAGAATCTTCAATAAGAAAATCTACTAATTCTTGTTCGTAAGATTCAAAATTATAAATACTAGAAAGATGAGATTCATCAATTTTTGTTATAATGAAGTTATCGGATTTCATCTTTGATTTATTTTTTGAGTTATTCATCAATTTTAGAAATTATGACTCATTATATATTTTTTTCTATTTTTGAAAATACTTTTTTAAAATCTATTGTTTTCCTCTGAACTCTTCTCTAAAACAGGAATACCTTTATAAACAGTTCTTTTCTCCAAAACATTATGCCTACAAAGAAGATAACTGAGAAGAAAACTACTAGTACTACTAAGAAGACCACTAAGAAATCCACTAAGAATTCTACTAAAAAGAAAACTTCTGATAAAAAGTCCACTAAAAAGAAGGCTTCTGATAAAAAAACAAGCACTAAGAAAGAAATGAAAAAGGAAAAGAAAGAAAAAAAGATTTCTAGTGAACCTAAATCAACAACTCAAACTAAAACTAAAACTGAAACTAAGAATAAGACTAAGACTCAAACTAAAAATCAAACTCAAATTCCTAAAAATTCAATTACTTATACTGAACCAATTCAACCAGAGATGAACATAGGATTAGTAGGTCATGTAGATCATGGGAAAACTACTCTTACAGAAAAACTCTCAGGTAAATGGACTGACACTCATAGTGAAGAATTAAAAAGAGGAATAACTATAAAACTCGGTTATGCAGATACTATTCTAAGAAAATGTCCTGAGTGTAAAGGAACAGAAGCATACACCACAAAAAAAGTTTGTCCTATTCACGAATGCACAACAGAACCTTTGAAAAAAATCTCTTTTGTTGACGCACCTGGTCACGAATCATTGATGGCCACCATGCTTTCAGGAGCAACTATAATGGATGGAGCTATATTAATGGTTGCTGCTAACGAAGTTTGTCCACAACTTCAAACTAAGGAGCACTTAATGGCTTTAGAAATGGGTGGAATAAAAGACATTATTGTTATTCAAAACAAAATAGATTTAGTTGATGAAGAGAGGGCTTTAAAGAATTATCAACAAATAAAAGAATTCTTATCAACAACTTCTTATAAAGACGCACCAATAATACCTGTTTGTGCTCAAAGAGGAATAAATATTGATTTAGTAATAAAAACAATGCTTGAAACTTTTAAAACTCCTAAAAGAGATCCTGAAGCAAGACCTTTAATGTTAATAGCCAGATCATTTGATATTAATAAGCCTGGAACAACCACTGAACAACTTAAAGGAGGAGTATTAGGTGGAGCTTTAAAAACAGGAAAATTAAGAGTGGGTGACAAAATCCAAATTAGTCCTGGAAGAGTTGTTTCTGAAGCAAATAAATTAAAAGCAAAACCTCTAAAAGCAGTTATTAAAGGAATAATTACTGGTGGAAAAAAAGTTGAAGAAATAGTTCCAGGAGGATCTATAGCTTTACTAACTGATCTTGATCACGGAATAGTTAAATCTGATTCTTTAACAGGAAACATAGTTGGTTTAGAAGGGGATTTGCCTCCTGTTCATTATGACTTAGTTCTAGAAACTCATATTCTTGACAGAGTGGTCGGTAGTGAAGATGAATTAAAAGTAGCTCCTTTTGTTAAGAACGAACCATTAATGTTGAATGTTAATAGTGCGGTAACAGTAGGAATTATTCAAGATATTTCTAAAGACAAAATAACTCTTAAACTAAAAAAACCAGTTTCTGCAAATATTGGTGCAAGAGTAGTTATTAGTAGGAGAATAGGAACTATTTTTCGATTGATAGGTTATGGAATCATACAAGAATGAAGTATGAAATGATAATTAATTTTGTTATTTAATTTTGTTATTTAATAAATTCATTTTAATTCTATGCTGATAGGACAATGATCACTACCAAGAACTTCAAAAAGTATGCTTGCTGATTTTAATTTTGGTAATAATGATTCTGATATTAAGAAGTAATCTATACGCCAACCAATGTTTTTTTGCCTAGCTGAAAACCTATAACTCCACCAAGAATAAGCTCCTTCCTTGTCAGGGTAGAAATGTCTAAAAGTATCTATGAAACCAGCCTCTAAAAGTTTGTCAAATCCTTTTCTTTCTTTATCAGTAAAACCAGCATTACCAGGTTTAGTTTTTGTTGTTTTATTCAATTGAGGATTCTTCAAATCAATTTCTTTATGAGCAACATTTAAATCACCACAAATAACAACAGGTTTATTTTTTTCTTTCTCAAGATTCTTGCAATGCTCTAAGAATAAAGGATTCCACAACTCATCTTTTAATTTTAATCTTTCAAGTTCTGGCTTCGCATTAGGGGTGTAAACAGTGACTAAAGAAAAATTTTCAAACTCAAGACTTATTACTCGTCCTTCTTTATCAACTTCTCCTAGTTCTTCTTTGTCAAGATTTCTTTTGAAATCAATAGCTTTAACTTTAGAAAAAATTGCTGTTCCAGAATAACCTTTTCTCTCTGCAGAGTTCCAATAATGATAAGGATAATTTTTTAGAATAAGTTCTGCTTGATCAACTTGTTCAGGCATGGCTTTTATTTCTTGAACACAAATAATATCAGGATTTTCTTTTTCTAAAAAATTCAAGAACCCCTTCTTTAAAGCCGCTCTTATACCATTAACATTCCAACTAACAATCTTCATGAATATTGAGAAAATTGATTTGTTTAAAAAGTTAACTATTGATAAGAAATGCTGTTGTTATTATGATGTTGTTTTTTATGATTAATTTTAATAATGAATAACTTTAATAATAAAAAATAATTCTTTATATAGTAAATGATTATCAAATACTTTTTTGAGATGTGGAGATATATAAAAATTAATACAAGTGTTTTATCTATATTTTTGTTGTTAGTAGCCCTAATAGTCTTATTAATATTATGTTCAATAGATTATCATAAGAAAAGAAAAGTGAAAGAGTATCCTTTCATGTCTTTTTTGATACCTTGTTACAATGATGGAAACACAGTTGAAAACACCATAATAAGTATTCGCAATTCTTATGACCCCAAAATGTTCGAAATAATAGTGGTTGATGACAAGAGTAAAGATAATTCTTTAGTTAACTTAAAAAAACTACAAAAAAAATACTCTTTCAAGTTAGTGAAAAACAAGAAGAACTTAGGAAAATCACAATCATTGAATAACATAATAAAATTTGCAAAATCAGAATTCCTTTTCTTTGTAGATGCAGACATTACTTTGAATAAGAAAGTTGTCAACGACCTAATCGCGAGGATGCAATGTCGTCAAAAATTGATGGCTGTAAGCGCTCCTTACACAACAAAAAACAAAGGTTTCATCCCTGCAATGCTAACATTAGATTTCAATATGTTTACTTTGCTTCAAGCCTCTTATAACTTGTCTTCGACCATTTCCTTGTGGGGTGGCTGCTTGTTAGTTAATAAAAAAGCTTTTGAAAAAGTAGGGGGTTTCTCCATTAACATGTTATGTGAAGACTTAGACTTAGCGTTCAAAATTAATGAACAAGGATGGAAAGTTGAACAGAGCTTCTACCAAGTTGACACTTATGCGTCTAAGAGTATTAATACTTGGAGGAAACAAAAACTTCGTTGGTCAGGAGGAGGAATACAAGCTGTGATAAAACATTTTAAGACCTGGATAAGTCATCCTATCCAAGCATTCTTTCTAATAATGTTCTCTATCATCACACTATTCTCAGCCATTTTCTTGTTTAAAGAACTTCTTTTAGTGGAAAACATAATTGATTCTTTTCAATTTCTCAGCA
>Ga0114934_10002350_pt1 | contig 12094 bp, 10 predicted proteins | sample 4SBtaG_2_FD_99695 | JGI IMG/M metagenome (GOLD analysis project Ga0114934, IMG submission 99695) | Deep subsurface microbial communities from Kolumbo volcano to uncover new lineages of life (NeLLi) - 4SBTROV10_white metaG | ecosystem: Environmental > Aquatic > Marine > Volcanic ...
AACTCCATGCACTTGAGGTGCTGCAGGTGTCGCTCGAAGTCCGCGATGTCGCCTTGGTCCCGCTCGTCGCCGAAGTAGCCCTGGATCTTGAAGCCCAGGCTGCTGTAGGTGTCGGCCCGGTCGCCGCCGTGGGCGTTGTAGAAGTCCAGGAAGCTGCTGCGGTCGGTGAGCATTCCGTAGTCCCCGGGCTGCTCGAACTGAGGGCTGCCGGGCTCCAGCTGGACGGTCCAGGTCATGATCCGGCGAGCGTTCGGGTAGTCGTGGGCGATGCGGGCCTTCAGCGCACTGGTCTTGCGGGCGGATGCCAAGTCCTCGCCGGGCAGGGCCAGGGTGAAGAACACGTCGGCCGAGACCCGGTCCTCCTTGAGCCAGTCCAAGGCCTGGAACATCTGGGCGTCGGTGTAGAAGGGCTGCTTGTTGGCCCGCCGGACCGCCTCGTCTCCCGCGTCGGGGCTGATGGCCAGGTAGCTCTCGGGGTTGGGAAAGGTGCGCCGAAAGTCCCGGACGAAGTCCCGGGTCGGCAGGCCCCAGCACTCGAAGTAGAAGTCCACGTCGAGCCGGCTCTCGCGGATCTGTCGAAACAGCTCCCGGTAGTAGGCGTCTTTCTGGGGCACCGGGTCGAAGCACAGGGACATGGTCTGGTAGCCGTGGTCCAGTGCGGCTCTCACGTCGTCCAGGACCCGCTCCGGGCTGCGCCAGGTGACCTTGGCCGTGCCGTTGATCCGGGCCAGGGTCTTGCGGTTTCCACCGCAGAAGGTGCACTTGTACGGGCAGCCGCGCCCGGTCATCAGCGGAAAGAACGCCCGGCCCATCGAGAGCATCGTGCGGTTCTCGTGGGCGTCGAATTCCCGGCCATAGGCCAGGGGGAAGCCAAAGGTCCGGGCATAGGTCTCGGCGTCTCTCAGGGCCGAGAGATCGCCATAGGCCAGCTGGTCCAGGGGTGGCGCCGGCGCAGTCGACGCAGCACCGCGGGTCTCGACCACCCCGTCGCCGGATCGCAGGACCAGGCCCGGCACGGCGCCGAGATCCCCATCGGTGGCCAGAGCAGCGATCAATGCCCGGATCGGCCCCTCGCCGTGGCCGGTCACCACCGCGTCCACGAACTCGAAGCGCTCGACCAGCTCCCGGGCGAAGTAGCTGGCGGTCACCCCGCCCAGGAACACGAAGGCCTCCGGGTGGGCGGCCTTGAGCGCCCGGGCGGCCTCGATGGCGTCGTAGGACTGGTAGTGCCAGTACAGGCTGAGCCCGATCGCCCGGATCCGCTGTCCGTCGACCAGGTCCACAATGGTCGTCTCGGGATCGACGAGCCACTGCAGGCCCAGGTGCACAATCTCGGTCCGCCAACCGTCGGCCCGCAGCAGGTTCGCGAGTGCGGGGAGCCCCATCGGCAGGTAGGTGATGTTGAAGAAGTCCCCCAGTGGCAGGTAGTGGTTGTCTGCCTTGGGCGCGTGCACGAACAGGCAGTCGAGGTCGGCTGGGGGCACGTGGAATCGTAGACCAGGAGTTCCCATGTCCGACGTCCGCCAGATCTTTCAAGGAATGTCGTCGCGCTATCAGCCCGGCCGCGTCACCAAGACCACGACCTACTACTTCTCGGTCGGCGCCGAGAAGTGGACCGCCACTCTGCGGCCCGACGGGTGCGACGTGCAGCCCGGCAAGCTGGTCGACAACGCCGACTGCGTGCTCAAGTGCGACCCCGGCCTGTTCGAGAAGATGGTCCTGAAGGGCAAGAACCCCGGTCCGCTGGACATCGCCCGCGGCAAGATCAAGACCAGCGACGTCGACCTGCTCAAGAAGCTGCCGACGTTCTTCAAGATGGGTTGATCAAGGAAGCCCGGTCACCAGATCCTCGATCCGGTCCCAGCCATAGCGGCCGTAGACCGGCGCGAACTGGAAGCGGCCCCCGGACTCGACGGAGACCTCGGCGCCCTGGCGGCGCAGCACGTAGCAGGCCTGGCCGTCTTCGGTGGGCTCGTGCAGGAAGAACAGGAGCCGGCCGCCCTGCTCGTCGAGCTGGTGCACCAGCGGCCAGGGGAGCTTGGGCACCGAGCCGTGGAGCACGATGACCTGCCAGGGGTCCGAGTCCTCCAGGCCCACGGTCACGTCGCGCCGGAACCAGGCTTCGGCGCGGAGCCCCGGGTAGCCCCGCAAGCGTTCCTTGATCTGGTCGACCATCGGGGGCAGGGGGTCCAAGGCCAGAGCGGAGCCGTGGCGCCCGACACAGTGGGCGGCCAGGGCCAGGGACAGTCCGCCCTGGGCGCCGCAGATGAGCACGCGCTCGCCCGGCTGGGGGTCGACCGCCTGGAGGATCGCCGTCACCGCGTGGGGCGCGCTGGTCGTCAGCTCGTCGACACCCAGGGGCACCGGCAGGTCCAGATCGGCCAGGTACTGCACGTCGTCGGGCACGAAGTCCGCGCGATCCACCGCGTGGAGGGCGGCGCGAAGGGGGCTGCCGGCGTCGAGCTCGAAGACCTCGCACAGGCGGTTGACCATGCGGGGCCGCAAGGCCTCGTGCAGGGTGGGCCAGTGGCGCTCGATCGGGTCGCGCAGGGCGTAGCCCAGGGGGCTGAGGGCCAGGAGCCCTTCGACATCGGTGGGGGCCAGCAGGCCTCGCCCGATCAGCGTTCCCACCGTCTCCTCGGGGTCGTCGGGCACCGGCGTGCGGCTGAGCAGCTGCACCGGCACCATCTCTTGGTGGGCGGCCACCAAGAGGAGCAGGCGGGCGCCGTCAGACAGGCCTTCGAGGAGGAGCTCGCTCAAGGGATCTTCCCAGGGCGGGGGTGCCGAGGTCGATCCTACTCCTGGGACGGCTCCGGCTCGCCGTCCAGGGCGAACAGCTGCACGTTGGCCACCGCCACGCACTCCCCGGGCTCGCTGGCAGCCACCACGTTGCGCAGCTCCTGGTAGTACTGCAGGTGCAGCTCGCGGATCCGCTCGAAGTCGGCGCGGGAGACGGTGAAGACGTTGTAGGAGAACTGGCCCGGCGCCCCGCCGAGGATGCGCTCCTCCGCCACCTGGGTCCAGTGCTGCTTCAGGCGCCGGCCCACGTCGGGGCGCCGGCGGGTGTCCACGGCCAGGGCGTCCAGGGCCAGGTGGGCGCCCTCCCAGCGCAGCTGGCCGGTCTCGACCAGGTGGTCGATGCAGCGGGTGGCTTCCTCGTCGCTGATGCCCAGTCGCGCGGCGACCCAGCTCGACTCGTGGGCCGGCAGCGCCCGGTAGTCGTCCAGCTCGAAGGCCCGGATCACCGCCTGGGTCCACGGCAGCTCGAAGGCCCCCCTGCGCCGTGCCTCCAGGCGATTCCAGGTGGGTGCGATGGCCGGGACCTGGTCGGGCTCGACGAACGAGGTCACGAAGTCCACGAGCCTCAGACTGGCTGCCTCGACGTAGTGGAAGAAGTCTGGGAGGCGGGGCTGGGTCTGGCCCGATAGCCAGCGGGTCAGGGCATAGCGGCTCAGCCCCGACTCCCTGGCCAGGGCGCTGACCGGATGGCTGCCGCGCAGGTCGTCCATCAGTGCGGCCAGGGCCTCGGGCGACGCGGGCTGGTCCGGGAGCCAGCGGGGCTCGGTGCCGTAGAAGCGGATCAGCGCCGCGCGCACGTCGATCCCAGTGCGCCCGGCGGCTCGCAGGGCCTCGGCCGCGGTGGGCCAGCGCCGACCGGACTCCCAGGTGTAGGCCACGTTGCTGCGGTACCCGAGGCGCCGGGACCAGGCGACCTGGGACCGGGGGCCGCGCAGGGCCCTCAGGAACTGTCGGGCGATGTCACCGTAGGGGTGATCCACGGCGCCAGTGTAGCGACGGCTCCGGGAGCCGAGGTATGACCTTGGGGATGGCGTTGTGGTTGTCGCTCTTGGTGGCCTGTCCGGGATCCGGTGGCGGGTGGTGGAGCGACACCGGTCAGCCCGAGCCGACCGACGACTACTTCCACCCGACCGAGTACGCGTTCGAGGCCTGGGGCTACTACGACGGCGACACCCTGGGGGAGTTCAAGTACTACGCCAACAGCTCCGGCGCGGTGCCGGCCTACATGGCCATCTACCTGCTGGGCCCCGGGCTGATGTGCACCTGGATCGGGGCGATGGAGATCGAGGGCCTCGCCACCCTGGACGAGGCGCAGTGGGCCGGCTTCGCGGTGAGCCTGTCCATGACCGAGACCGACTGCACAGACCTGGATCCCGAGGAGTGGGGCTCCACGGCCCCCACCGCCGTGCTCGACGGGCTGTTCCTGGCGATCGGCTGGAAGGACCTGACCCCCGAGATCGACGAGGAGATCCAGGCCTACGTCGGCAGCGAGGGCTGGACCTATGAAAAGGAGTACGAGGACCACGCCTTCACTCAGATGTTGGGGCTCTACGACCCCACAAGCGGCGCGTGGACGGCCCACGACGTCGGTCCGGCCTTCACCTACCTGACCGACGAGGACGGCACCCTGAACCTCACGGTCGGCGAGCTCAAGAAGATCGAGCGGACCGACGAGCTTCAGGTGGGCGTGCTCTCGGGGTTCACGCTGGAGACGCGCCCGCTCTCGGAGATCACGCCTTTCTAGCCGGTGGAGATTGGGAAGAACGGGGAAGAACAGGGGTCAGGAACCTTTTGTTAAGCATTAAGGTTTCGGTCTTGAATTGCTATGACACGGCCTTCTGTGGCTGGGGCAAGACTCTGGTTTGGCCTCCGAGTGACTTCGTGGCGGGGACCTTGGGGCCACCCCGGGCCAGGGCCAGGCCGGCCAGGGCCAGGCCCAAGGCCAGGGCCTCGGTGGTCCCGAAGGGCTCGGCCAGGAAGGTGGCGCCCAGGACCACTGCGATGACCGGGTTCACGAAGGCATAGCTGGAGACCACGTGGATGGGGGCGTTGCGCAGGAGCCAGGTGAAGACACTGCCGGCGACCAGAGAGCCCATCACGATCAGCCAGGCCAGGCCCAGCCAGCCGGCGTCGGGCACCGCGGCCAGGTCCACCCTCGGCCACTCCCCAAGGGTCCAGCCCAGAGCCAGCAGCAGTGACCCCCCGGTCAAGGAGTACAGGGCGCAGGTCATGGCCGGGTTGGCGGGCATACGGGCCGAGCGCAGGGACAGCGAGCCCAGGCACCAGCAGTTGCTCGCGAAGAGCAGCGCGGGCACGCCCCACCAGGGTCCCTCGGTTCCCCCGGGGCCCACCAGCACCAAGACGCCGCTCAAGCCGATGGCCGTGCCCAGGGCCTTGCGGGGGGTGGGACGTGGACCGCCGAAGGCCCAGTGCCACAGCACCAGCCACACGCTGCTCCCGGCCATCACCAGGGCGGCGATGCCCGAGGGCACCCACTGCTCGGCGAAGCAGACCACGCCGTTGCCCCCGACGAGCATCAGGGCGCCGGCTCGGGCGCCGCCAAGCCACGCGGCACGGTCCGGGGCGGGCACGCCCCGGAGCCGCAGGAAGCCGTACAGCAGCACTCCGGCTGTCAGGAAACGCGCCCCGGCCATGGTGAACGGCGGCAGTTGTTCCACCACCACCCGGATCGCCAGGTAGGTCGAGCCCCACACGCCACAGATGACGGCCATGCCGCCGGCGATCAGCCACTTGTTCGTGCTCATCCAGCACCTCCGGCGGTCAGCGTGGAGCCGCCGGAGAGACCGGTACAGACGCACTTTCGACGAAGTGTGATGGTTACAGATGACTTCCTGAACTGTACCGGTACAGAATGCCCCGGACTGTATCTGTCGACCGGGACCAGGAGGCTCTACCGTTGGACGCGACCCCCCTCGGAGGCCCCATGGAAGCGCTACGGATCCGCCCAGCCGGAACCCTGCTCTACGAACAGGTGGCCGAGCGCGTGCAGGGGCTGGTGGACAACGGCACGCTGCGGCCTGGCGACCGGCTTCCGTCGGTCCGCCGGCTGCACCGGCAGTGGGGGGTGAGCCTGTCCACGGTGCTCCAGGCCTACCGGCTGTTGGAGGACCGCGGCGTCATCGAGGCCAGACCGCAGTCGGGGCACTACGTGCGCACGTCGGTCCGGCGCCTGCCCGAGCCTCGGACCATCCCCCCGCGCGAGGTCGCTCGCGACGTGGACCGGGCCGACTTGATGATGCGGGTCTCCGTGGTGGCGGGGCCCATGGGGCTGGTGCGCCTGGGCTGCGGCCTGCCCCACCCGGGCCTGGTCCCGCGGGAGGCCTTGAACCGGGTCATCGGCCGGGTCGCCCGCGAGCGTCCCGACAGCCACGCCTACGTGATGGCCCCTGGCCACGAGCGGTTGCGTCGGGTGCTTGCGGGTCGGCTGATCGACGCCGGCGGCTCGGTGCGGCCCGACGACATCGTGGTCACGACCGGGGGGCAGGAGGCCCTGAACCTGAGTCTGCGCGCGGTCACCAAGCCCGGGGACACCGTGCTGGTGGAGTCTCCGACCTACTTCGGTCTGCTGGAGATCCTGTCGAGCCAGGGGCTCAAGGCGGTCGAGGTGCGCACCCACCCGGGCACGGGCCTCGACGTGGTCGCGGTGGAGCGGGCCATCGGTTGGGAGAGCCCGGCGGCGCTGGTCGTGATGCCGAACTTCGCCAACCCACTGGGCTCGCTCATGCCCGACGAGGCCAAGGCACAGCTGGTCGCTCTGTGTGCAGAGCTGGGTGTGGCCCTGATCGAAGACGATGCCTATGGCGAGGTGTCCTTTGAGGGTGCTCGGCCCAGGGCGCTCAAGGCCTGGGACCGGGACGGCGGGGTGCTGCACTGCGGGACCCTGAGCAAGACCCTGTCGCCGGGCCTGCGGGTCGGCTGGGTGGCGGCGGGGCGGCATGCCCGGGCCGTGACCCGGGCCAAGATGGTCCACAGCCTGGCCTGCGCGTCGGTGCCCCAGCTGGCGGCGGCCGAGTTCCTGCAGATCGGCGGCTACGACCGGCACCTGCGCAAGCTGCGGCGGGCCTACAAGGGCCACATGGCCCGCATGTCCACAGCGGTCACCCAGGCCTTCCCGACAGGCACGCGGCTGTCCCGGCCGCGGGGTGGGCAATTCCTGTGGGTGGAGCTGCCGCAGGGTTGTGACGCGATGGCGGTCTTCGAGGCCGCCTGGGACGCGGGCGTCAGCGTGGCGCCGGGACCGATGTTCTCGGCGTCCGGGGGCTTCGAGCGGCACCTTCGGCTGAATTGCTCGCTGCCGTGGGACGACCGGGTAGCCGAGGCGGTGGGGTTGTTGGGGCAGCTGGCGGCGGAGCAGTGCCAGGGGTGAGCACCTGGGGAGCGGATCAGGTCAAGTCCCTTCGTACTTCCGGTTTGGTCCCTCCAGGGGGCTCCAGAGGGTCCATTTCGGCCGAAAATTGCGTTCTGAGAGCGGGGTGGCCCCTCGGACCGGAAGTTCGATCGGACTTGACCGAGAGGTGCGGAAGTTCAGCCGGACTTGAGGCCGGTTCAGCCCGTCGCGAGCTCGATGCTGGCCTCGCGAGACGTGCAGGTCGGCGGGCAGTCCTCGCCGTTGGGCTGGTGGGTCTCCGAAGCTGGGTCCTGATCGGCTCGGTAGACCTCGACGCCGTCGATCAGCACCTGCAGGTCCAACACGCCATCGATCAGGCCGTGGGAGAGGGTCACGCTGTCGGGTTCGCCGCCGCCCACTGACCCGAAGACGCTGCAGGTGCCCAGGTCCTCGAAGCAGACGTCTGACCCGTTGCAGTCCCCGAGGATCTGGAAGGTGCAGTCGGCCACCCCGCCGCCTTCGCTGGTGACCAGGACCTCGTATTCCCCGACCGGGAGTACGCCGGACGCGGCGGTGAGGAACACCACCGTGCTGCTGCTGCAGCCGATCTCCGTGCAGGCGATGGGGACGCTGTCGTCACAGGCGGACAGGAACAAGGCGGCGGCGGCGAAGGGGAGCATGTCGGGTGGCCTCTGGGGACCCTGCAGGGACTACCATGCCCTACTGCGGCACCACCGGCGCGTCCGGGTTGATCACATGGAACTCCACCCGCCGGTTCTGCGCCTTGCCGTCCGCCGTCTGGTTCGACGCGATCGGGCGGGCCTCGCCGAAGCCCTCCCACTCGACCCGGCTGGGGTCCACGCCGGCGTTGATCAGGTACTGCCCCACCGCCATCGCCCGACGCTCGGACAGGTCCAGGTTGTAGTCGTCCCCGCCGTCTGAGTCCGTGTGGCCCTCGACCTTCATGCGGATGCCCGGGTAGTCCTTGAGCACCGACGCCGCTCGGTCCAGGATGCTGTAGCTCTCGGCCTTGATCCGATCGCTGCCGACCTCGAAGTAGATGCCCTGGATGACCCCGGTGAACTGCTTGACCTCGGGCGGCAGCTCGTCTGGACAACCATCCCGGTCCTCGAACCCGTTGTAGGTCTCCGGCACGTCGGGGCAGTCCTCGATCACGTCCGGGATGCCGTCCCCGTCGTTGTCCGCGTCGATGCAGCCGTCCTCGTCCTGGTAGCCGTCGACGTCCTCTGGATCGAGGGGACAGCGGTCCTGGAGGTCGGGGATGCCGTCGTGGTCGTTGTCCAGCTCGGGACACCCGTCTTCGTCCATGAACCCGTCTCGGTCCTCGGCTTCGTCCGGACAGCGATCGACCACGTCCAGGGCGCCGTCGTTGTCGTTGTCCTCGTCGGGGCAGCCGTCGCCGTCGCGGTAGCCGTCGTGGTCCTCGGGCTGGCCGGGGCAATTGTCCTCCAGATCCCCGATGCCGTCGGCGTCGTTGTCGTCCTCGGGACAGCCGTCGATGTCGCCGAAGCCGTCCTGGTCCTCGGCGGCGTTGGGGCACTCGTCCCGTGCGTCGGGCAGGCCGTCGCCATCGTTGTCGTCTTCCGGGCAGCCGTCCTGGTCCTGCCACTCGTCGAAGTCCTCCGGAACGCCCGGGCAGGCGTCGCGCAGGTCGGGGACCCGGTCGTCGTCGTTGTCGTGGTCGGGGCAGCCGTCGCTGTCCTCGAAGCCGTCCTGGTCCTCGGCGTCGCGGGGACAGCTGTCGGCCGCGTCTTCGATGCCGTCGTTGTCGTCGTCCGGGTCGGGGCAGCCGTCGTCGTCGCGGAAGCCGTCGCGGTCCTCGGGGTCGTTGGGGCACTTGTCGATGGGGTCGGGGAGCCGGTCCTTGTCGTTGTCCCAGTCCGGGCAGCCGTCGTGGTCCTCGAAGTAGTCCCGGTCCTCGGGGTCGTCCGGGCAGATGTCCACGCGGTTGTAGATGCCGTCGCTGTCCCGATCCCGGGTCTCGCTCGTCAGGCGCAGGGCCAGGCCGATCGTGAATTCCAGGTTGACGTAGGGGGGCTGCCGGGTGCCGTCGAGCTCCTTGCCGGAGTTGACCAGGCCACGCAGGTCGGCCCGAAAGGCCAGAGGACCGAAGACCGGGGCAAAGGCCCCCACGCCGCCGCCCGCCATGAAGTCCATGTCCGGGTTCGCCAGGTTGCCCCAGACGCTCTGGTAGAACATGCCGACGTCGACCGCGACAAAGGGCTGCACCGGGGCTCGGGGCAGCACGATGAGCAGGGCGGACAGGCGGGGCGTGAACCCGCTGTAGACCAGCTGGGTGTGCTTCTGACGACCCTGCAGGTACCCGAGGGTCAGCTCGAAGCCCAGGTGGGGCACCGGTCCCCAGGCCGCCCGGCCGTTGAAGGTCCAGGTGGAGTCCACGTGCTCTCGCTCGTCCGTCCAGAACCAGCCCGTCTGAAAGGTGAAGGCCTGGTGCTGGTCGGTGCGAGCCGTGGTGGCCTGGGCCAGGACAGGCGAACTCGTCGTCAACAGCGAGAAGAGAAGCAGCATGGAGGACCCGCCGGTCCCCCCAGAGAACCGGCCCCCGGAGGGTAGCAGCGCTCACCCCAGGGGCGCGTTCTGGGCGCGGTGACGCAGCCAGTGGTCGCACAGCACCAGGGCCATGCCGGCCTCGACCATCGGCACGGCCCGGGGCACGACGCAGGGATCGTGGCGCCCCCGCGGCTTGATGCGGGCGGCGCGGCCCGACGCGTCCACGGTGTCCTGCTCCTGGAAGATGGTGGCGACCGGCTTGAAGGCCACGCTCACCACCACGGGCATGCCGTTGCTGATGCCGCCCTGGATTCCGCCGGAGTGGTTTGTGCGCGTGCGCACCGTTCCATCAGGCCCCGGCACGAAGGGGTCGTTGTGTGTGGAGCCGCGCATGGACACGGCACCGAACCCGGTCCCGGACTCGAAGCCCTTGGCCGCAGGCAGCGAGAGCATGGCCTTGGCCAGGTCCGCCTCGAGCTTGTCGAACACCGGGTCCCCCAGGCCCGCCGGCACCCCGCGTGCCAAGCAGCGCACGACGCCACCGACCGTGTCGCCGTCGGCGCGCACGGCCTTGATCAGCGTCTCCATCTCGGCGGCGCAGGCCGCATCGGGGCAGCGCACCGGGTTGGCCTCGACCGCCTCGAAGGTCACAGTCGCCGGGTCGCAGCCCGCCAGCACGTCGCCCACCCGGTCCACCCAGCCCTGGATCTCGACCCCTAGCCCGACTCCCAGGACCTGCTTGGCCACGGCCCCGGCCGCGACCCGGGCCACGGTCTCCCGGGCCGAGGAGCGGCCGCCCCCCTGCCAGTTCCGCAGCCCGTACCGGGCGTCATAGGTGAAGTCGGCGTGACTGGGCCGGTACAGGTCCTTGAAGGGCACATAGGCGCTCGGATCGGCGTCCTTGTTGAACACCACCAGGCTCAGGGGGGTGCCCAAGGTGCGTCCCTCGAACAGCCCGGAGAGGACCTGGAGCTGATCGGGCTCCTTGCGCTGGGTGACCAGGGACGACTGGCCCGGTCGGCGCCGATCCAGGTCCCGCTGGATGGCCGCCAGGTCCAGGGTCAGGCCCGGCGGGCAGCCTTCGATGACCGCGCCAAGGGCGCCCCCGTGGGACTCACCCCAGGTGGTGACTCGAAAGATGCGGCCGGTGCTGCTGCCCATGGGCGGGAGTCTAAACCCCTCTCGGTTAGACCCCGCCCATGCACGACGGTCTGGCCATCTCCCTGCTCAGCGTGGTCCCGCGGCGCACCGCGAGTCGGGTCCAGGGCATCCTGAGCCGGCTGGGGGTGTCCAAGGCCCTCCACCAGGCCGTGATCCGCTGGTACGTGCGCTACTACGGCGTCGACACCGACGTGATGGAGGGCAGCCCCCAGGACTACCCGACCCTGGCCGAGTTCTTCACTCGGGCGCTGAAGCCCGACGCCAGGCCCATCGACACCGCGCCCGACGCTGTGGTCTCCCCCGCCGACGCGCGGGCCTCGTCGTTCGGGCGGGTGGCCGACGGCAAACTGCCCCTGGGCGCGGGCATGGACCTGGACATCCAGCGGCTGGTCGGGGGTGATCCGGCGTGGAACCAGGGCCACTACGCCGTGCTGTACCTCTCGCCGCGGGACTACCACCGGGTCCACCACAGCACCGAGGGCCAGATCGTGGGCTACCGCTACCTGCCCGGGCACCTGTGGCCGGTGTTCCCGTCGGCGGTCCGGCGCATCCGGGACCTCTTCGCGGTGAACGAGCGGCTGGTGGTCGAGACCCGGGACCAACAGCTCGGTCGGGTCGCCACCGTGCTGGTGGGCGCCTATGGCGTCGGCCGCATGACCACGGCGTTCTGCGACCTGGTCACCAACGCCGGTCAGGGGGCACACAGTCGGTCCTTCGAGCCGGTCATCCCGGTCGCCCGGGGCGACGAGCTGGGCCGCTTCAACATGGGGTCCACCGTCGTGCTCCTGTTCGAGCCTGGCAAGGTCACCTGGGAGCTGGAGCGCGACTCCATGGTCCGCGTGGGCCAGCCCATCGCCCGCAGGCTCGGCTAGCGTGGTCTCGGCGGTGTGTGCCCGCCACGAGGCGGCTGCGGCCCAAGCCGTCTGTCAGCGCTGCGGGGACCACCTGTGCACGTCCTGCGCAGCTTTTGGTTGCGAGGAGGACGTCTGCCCCCATCGGGGACCGGTCGTGGGTGGAGATCTGTGGTCGGTGCCCGTGCCGTGGGAGGCCCGCGGCGACCTGGGCTGGCTGGCGGCCCTGGCCCACACCTGGCGTCGCAGCCTGCTGGACCCCTGGCGCTTCTTCCAGGACCTGCCGCCAACGGGGCGGGGCCCCCTGACCTATGGCGTCATCGTGGGGACCCTGGGGCTGGGCCTGGGAGGGCTGGGGATTGCGCTCGCTCGACCCGAGCTGACCCGGCCGGTCATGGGGCTC
>Ga0114934_10002351_pt1 | contig 12093 bp, 9 predicted proteins | sample 4SBtaG_2_FD_99695 | JGI IMG/M metagenome (GOLD analysis project Ga0114934, IMG submission 99695) | Deep subsurface microbial communities from Kolumbo volcano to uncover new lineages of life (NeLLi) - 4SBTROV10_white metaG | ecosystem: Environmental > Aquatic > Marine > Volcanic ...
ACAGTTGTGCGAAAACACTCCATCTCATTGTAAAAACAATCTGTTATAAAAATAGTTTCTGTTAAATTTTAAAAGTAACTGCCTTTTACTTCAAAATCCGACATTTCTTTCTAAATTATCTTTACAAAACAACTGCTTATAACACTAATATAAACAAATAATTATACGTTTAATATTTTCTGGCATTTTTCTTGTTTTAAAAGAAGCGAAAACGTGCTTGAGTGAAAAAGGTTGACATTAAACATGGAGAAAGAATGCGGCTGCTTTTAATCGAAAATGATTTGACACATGGAAGGGTGTTAAGGGACGTTTTTTCACTTTGGGGGCACGAGGTGGGGCTTTGTCTCTCTGAAAAAGAATTATCGGATCTTTTGCACAAAAGCGACTGGAATGGTGTTGTAACCGAATTAGACATTCCGGGACTGGAGAAATACCAGGTGATTTCAATGGTGAAAAGAGAAATGCCCTGGGTTCCGGTCATTGTTCTTACGGAAAATGCTTCGGTTAAATCGGCTGTGCGGGCCATTCAAACAGGCGCAGACGAATTTTTTGTAAAGCCTGCAGATGTGAATCAGCTGCAGGCTATTTTAGACCAAATCAATACTAAAATGAGCAAGTGGGAACAATCCGATTATTTGCAGCGACGTCTAAAAGACACATCACTTAAGCTGCAACTTCAACTTCAGAAAATTATTCATCTTTTGGAATCAAACCAAAAAGACGGTCTGAAGAATTCGGTTCAGAGGGAGTCGCTTTAATATGAAGAATAATGTGCGTAATGCTCGGATTTTTTATTGTGTGGAAAGGAAGGAATCATGAGTGTTAATTCATTGGATTCGCATTGGCACCAAATTTTGATTGAAAATTTAGATGTTTTTTATCCAAAGGGGAAAGTCCCTCTCATTTTACCTTTTAATGATAGCGAAGAGCTTAAGAAAAGGCTTTTTAGGAGAAATCTCAAGCGGATGCTTTCGTACAAGACGCCCGTGTTTATTACGGGTGCAAAAGGAACCGGCAAGGAGTACTGGGCACGCTACATCCATTCAAACAGCACATTTCGAAACGGTCCTTTTATTATGGTAGACACCGAGGCCATTCCACCGTCGTTTCTGGAATTTTATCTTTTTGGAAGAGACCAGAAAAAAGAGGGCGATTCTCCCAAAATTCAGAGAACAGGGAAGATACGGCAGGCATTGGGTGGAACGCTTTATCTGACAGAGGTAACCATTCTTTCGTACATGGTGCAAAAACGACTGTATCAGCTTATTCAGAGAAAGCGGGCGGTGAATGGTGAAGTCGAAAATGCCAGGCCCTTTCGTTTAATTGTCGGCAGCCGTTTTAGTTTAAATGATATTGCAGAGCGAAAACTGCTGGTGAAAGACTTCTTCTATCGCGTGTCTATTTACAACCTGGCGCTAAATCCTTTGCGGCAACGTCCGGATAATATTTCGGGACTGGTTTCTGTTTTTATCAAATTGTACAGTAAGGTGCTGAAAAAAACGGTGAGTATTGCTTCTGCAGACGTGCTTGGCTTTTTAAGAGAATACAACTGGCCAGGTAATATTGATGAATTGCGCGAGGTGGTTTTTCAGAGCGTGAATCGAACAAGAGACGGGGAGAAAATTTTAAGACGGAACCATTTGCCGGAAAGTTTCTGGTATGATCTTAAAGGGCCGTTGAGTTAAGGAGGCTAACCTATTATGGACAATGGCATTAACTTAAATGAACACATTCGAATTATGTATCGCCATCGGAAACTTATTTTGCTTTCGACCGTTTTGGTGGTGGCTTTGGTATTTGTGATGTCCCGGTTTGAAAAACCCCGATTTACATCTACCGTTAAATTAGCTGTTTTCGACCGTGCACTTACGGACGTTATTCAGGATAATATTGATACAAAAACACACCTGACTATTGCCAATCAATTGGATATTCTTCAAAGCCAGAATTTTAAATATCGTGTAGCAAAGGCACTTCCTCCTGAGGTCTACAACAGCTTGAAGTCCCCGAATCCCTCAACAGTGGATAAAATGAAACTGTTCGTTAAAAAGCTGTTTGGTTTCAAAATCGTAAAATTGACCCCTGAGGCGCAGGTGGTTCAAAATATCAGCAAAATTATTTCTGCCAAGCATCGTGGCGGGGGGGTCATTCAAATTCAAGCGGTTTCGCAAAATCCCAAAAAAGCACAAATTATCGCACGGGTGGCGGCGGATGAATTCGTTAAATTCAATATTGAGAATTTAAAAGATCGGCTGGGAATTTTACGCAATTTTTTCTCGGAACAGATCCAGAATGCCTATAAAAAATTGAAAGATGCCGAGGATGAACTGGAGCGTTATAAGCAAAGCAAAGGACTACCATCGAATCAGGGACAATCTTTCGAGCTTTCAGGTCGTCTGAATTCAATTGAGAATGCTTACATTGAGGTCAAAACGCAGCACAGTTTGGCTCTGGATCGATTGAAATTGATCAATAAAAAACTAAGAGAGCTATCGGAAAAATTTCCGGCCATTCAAAACATTGAAAAAAAAGTTACGCAAGTCGGGGTTTTAAAGGACAAATTGATTGCCCTCGAAAAACAGCGGATGTTGGCGTCTGCGATCTACACCAATCAACACCCAAAATTGGTGGCAATCAACCAACAAATCGACCAAACCGTGCAAGATCTTCGAAAATTAATTGGCGGGGTTTCGGGCAAAAATGTGCCTTCCATTCAAACAGCGTTTGGGTGGCAAGATTTGTACATTGAAAAAATATTTACGCAAGTTGAAATTTCCACTCTAAAAAATAAGGAAGCCAGTTATAAGATTCTGGCGGAAGATTATAAAAAGAAACTTTTATATGACATGCCTAAGCGCGAAAGGCATTTGTACCAGCTGGTCCAAAATGTGAATACGCTGCGTTTGAATTACCAGTCGCTCGTCAATAACAATGAAAAAATACAAATGGTTGAGGCAGAAAAGGTCGGGAATGTACAGGTTTTGATGCCCGCCTCTCTTCCGGGTGTACCGAATAAACAACACCAGAGTGTGAAGATTATATTCGGGGCTATGTTGGGACTTATATTCGGAATTGGTTTAGCGTACGCGATTGAGTGGCAAAATGTGAGTCTCCGTACCATCGAAGAGGTCGAGGATCGATTAAATGTGCCGGTTTTAACAGCGATTCCGGATTTTTACTCATTGAAAAAAGGAAAGCCGGAATCGGGCAGGAAAAGTGAGCCGTCAAAAAAATCCAACCTGGCAAGCAGTTTGGATAATGTGTATGTGTACCATTATCCCTATTCTCCGGCATCCGAAAGCCTGCGGCGCTTTCAAACCCAATTGGATCTCATTTTTTCGAAAGACGATGGCAATGGGCACGTAGTGTTGTTGACCAGTGCCGGGCCGAATGAGGGAAAGTCTACTATTGCCGCAAATCTGGCCGTGGCAATGGCACAAACAAATAAACACGTGCTTCTGATCGATTCGGATTTGCGACGCCCGAGCCTTCACAAGTTTTTTAATGTGCACCGAAGCGACGGTCTGGTAGATATTCTTTCGGACAATGTGCATATTGGCGGTCTTGTAACTCGCATGCCGGACATAAAAAAACGGTTGGAATTGGTTACAAGTGGTCGTCCCGTTACGAATCCAATGGCTGTTTTTTCGTCAGCAAAATTGCCCCTCTTTTTAAATAAGGTGCGCCAGGCGTACGATTATGTCATCATTGACACACCGCCGCTGATTTCATTTGCCGATTCGCTGTTGCTGGGTGAATATGCCGATGGAATTGTGCTGGTTATTGAAGCCGGGAAAACTCAGGAATCCGCAGCGAAGCAGTGCCTAAAAATGATTGATAAGGCCAAAACGCCGTTTCTTGGCGTGGTTATTAATAAATTGAATTTCAAGAATGAATACGGTCCGTACAACTACTACTCTATGTACTACAAAGATTACTATCACGAAAAAGAACACCCATCTCAACCTCTAATCAAGAATTTAGGGGCCTTTTTGCAAACAGAACAAACAAAAGTAAAAAAAGTCATCAACAAACAGAAAATAGATACGCCTTTTAAAATCAATTCTGAAGTAAAGGATCAATCATGAAGTTTGATATCGTAACGCAGGAAAAGGATTTTTGGAATCTTAGAGAAATCTGGAATTCATTGAATCAAAATTCCGGCGGTGCAAAATTCACATTATCGCATGAGTGGTTTTGGGCCTGGTGGCAGGCATTTGGTTCTTCTGGAAGCCTCTGGATAGTGCTTGCAAAGGAAGGTGGCAAAATTGTGGGAATTGCTCCCTTAATGGAGACGGTTGTTCACAAATTAGGTATCCCTTTTCGGACACTTCAATTCATGGCAAATGCCCATTCTGATGAAGCAGGTTTTCTGGTTGGAGCAAATGAAAATCAATTCTATATTCAATTAATCGATTTTCTTTTTGAAAGACATTCGGAATTCGATTTTTTGAATTTTATGCTTCTTAGCCGGGAAGATCCGTTCGTAGAAATGGTGAGAGCGCAAAGGGAACTCAATCATTTTTACTGGGGAATTCGGCCGGGCGTCGCTTCTCCTGTGCTGAAATTATTTCCTCGGTTTGATAATTACCTGGCGGGACTTTCAAAGAAATCACGTTACAATGTGAGAAAAAAACGGCGTGAGATTGAAAAAGTTCCCGGATTTGAGATTAAATCCTTTTTGAATGAAGGTGATGTGGAAGAATTCCTGGAATGTGTTGAGCAAATTGATCGGAATTGCTGGAAATTTGCGGAGGGGAAAAGTTTGCTTTCCAAAGAAAATGTGTGGAAATTTTACCGATCGATTATTCAAATAGCAGCGCAAAATGGCAATTTTAGAGGATTTGTTCTGTTTTTGAAAGACATACCGGCTGCTTACGAAATAGTCTTTGCTATCGAAAAAGAAATATTCAGTTGGAAAATATCTTACGATGCCAAGTGGGCAAAATACTCTCCGGGTTTTGTACTGAAGACAGATGTCATCCGCTGGGCATGCGAAAATGGGTATAAAACAAATCATCTCCTGGGAGATATTGAACCCTGGAAATTAAGCCTTGGCGGCACTCTAAATCCTCATGTTTATGTACAGGGATATCGGCCCGGGTTGTACCGAACCCTTACAGCAAAGTGGGAATTCGATTGGGTTCATAAATTAGGGTCGGCAAAGCGATCGCTTTTAAAAATTGGGAGCATCTCATGAAAGTCGGACTAATTACCTGTTGGTACAAACATCAGATTTACAGCAATTATTCCCGGGAATTACGGAATCATTTGCTTGCGTTGGGGGTTGATGTGAAAGTCATTGCTTCCGAATGCGGATGTGGGCTATCCCATCAGGAAAAGGGAAAAAATCTCGTTGAAAAGCCGGACTATTTTCTAAAAACGCAGTACCCTGTTATTGGAAAGAATTTTTCTGAGTTGCGAAGAAAAATTTCTTTTAAGCTGGCACTGGGCTACAATTTTAAGCGTGGCGTCGAATTGAATTCAGTTTGTCCTGACTGTAATGTGCTTCATTTTCAGCAGGTAAATGACGCCTTTGGCGCAGAATCGCTAACAACCTTTCTGGTACGTCCGTCCAGGACAAAAAAAGTGGTCACCGTTCATGAGTTGGATCCCTTCCAGTTGCATTATCGCAAAGTAAATCGCCTGTACAACAAAGCACATCGAGTACTTGTTCACTCGAATTATATGAAAACTCAATTAATGGCCCTGGGTGTTGAGGAAGAGAAGCTGCAAATTATCCCGTTCGGAGTTAACTTGCCGCAATTGAATGGTCACCATCGTACAAAAATTGTGTACTATGGTGGCCATCATTTACTTTCGGGGAAAGGATTTCAACCCTTCCTAAATGCGATTGCACACTTGAGAAGGTGGGGGTATGCTTTCCCGGTGGTTGTTCATGGTGGCTTTTCAATTGGTGACATGATCAAGGGAGAAAAGCTGGCCAGGGGATTGGGTGTGGAATCACAGTTTGAGTGGTTGGGGGCGGTTGAAGGTTCTCGGTTGCATAAAATTTATCAGGAGGGGCTTTTGTCCGTGATTCCGTTTACTAAAGGAAGCGGGGCTTTTGCCGCCACACTTTCGATGGCAAATGCAACACCGGTTGTGGCAACCCGGGCAGTAGAATTGCCTGAATATTTGGGGGATGCGGCGGTTTACGTACCGGTGGATGATCCGTTAAAGCTTCAGAAGAAAATGGTCGAATTATTATCACAGCCTGATGTCAGGCAAGAACTGGCAGGAAAACTGCGTCAGCGGGCAGAACGCATTTTCGCATGGCCCGTTGTGGCAAAAAAGACGGTGGAAGCGTACGAAAATTAGCGCGAAATTTTGCGACAAGAATCAGCAATTCAAAAAGAAATGTAAAATCAAATGAATGAAATGGTAACATCTATTCGGCGTTTGGTCGATAACCAATTACAGGAGCCTTGGCTGGCGATTTGGGCAGCTATTATCGGAAGCGGTATTATTGCTTTGGCCGTTTTCAAAACCCATCTGTCTTTTACATTGGGTCTTGCCGGCGCGCTTATTTTTATTGTCATCGTTGCTCGTCGAATTGAGGCGTTGATCATTCTTTTGATTTTTATAATTCCTTTTCAATCCAAATTGCCCCAAAGCACCAATGTTGGCGGTGGTATTAATGTCTTTAATATTTTAGTTGCGTTATTGCTTTTGCTGTGGTTTCTTCACAAAGTTGACGGCCGAACAATACAAATCAAAAATAATGCGATGACATGGGTTTTGCTGGCGTTTTATCTGATGGTTTTCTGGGGAATTATCAGGAGTGTTCATTGGATGGGGTGGGGCATCGTTTCCCAGTTGATCAATCCCGCCAAGCGTTGGATTTTGCCAACGTTCATGTTTTTCCCGATTGCTATTTCAAATTTTGATAAGACGAAGCTCAAGCTTCTGGTTTGGGCGATTGCAGCAGTTGTTTTCCTCATGGCATTTCAGTCTCTGCGGGATTTTCATTCCATGGGTTTCGGCCATTTTTCCGATGGCGCCCGGATCGGCGGTCCTTTTGGAAAGGGAGGTGAAAATGATCTAGCCGCCTTTTTTGTGTACTATTTTCCACTGGTGGCGGCAACGGCCTTTTTTGATAAAAAAATAATCAATAAATTTTTTTACTACGGGGTTGTTTTGATTTCAATTGTTACCATTCTTTTTACGTACTCCAGGGGTGCGTACCTGGGTGGTGCCGCGGCACTCATTTTTTTGGGAATTACAAAGAAAAGGGGACTTCTTTTTCTGGGAATTATTCTCGCCCTTAGTTATCGCCTCTGGATTCCGGCAGCGGTAACCGAGCGCGTGGAAATGACGGAAAAGCACCTGATTGTGGAAGAACCGGGAGAGATTATTATTGCGCCATCGGCAATTGAAAATCATTTTGAAAAAAGTACGGCCATGCGCATTACTATCTGGAAAGGGGCACTGAAAATGATTCAGCGGTATCCTATCCGTGGGTTTGGTTTCCAGATGTTTGAACGGTTTATGACGAATTATACCCAAATTGCCTATCCTATGGACACACACAATATGTACCTGCGCACTGCGGTTGAACATGGAATCCCCGGGCTTGGCATCTTTCTTCTTCTGTGGATTGTGCCCTTTATTGCTGCGTTTAGGCTGTATCGGCAAGGAACTTTTCCCCTCACAAAAGGGATTTCGCTTGGACTCATGGCTGGAATCATCGGTATTGCGATTGTGAATTTGTGGGGATCCAGGTTCTTTCGGGATGAGCTGGTTGGATTGTACTGGATTGTACTGGGGATATTCTATCGGCTGAAGGCCATTGAGGAAGATCGAGTATCTCAGAAAAAAAATAGAATTTCATCTAATGTCGGTCTCATTGAAAAAAGAGAGTTTGCGCATGTTTAGACTAAAGTCGGTCGCCGCCGATGTGCTTCTTTTTACACCACTGACACAATCGATCTTAAAGAAGCGCCTCGTCAAAAACGGTCAATCAATTGTGTTGAATTACCATCGCCTTTGTAAAACACACGATCCCTTTTCTCCGGCACTCCCCGTGGATATTTTTAGGAAACAAGTGGAATGGCTGGCAGATAATTTTCGTATTATGTCCGTGGGCGAGCTGGTTGAACGCAGCAGTAAGGGCAAGCCATTGGATGGAACGGCAGCCATTACATTTGACGATGGTTACATTGATAATTATGAGTTGGCCTTTCCTATTCTAAAGTCACTGCAATTACCGGCAACGTTTTTTATTACCATCAATTTTATCGACGGTCAATTGCCGTGGTTTGAACGAATTCAATATGCCATTCGCAAAACAGGAAAGGCTTTTGGACATTTGAAACTCAATGGAAAATTTTACGATATTCCACTGAGAAGTGTTTCTGAGCGTTTGCAGGCAATTTCCTTTATCAAAAGCAAATTGAAAAAAAACCAGCCGTGGACGATAGAGTCTTACGTCGACGAAATTGAAAAGCGGCTTCGGGTGCCCGTGGCCGAATCCGTTGGAACCCGATTTATGAATTGGGAGCATGTGCGGGAAATGGCATCGGCAGGAATGGAGATCGGATCCCATACTCTTTCGCACCCAATTCTTTCTCTTTTGCCGGATTCACAGGCAAGAGTAGAAATTGCCGGATCAAAGGTTCGTCTTGAAGAAGAATTGCGGCAGCCGGTGCGATCGTTTTGTTATCCGAACGGCAAACGCAGCGATTTTTCAGAGATTACGAAAAAAATTGTGAAGGAAGCCGGTTACACATCGGCGAGCACAACGGAAGTGGATTATTTTGACTGTAAAACGGATTTGTACGAAATTCCACGTTTTTACACAAGTATTTACCACCCGGGAACCTTTTATTTAAATCTGCTTTTAGGGAGGAATTAATGAGGGCTCAGGTGGAAATCATCCGATCCTGGCAAGAGTTCGGGAAACTTCAGGAAGAGTGGGGGCGTCTGTTTTGGGCGATGGATGTGAAAAATCCATTTCTCTCCTGGGACTGGGTGCACACCTGGATGGAAATCTATGGTCAGGCCTACGAGCCTCTGATTTTTGTTGTAAAAGACAGGGGTCATGTGATTGGAATTGTGCCATTTTATCTTGATAGACAGTATCAACTGGGATTCTCCCGGAACGGCACAATTCGCTGGCTTGGGGATCAATTTGTTTCATCTGAATTCCTGGATATTCTAACTCCGGACTACCAAAAATACGCTGTCTGGTGGAATGTCATGAATTGGCTACTGGAAAATGATGATGTAAATTGGTCATTCCTGTTTTTGGATGATATGCTCGACACGGATTTTTCGGTTCAAATATTAAAACAAATCGCAAAAAAACTCGCACTTGGATATCATCGAAGTGTAAAGAATATTTTGCCGGTGTTGTTTCTGCCGCATTCCTGGGAGGAATGGGTGGACACCCATCCCAATGTGCAGTTTTTGTCAATGATCCGAAACCGTTCACGACGGCTGCGAAAAAAACATGCAATTGAAATTCATTTGATTGAATCTCAGGAGGAATTTGATCCGGCTGTTGAAATATTTTTCGATCTTCATCAAAAAAATTGGAATTCCAGGGGAGAGCCGGGTTCGTTTGCCACAGATGAAAAGCGAGAGTTTTATCGGCGGATGGGCCGCCTGTTTTTAAAAAATGGCTGGCTGCAATTTCGTTTTTCTTATCTGGAGGGCCGGCCGGCAACCTCGGAATTTGGAGTTGCTCTGGACAATGTATATTATTCTCTTCAAAGCGGTTATGATCCGGATTTGAGAAAATTCAATATGGGACATTTTTTGTTTTACGAAATCGTGCAGGCCCTAATTAAGAATGGGATTAAGCGTATTGAGTTTCTTCGGGGAGATGAAAAATACAAGTTTGATTGGGGTGCCCAAAAACGGTATTCCGTGACGCAGTGGATCGGGAACAGAAATTTGAATGGCTTGATTTATCCGATTTACAAAAGGCAGAAACATTTTTTTAAGCACCTGGTTCAGGGGGTGTTTTCATGAACAACCCGATCAAAATTTTGTACCTGATTGATCAATTGGCTTTTGGCGGGGCGGAGCGGCATCTGGTGCAGGTTCTTCAAAAGCTGGATCGCAGCCGTTTCGAGCCGCATCTGTGGGTGCTGCACGGCAAATGGGATCTTTTGCCAGAGGTGGAAAAAATGGGCATTCCCTTTTGGCATCTGGATGTGCCCAATATTTTGGCGGGTCAGGCCATTCGTAAAATTCCCCATTGGACGAATAAAATCAGGGAAGAAAAATTTCAGATTTTGCATACCTATTTATTTGCCTCAAATATCTACGGACAGATTTTGGGGGCGTTAGCCGGAGTTCCCCTACGAATCAGTGGGCGCAGGGAAATGGTAACCTGGATGGGACCAAAACACATTTGGTTTAGTCGATTAATGAATCGTTGGGTGCACCATTGGATTGTTGTTTCTAAGGCAGTTGCCAAAAACGTTAGCAAGGTTGAACATTTGCCGGAGGAACGATTAACCATTATTCCAAATGGTGTAGATATTTATCGATTCTCGCCGGACAATTCTTTCAACGGCTATTTTGAGGAAACGAAAATTCCGGACGAAGCGCCGCTTATACTGAATGTTGGGAGCTATCGCCCTGTGAAAGGGCAGCTCACGTTTGTGCAGGCCTGCCAAAAAGTAATAAAGAAACGGCCGGATGTGCACTGCGCCATTATCGGAGAGAAGCGCGAACCCGTTTTGAGTACGCTTCAACGCCAACTGAAAAGTGAGGGGGAAAGAAATATTCATCTTTTGCCTCCCACTTCTCAGATGTCAATGGTTTATCCCAGAGCCTCTCTTTTGGTGGTGAGTTCCCATTTTGAAGGTTTTTCAAATACAATTCTGGAAGCAGGAGCTTCGGGCGTGCCGGTGGTTGCAACAAATGTGGGGGGGAATCCGGAGGCGGTGAAAGTCGTGGAGAACGGCGTGCTTGTTCCGGCAAAGAATTCCGAAGCCATGGCCCGGGCTATTTTGAATTTACTGGCTGATCCGAGAAAGCTGAAAGGGATGAAACGAACCGCGCGCGACTTTGTACAACGCAATTTTTCTCTGCAAAAAATGGTTCGAACAATGGAAACATACTACATTCAATGGTTGGAGAAAGAGACACGTGGCAATTAGTGGCAAAATGCTGACCAATCGAGGGCTGGCACGAGCATCTCTTTTTATGATGTCCATGACGCTCCTGAGCCGTATTCTTGGGCTGGTGAAAAATATGGCCATTGCCTACCTATTTGGCACGGCAGCTACTGTTGATGCTTTCTGGCTGGCGCTGACTGTTCTCACTATTTTCGCGTACCTGTTTACCACCGGAGCGGATAATTACATCCCGATTTTTTCCAAAAATCTCATCCAAAACGGTGAGAAAAAAGCATGGGAAGCCGGAAATATCATTCTGACTCTCTACCTTGTACTGATTGTTCTCGGTGTAATTGTGGGCATTCTTTCCGCACCGCTTTTGGTGAGTGTCGTGGCGCCTGGATTTCAGCCGCCAGTCCGTCATCTAACCGTTCTACTTATTTGGGTCATGATGGGCATGTCGTTTTTTTTGGGCCTTTCCTCGCTTGGGAAAGTGGTCCTTTACAACGAAGAAAAATTTTATGCGCCCGTTTTGGGAGGGGTTTTTAATAATATCGTTATTCTATCCGTTATGATTCTTTTCTACAAAAAGTGGGGTATTTTTGCGGCGGCGGCCGGGATCTCACTTGGGGCAAGCTGCCAGGTTTTAGTGCAGCTGCCTCAGCTCTGGAATTTGCGTCACCGTTTTGCGCTTCGACTTCAACTGAAACACCAGGCAGTAAAGGATTGGGCCAAGCTTACATTTCCCCTTTACCTCGGGCGCGCGGGTAGCGAACTGAACGCGGCGGTAGATAAGATTTTTGCCTCTTTTCTTACGGTGGGTGCCATTTCCGCCTTAAGCTATGGATTTCTGATTGTGGAACTTCCCACAACCGTGTTTTCTTTGTCTCTGCTGAATGTTCTCTTTCCACGATTGTCGCGGGAAGCCAGCCGCGAGCATTCAGATGGAAGCCGAGAAATTATGCGGAAATCACTGCGAATTACCACTCTTTTTCTGCTGCCGGCAATGCTGGCCATG
>Ga0114934_10002352_pt1 | contig 12092 bp, 17 predicted proteins | sample 4SBtaG_2_FD_99695 | JGI IMG/M metagenome (GOLD analysis project Ga0114934, IMG submission 99695) | Deep subsurface microbial communities from Kolumbo volcano to uncover new lineages of life (NeLLi) - 4SBTROV10_white metaG | ecosystem: Environmental > Aquatic > Marine > Volcanic ...
AAAGATTATAGACCGTCCAATCCTCAAGATTATATAGATATGTATATAAATCAACTAGATACACAGTATAAAATAATGGGAGAAGCAAGGGAACTATATCAATCAGGTTTAAGTACAGGTCTATCACAAAGCCAGATTATAAAGGGAATTACTGGTGATGGTTTATTTGCTAGTAAATTGACACCTAATTTAGTAGCTTCGATGGGGAACTTCTTTTATTCTAAACCTCCTACTCCTGAGTTTGCTGTAAAAATGAGTATCCTTATTAAACGACAAACAGGTATTCAAGTTCCTGTAGAAGAAATATATGATGGAATCTATAAAGTACATTCGGAATATATAGGAAAACAATTTCGGTAGGGAGGAATTAAAATGGACGATCCAACTATGCTATGGAATCTGGTCTTAACCTTGGCAGGAGGTGGCTTTATGTGGTGGATACGTGGAGTAACACAACAGATAGGCGAGGTTAAAAGACGGGTTGCAGATACTAGGGAAGAACTTGCTAAGAACTATGCAACACGGCAAGAAAACGAGGAAGATTTTGCAAAGCTTATGGCAAGGTTCGATAGGTTGGAAGCCAAAATGGATACATTTATAGAAAGGATGTTTGCTAAATGAGTCAATGGGAGTTCTTTACAACTGAAGAATTAAGATGTAAAGGAACTGGTGACTGTGCTATGAACATAGAGTTTATGGATAAGCTGGTTGCATTACGTAAGAAATATAATAGACCTATGGTTATAAGTTCAGGCTATAGAAGTATAGCACACAACAGTAGTATTAATGGAGCCAGACATTCACCTCATTTACATGGAAGAGCAGTTGATGTCCTATGTCATGGTAAGGCAGCTTATGATTTAATTAAGATGGCAATGTCAATGGGAATGACAGGAATAGGTCTTCAACAAAGAGGGGAATATGAAAGTAGGTTTGTCCATCTGGACGATATGCCTAAGAGTGAGACACACCATAGACCTTGGGTTTGGACTTACAAATGATAGAGATTACACCAAAAGCTAATGAACATCTTTCGGGGATTGTAGGTTCCTCCAAAGATTGCGAAGGTGTATTACTGTCCGTAAAGGGTGGAGGATGTGCAGGATTTTCTTACGAATGGTCTTTAATAGAACAGTCCACCAGTAAGGAAGAATGTGAAACAATAAAGCTTGAACAAGGTACATTATATATTGATCCTCTTGCAGTTATGTATGTCTTAGGTTCAGTCGTAGATTATTCTAAAGATGTATTCGGAGCCATACTTAAAATAGAAAATCCAAATGTACAGTCTCAATGTGGATGTGGTGAAAGCTTTAGTGTCTAGTCAAAGCTACATTTTTTAAAAATTTCTTCTACCTCATCCTTTCCTATTATCTCCATAAACCTTATTATCTCTTCTCTCAGTTCTTTTTTATCCAATTCTTTTTCTGTGTCTCCTTTAGAGCCTCGTATTCTGGATAGAAGTTCAAGAGCTTTAATAGCACTATTCGTATGCCCGTTTGCTTTGGCAAAACTATATTGATTTTCAATCTCATCTACAACATTAATCGTTGTTGTCAATTCACTTTCTAAATCTTCTATTCTTTCCTGTACTTCCCCATTATTAATCAACCGATATCCTTGATTAGATGCTGATTTATCTGAGTATCCAGCAGCTTTCGCAGCCTCAGTTGCATTTCGATGGATTATATAAGCTTGGGCAAACTTTTCTTGTTTTTCATTTAACATTTATTCAGATGACTTCATATTATTTCTTGCCTTACCCTTCCACTTTTCTGCTGTACGCATACCACCTAGCCCTAAGAGAGCTAGTGTAAGGGGTAGCAATCCTTCTGTTGGTATGAGTGGTAAAGCTAAATTATAATCTGTAACATTAATAACCCATACAGCAATAGGCTGTAGAACGAATTGCCACGCCAAACCAAAGCAACAAACCCACATGATAGCAGGTCTTGCTCCAGCAACAAAGATGCTGGCATGTTTAGCTTGCTCTATATTTGCCTGTATTTGTGCAAGGTTGGCATCCTGTACACTTTTCTTTAGCTCATGGTTTAGTTTAGTCTTCAGGTCTTTATCTTCAATAAATTTATCTAGTACATTATCTACTACACCTGCTACTGTTTCTACAATTCCTAGCATTTTATTCCCCCATCTTTAATATCTGTTGGTAAGTAGGTTGCTTTTGTAGTATTGACTTATTCCATAAGGAAGCTACAAGTGAACCCTTACCATGAAAATTAATATCCAAGTCTACGTCTTCTCTTTCAAATAACTTCTCACAATCCTGTGCCATTGCCAGTAGTTCACCAGTTGTCCAGAACGACTGACCATCCACACCTACCTGCATATACTTAGGTGCATTTTCTTCTGACATTTCCTTTTGCTGTTCTTCTTTAGGTTCATCCACATTACAATCAAAGCCAAAGAGATGGAACCTTCTAAAGCCTAATGTGTGCATAACACCTACAGAACGCATAGCTGCACACGTACCTCCTGTAATTAGTGTAGCTCCTTCAGGAATACCAAGACCATCTTCTACTGTCATCTTACCTTGCTTTATATCTTTGTTCTGGGTATCTATATTCTTTTGTAAAGCTTGGGAATAGGCGTGCCATCCCCATACATCAGCTTTCTTTTCCAATAGAAATTCAGTTACTGAAGGTTCAGTCATGGAAGCTACAAAGAATAAAGTCTTTTTATTCATCTTATCAAATAAAGTTCTCCGTACAATACCATGTGTACTTGTTCCATCTAATGATCTAGGATCAAGTATGATACATCCCCAAGGTTCAAAACCCTTTTCTAATAACAGAGGATAGGAATGTTTTACACACATTATACGAGGTGTGTATCCTCCAGCATATTCCTCATTCATTACGTCATTAAGCTCATTCCAATCTATACTAGGTCCAGCCGATACAATAATAGCTGGATCTCTCGTTCCTTTTCCTTTGTCTATCCATTTTGTAAGTAATGTCATATTCTTTTTTACATTACCCATAATGTCATCCTTTGGTACACAATCCTTGGGATTAACAATAATAGGAACCTGTAATAGTTCTTTAGGCATAGGTTCTATATCTTTTGAATTAAGGATGACAGCTATATGGCATCTTCCTCCACCTGTTACCTCATCTTCTGAGGGAAGAATATATTTCTTACTGGCTTCAAACTTCTCTAATGTTTTAACGGGCTGGAGATATTGCTCATCAGGTATTTTCTTTTCTTGATCTTCTGTATATACCTTATCAATAACAAGTAAGGGAATATGTTTTAATTTACTAAAAGCAAGGTTAAATTCCTGTGGTGTATCAAACCCACCTATAAAAGCATAGTCAAAATCTTTTATATCTTTAGATTTGATAGCTCCTTTAACTAGCTTATAACTAAATTTCTTTCCTTTACTGTTACGTTCTTGTATATACTTATCAAAAAGTTCTTTTGTCTTTCTATAATTTATCTTTTTAAAATCAGAATAAAGAACATAGGAAACTTCATCATGGGTATTGAAAGCTTTAGTACAACTTCCTATAGCCCTATGGCTATCCCAATCCCCTACTTCTACTATCTTTGCAGGATTATAATGTTCTATAATCTCCCCAAGCTTCTTATATCTCTGTGTACTTCTTGGATCAGGATTGCCTAAGTCTACATGCTTTTTCTCACCCTTTGCATGAACCATTATATCCCCTAAGAAACAGGAGTCAAAGGCTTGTGGTCCTTTTAAATGGTTTTGTATGGTGTCCAGGTGGCCTGTGAGGTCGATACATTTTAAACCATGCGCTCTATATAGCTTGATAAGTCTGGAAATAATAAAGCCATCATGCCATTCTCTGTAAGTCGTAACTTCCCCAGACATATAGTATCCACGTAAATCCCCTAATAAGTCTAGGGGTGGTTGGTAGTCAAGGTTAAATGCCATGAAGGAAGTCTCAGCAAACTCAAACTTCTTTCTATCCATAAAGACAAACTCTGCTTTAGGATTAAGATGTTTACTGAATGTTTCTTCTTTAACAGGTTTAATAGTATACGTATCCGCATCCAGCCAGATTAACCATCCAGCTTTAGTTGAAGCTTCTGCCATTTCAAAAGCTAACTCAGTCATGCCAAATACTTTATGGCAGAACTTAATGGCATCTACTCTCCAGTTGTACTTAACCTTTCCACCCATCGTGCCATCATTTTCTTTATTCTCTTCTCGAAAGGTAAGCAAGTCTTCCACTTCGTTAAGATTCCTATAAGTAATATTTTTACTTTTAGGATGGTCATAGTCTTGAATATCAAAATCATGGTAAAAAACTGTGAGGTGTAAACCCTCTCCCCAAAATTTCTTAACGCCTTCCAGCATTTTTCTAGCATAAGTACAGTATCCTTCTTCAGAAAAAGATGTAACAAAATTTAACATTAACCCATCACCTCTTCCATTTCCATTTCTTTAGCCATCTGCTGCCACTCCTCCACATATTCATTTTCAACATCTTGTGTTGGTTGCCACATGTCGAACCAAGGACCACCTGTAGTAAAGTGTACATTCTTTGCTTCAACTATTTCTGGTGAATGACCGTCAAGCCAGTTCCATTCTACTCCTAGTTCCCCTATTAATTCTTCATGTAATTGAGGAGCCAACCACATAAAATTATGTAACCATCTTCCTGATTTAGTATTTACATCAGCAACAGTAAGGTTAAGGTTAGAGCTATGATTGCAGTTCCATGCAATAAAACTTGACCAGTTCTTTTTAGAATACGACTCTTGGATTTGCCCGTCCATTTTAGTTTTATCTTTAGGATTGTAATCATGTTTTACACACCATATAGCCTTTCTTTCATCTGACTTAGCCTTATCAAATACTTCTGAAATATCTGACCTGACAAACATATCACAATCCATAAAGATTGCCCATCCACTAAACTGATTCAATATAGGAACGAGAAATCTGGTAAAGCTAAACTCCGTAGAAAAAGGTCTTCCATCTATATAATCATACTTAATATTATTCTTCATAGAATATCCTCTGGAATACAGACCAGCTACCCTTAGTTTATTCTGTATAATAGGAACAATATTATAGGTTTTTTTAGAAGTCTTTTTAATTGATTCTATCAGTACGTCACATGCAATCTCTTCCCGTGGTTCGTACCCAATATAAATTGTATCTAGTTTTTCTTTCATTTTCTCTCCTTTAAAAAGGGGGTAGGACTTGATATAATCCTACCCCCATATACCGTTAGCTGTTTGTATTAATGGGGATCAGCTTCGGCATTTTCTCCTCTGGAATGGCTATGTTTATATTTACTTCTAATAGTCCATCCTTAAGGGATGCACCTGTAACATCTGCACCCTCAGTTAGAGGAAAAATCTTTTTAAATTTTCTATTTGCAATACCCTTATAAAGATAGGTATCTTGTTGTTTGGATTCTCCAGATATAGTTAAGACCTGTTCTTTCTTCTCAACGCTGATATCTTCATCAGTAAAGCCAGCCAAGGCCATTACGATTTTGTAATCGTAATCAGATTCTTTTACGATATCATACGGAGGATAATTCCCCTCGAATGAGTCTGTTGAATTAAGTAAGGTATCAACCAATCGGTCAAACCCAATGGAATGTCTCCAATATCCCTTCCAAAATTCGGGACTTATTTTAGTATTGTGCATTAGCATATTCATAATTACCTCCTATAAGTTAGCAAAGTTATGAAACCCATTATGGCGTTTCAATTAACATTATCTCATAAGAGACTATAGATGTCAAGTATTTTTTTATATATCTACTACTTCACATACTCCTGCTGTACAAGCTAATTGCTGTGTTCCTTTTGTATTGTCTTCCTTTTCCCATTCCGTAAGCTCTGACCAGTTAATATTTTTAGGAAATTCTTTTACCAATTCCTTGTATTGTGTTGTATTAATATCTTGATAGGGGGCTTGTTTGTAGGTGTGGTCTGTATAAGGAAGGAAGGAGACACCAGAAAGATGTTCAAAATTTTCCCAACACCAAGATCCTACCGTTACCCATTCAGGTTCCCTAACTGATATAGTTACTGAAGGCTTATGCTCACACCAGTTCTCAGCATAAAATTTCCAGAACTCCAGTTGTTCTATGGCTGTCATGGAGTTTCGGTTTACAGTATTTATAGGAGCCTTAATAGGAAAAGAAAAGACTGTGGTATGGTCAGGTTGCATGACATCTGGTTCACTAGGAATACCAGCATTAATCATAAAGCGTGTAAGTGGGTCAGTATTATCTCCTCTTACTGTCCTAATATAATGGGCTGAGTGTCTTGCATGAATACCACTTGAGCTATCAACTAACTGGCTTACTGTACCACTAGGTTTTACACAGGTAATAGCTGTGGATTGAGGGATGCCAAACTTCGATGACCATTCCTTATTAATTCTTATAGAATAATTCTTTAGGTTTTCTAAGGTAGAAGGTTGGAGCTTACCATGAAAGTTATTAAGGATACGGCAATCCATAATGCCTGTTAAGGACACACCCAACAACCTCTCTTCTTCAGTATTATTAGACCACCTCTTACGCAAGTAACCAAACTTTGTCATAGTTGCCTGTATCGTTCCTAAGATGGTAGCTAAACGTATCTTACGTTCAAGCTCTTTCGTGTTGTCATCTACACGGCAAACTACTTCTGTTAAGTTACAGAACTGGTTAGGACGTAGGATAATTTCTGAACAAGGGTTGGTTCCAAAATCCATTTCCCAATTTCTCCTGCCAGAACTCTTAGCTTTCATCTGTGCTGAGTTCCTATTAAAGATACCACGTTCCCCTGACTTACTTTCGTAGAGACTTGACCACTCCTTCATAAAGGTATTGGTATCTGGTCTATCGGTATAGACAGCAGAGTTGTTAGCTAATGATCGTTCTGGGTTTGTTTCCCACCATTGACCTTTCTTAGCTGAACGTATCCTGTCATCTGATACATTAGACAAAGAGATTAGGGCAGACCTACGCACACCTCCTACTACAACTACCTCTCCTGTCTTACAGACAATATCGTGGCACTCAAGGGAGGTAAGCTTACGTCCTCTTGCATTTTTAAACTTACTAATTGTAAACTGAAATAAATCAGATAAAGGTTGTGGACCTGAAGCTCTCCCACCAAATACTTTTAACCTGACCCTGAAGGACGTACCTTATCAATATTAATCTTAGGTATCCTTCCAGAATAAAGGTAAGAGATAAGGTCTTTAAAAGCTCTTGCCCATCCTTCTTTGGAATCAGCTACACAAATAACATCTTCTGTCTCTTCAAATTCTATATCAGGAATGGTCGGTAAGTTATTGATATATTGTCTTTCTACCGAAAATCCTACACCAGTTCCATTCATTAGAATATATAAGACCTCATCAAATGAACGAGGACTATCAATCGTAATGTACGAGCAGTTATATCCAGCTATATTCTCACGTTCTAATGCAGGACCAGCCGACATTAAAGCCCTCATGCTAGGCATAACTTCTAAGTTAATGATACCATTGTATATTTCTTTCCATATATCTTCATCCTTTGAACTTAGTTTTACTTCAAGGTTGTTTTCTATATGGTACTTAAAGTAGTTTATTAACCGAGTAACAGTTTCTTCCCAAGTTTCCCTACGGTTTTCTTCATCCATCCAGCGAGAATATCTTGATAAATGTATAAAAGTTTGGTACTCAGTTGGTAGGCTCATTTCTTTTTCTCCCCATAAGTTAATTCAAGAATTAGTTCTGCATAATGTATAACCTTTTGAATGTCTTTCGCTCCTTCGCCTTTTGTTTTGTGACGGGTTATGTATTTTACCACATTACCCTCGAAATAGTCAAGATTATTTTTAGATATATATTCTACTGGTTGGATACCACAATGTTTGTAATGATCCCCACCTACTTGTTTATCTAATGGTGACACTTTCCTTTCCTTTCTTTTACCTCTTTCTTTTCTTACTAAATAACTGCTCCACGATTCATTATCTCTTCTGTCATCTAAGTATTGCATGGATTCTCTTCCTTATAAAACTAATTTCTTTTGAATATATAACTCTATGTGCAAATGATCTTGTCGCACTTGGATCAAGGCCAGCTAAATCACACACATCCTCAAAGTCTGAGGCCGTTACACCTGAAGCAGTAAAGAACCAAGACGTGGCTTGCCTCTTCATTACTTCTATATCTGATGTAGAACATGTACTAGATGAGCTTGTTGCATCAAGCAACGCCTGTAGAATTACAGCCAGATAGAGACTCCTTTCTGTCCCTCCCTCTACTCTGGGAGAAGAAACTTTTAAAATATCATAATTAATATCTAGTACAGTTGTAAAGGTTTCTTCTAACTTTTCCTTCTTTGGGATTTCTTTTTTAGAGTGATCGTTGTCTTTCATTTAACCACTCTTCAGGTATTCCATCTGATCTTTTACAGTAAATAAAACTGTGTTTATCACACCATCCTGCATATGTCATCCTCCCTCTCTTATATAGTTTTTTATTAGGATTGTCAAATATAAAACGTATATCTATATGAGGATATTGATCTCTTAGAAAGAGATGTTTCTTCCTATCTTCCAAGACAAACCTACCTTTTACTTCTAGTATAATACCATTAGGTAATTCAAAATCAGGCGTGTATGTTTTACTTTCGTGCCATTCATAGTCTAGTTTTATTTCTTCATACCTAATTGGTATGTTTAAATCCATTAAGAGATGACATACATTCTCTTCAGACTTTGATCTGAATTTTATTTTTCTTTTACGAGGCATATTAATTTGGTTTGGGTTGTTCTATAAATACAGGTATAAGTAACAGGTCTTTATTAGGAGGTGTTCTTCCTTCATTAACGATGACAGCTAGTGAAGTTATACCTCCTCCTGCTACTAAATCAAGGGAGGGAAGAATCCATTTAGCTTTTTCCTTTATAGAATCTACAACAACATTTGTTCCGCAATGATTTACATGTGGAATTTTTTTATGTTTATCTTCTTTAAAGTAGTCATCGAATACAAGTATCTTAGAGTCTTTTGTTTTCTCGTAATCATTCCAAACTGTTTTAGGTGAATGGCCTCCATCAAGAAATACAAAATCAGCTTGTGTTTCCATGAGGGTTTTGTTTGTATCTCCTTTAATCAACTCGTAAGAAAACCTGTTGGGAAACTCTGCTTTTAATTCATCGAATGATTCACTTACATCTTCCAGAGTGACTCTGGACTTGGCATTAAATTCTATCTCATCTAAGTCATCACTACCCTCTTGATATAAATCATAGCCTGTATAAGAGACACTTTCTGAATGTGACCCTAATGCAGACCGACACATATCAATCCCATGATGTCCATTCCATGTACCTACTTCAACAATAGTTTTAGGTTGGTAAAACTCTACCAAAACAAGTAGCTGAAAGTATCGTAAGGGAGGAGCCATCATACGTTATACTCCCTTTTGTTTTCTTCAGTCAATTCATTTACCCTAAAGTTTTTTATATGATCTAAAGTAGAATACATTTCTGATGCTACCTTCTGAGCTTCTTCTTGCTCTGGAAACTTTCTGAGATACTTTTTCCATCCATATTTTTCATGTAAAAATTCAACAACATACATTATATTATTACCTCTTCTTCTGTATTAGGTTCCCTATATACTTGTGTAAAGTATCGAGGACCATTTGAATAATTAAACTTACGTAGTCCTTTACCATTATTAGCATCGCTCCAACATGTAAGCTTATAGCCACAATAGACACACCCAAAATCCAACTTCCTATTCCCAGAAGAGCCATCACGTATGTCAGAGTAACACCTATCGGGTGGCGTATCCTTCTTAACCGCATCCTTAACCTGCTTAATCTTTGCTTTGACATCAGGCATCTCCAAGGAATCTAAATAGACCGTTGCAAGTTCTCCTGTCTGTTTGTTTATAACTACCCATGCTACCTTCTCATCCTTCTCCTGTTCTGCGTATCCTGCAAGTTGATAAATATATCCGAAAGGATCATTCTTTTGTAGTTCAGATGTGGTAAACTTCTTGAAAGAAAAGTTAGATGCACTTTTAAAATCAACTAATACACCATCTACCCTTCCGTCTTGATGACCCTTAATTCCACCTACCTTGATTTCCTTTTGAGTTTCATCTACTGTATGACCTGCTAATCTTGACAGGCATACAAGAAGCTCTTCTAAAATATTACCGTATAGAAACTTTATAAATGTCGCACCATCTATAGGTTCTTTGTCATATCCTTTTGAGTTGTACCATATTTGACGTAGAGGTTTACCTATTTGAGACAATCTTAAATCAGGTTTATTCTTTCTTGTTTCATAAACAGATGAAAAGATATGCTCACCAATAAGTCTACCTGCTTCTTCACTTAATTGCTTTGCTTCTTCACGGCTTACTTGCACTCCTTTTTCATTAGTAAAAAGATTATAGATGTCACTTACTAGGGTTGATATCTGTTTCATTAATAAATTAGAGGGGTCAGTACAAAGACTCAAAACTACTGACCCCTCCAATACTCCTTTCTAGTTAGGCGTTGGCAAAGGGAATACCAGACGCATTATCATCAACGTAGCCTTCTTCAACCATAAATTCAGAGCCTACGCCATCAGGATTATACTCAACTAATTCAAGCACTTGCACAGAGTTTAATCCAGCCGACACACCAGAACGTCCACCAAAGTTCCATTCAAATGGACGATAGGATACCTTGATCTTTGATCCATTACCAACAAGAGTATTGGTAATAGGATTAAGCTGAGAATCCACAACCTTGGGAGGTTGGTTGAGAGAACCATCCTTTCGCTTAACCTTCATCTTCGCAGTAATAAAATCACCACGCTCATCACCTACGTTCTTTACCTCAAGATTATCTTGAAGAACAACACCCTTGTTCTCCTCGTCAAGCTGGCAAATATCAATAGTGTATACACCATCAACGTCAAACGTAGTATTGGGGGCAGTAACTGATGCCCAATATGCTGTTCCAGAAATTACACTCATAACTACCTTACTCCTTTCAATTTTACTTTCATTTTTCATTTGGCATTATTGCCGATAACAAACGCATTATACTATAATGCATCCTACCTGTCAACACCTTTCTTTAATAATTTTAATTGAGCTTGCTCCACAGGAATGTGGAAGAAGTCTTCCTTGCCTTGGGGTGCGTCAGGAATCTTTAAATTCTGTATCTTTCCAATATGGGAATTATCTACTACTTCAGCAGGAATAAACCATCCTTGTTCAGTTGTCGTATTTAATACTACAAAGGTAAAGGGTATGTGAAGATAGTTCTTCTTCCACCTTTTTATTAACTTAAACTTACGCTTCGGAATACGTATCTCCTTCCATGCAGAAGGCCATTCCTTACCCCATTGGTTCTTAATTTCTACTTCATATAACTCAGGAAAAGATCCAGTTCCAAACTGTGTGTCTGAATCCCTTGTTACTTCCAAATCAAACGAGTAGTTTTCCCTACTCTCTGAGATAACATAACCTTCAATTTCTAAGTGTTCAGCTAAAGCTTTCTTTGCCCTTGCATCATTCCGCTTATAGGCATCTGGTTGGAACTTCCTGTTCATGTATCACTCCTTTATAATTAACCTTACCTAGTATCGTAAGATACTCTACTAGGTAAGTTTAATTAATGTGTTTCTGCCCATGTCTTTCCGATCTTGAAATCATTATCCATAGGGCATTTTAATTTTAATATTTGTTCGGCCTGTTTCATAGACTCTTTAGTTATATTACAGAAGCTATTTATGTGGTCTTTCCTTACCTCAAACTGATACTCATCATGTATCGAGGCAACGAGTCTTACATCTAAACCATAAGCATGTACCTTCTTCATTATACATACAAGCCAAGTTTTACAAACGATACTACCTGCACCTTGTATGAGTGTGTTTAAAGATTTATGAGGTGATCGAATATTAAGTGGTCTTCCATCCAGCCCTTTAATTCTTTTTACTCTGGAGACTTTATCAAGCTTGAACTTTAAGTCTTGAAATGCAGGAAGGTTTCTCATAAATTTATTTATTAATCTATCTCCATCTTCCTTTGTTCCCTCCACTATTGAACCTATTTTAGATGCACCTGCACCATACAT
>Ga0114934_10002353_pt1 | contig 12090 bp, 9 predicted proteins | sample 4SBtaG_2_FD_99695 | JGI IMG/M metagenome (GOLD analysis project Ga0114934, IMG submission 99695) | Deep subsurface microbial communities from Kolumbo volcano to uncover new lineages of life (NeLLi) - 4SBTROV10_white metaG | ecosystem: Environmental > Aquatic > Marine > Volcanic ...
ACGCTTCGGGGCAAGGACGCCCCTCCTACGGCTCGATGAGGTTTCCCCCCATCCTTACATTCGCGGCAGGATGCCCCTCCTACGAGTTGATGGTTGGTATTGCCGTTTTCAAGTCCCGGAGCCACCCGCGTTGTTTAAGCCGCTCCCATCTCCGACGACGACGCTGGCGGGGCGGAGGAGGGTGTCGCCGAGAGTGTACCCGGCCTGGACCACGACTAGAACAACGCCCTTTGGTCCTGGTCCGGTGGAGATTGCCTCCATCGTTTCGGGATCGAATTCTTGGCCCTCAGGAAAAAGCTTTCCGCAGCCGTGCCGCTCCAGGAACTTCTCCACGTTGGAAGCGATGAGCGCGAGGCCCTCTCTCAGACTCTTCTCCTCCTTAGTGGAGTAGGCACGATCCAAGTCGTCGAGCAGTGTAAGGACTTCTCTGAAAAGCTCGTTCTTGTCGCTCTCGAAACGTAGTTCGAGGTCCTTTTTCAACCGCTCGCGGGACTTCGTCGTCTCCTCCTGGAGGGTGGATACGCGTTCCTTGAAGGCGTTTTCGGTTTTCTTTACCCGTTCTTCAAGGGTCTCGACGTAGGAAGGCTTCAGGTTCGGCTCGGCTGCGCCTTCGGAGAGCGGTCCTTCGGCGGACACTCGCCTTTTGTCAACGATCGAAACGTGCCTGGTTTTGCTTCCGGTGTCTTTCCCGGCTCCGCCATCGGTAATCTTCAGCTTTTTCTTGACACTCATTTTGATTCCTCCGCTAGTCAAGCAGGTTGAGAGTTACGTAGTAGGTCCATCCCCCGCGGGCCACGCTCAGGAGGAGTCCGCTGGAGCGCAGGGCCTGCGCGGAGGCGATGAGGAATGCGGCACGGTTCTTTACTCTGGTCTGTCCCACCGAAAGTATCCCGTCGCCGCTTCTCAGCCCAACCGCGGCGGCCGGGCTTCCCCGTCGCACCTCCTTCACGAGGACCATGCCGTAATCATTTGTAATCCTGATTCCGAAAAGCTGCCACACCATCGGCGCCGTCAGCCTCCCCGGCAGGGTCTTTACCTTCAGCACGGCCGAGACCCGAATTTTATCCCGGAAGCCCTTCACCTTCAGGACTCCGCCCGGAGGCGTAGTCGCGAGCACCGCGTTGAAATCTCCGGTGCCGTGAACCGGCTTTCCGTTCACTTCGGTGATGAAGTCGCCCTGCTTCAGATGGTCCTGCGGATAGATATAGGGATAGGTCTTGCCGACAAAGAAGCCGTTCTTCCTCCCGCTCTCGCGGCGGTAGCTTTCGCTGGGGTCCACGGGGAGGAATCCGACCCAGACGTGCTTCACCTTGCCGTAGGTCATGAGCTGCTTCATCGCGAGCTTCGCCCGGTTCACGGGTATCGCGAAGCCGATCCCCTGGGCATGCTGGATAATGGCGGTGTTGACTCCTATCACTTCCCCAAGGATGTTGAGCAGGGGCCCCCCGGAATTACCGGGATTTATCGGAGCGTCGGTCTGCAGAAAGTCTGAGTATTCTCTTTCCTCGGAGTGAATCGTTCTGCCGGTGGCGGAGAGTACGCCTACGGTAACGGTGTTGGACAGGCCGAATGGATTGCCCACGGCTATCACCGTCTCTCCTATCATGAGGTCGTCCGAGCGCCCCAGGCTGACGGATGGGAGTTCCCTGTCCGCCTTTATCTTCAGCAGGGCCAGGTCCATTTCGGGGGCCGCCCCTACTACCGTGGCGGGGTACTCCTTTCCGTCCTTCAGGGTAACCCTTATGTTTGAACCGTTGAGTATGACGTGCTCGTTGGTAAGTATAAAACCCCTGTGATCCACGATGAAGCCGGAACCGAGCGAATTTTCGATCCTGCCGCCGGAAGACCCGAAGTCGTCGTTGAAAAAATCCCAGATGGAACCGGCGAATGGATTGCGCACTCTGTGTTCACAGGAGATGTATACGACGCAGGGAGCCACGCGGCGCACCACCCTGACCACCATGGTTTCCCTTAACTTCCTCCGGTCGGGGGCTTTTTGTGCCTCTGTCGCGAGCGAGGCCGTGAGCAGTGTTGTCAGGAAAAAAATAAAAAGGAGATTCCGGATCGTTCGTTCGGCCATTTTTACTTCTCCTCAGCGTCCAAGCAGGCGCGCGATGCGCTTGTCAATCGGCGGGTGGGTCGAGAAGAGGGAGCCGAGCCCCCTGCCGGTGAAGGGCTTAACTATAAACATGTGCGCGGTCTGCACAGTGGCCTTGAGGGGTATTCTCATAGATTGCACTTTCAGCTTTTTCAATGCGTTCGCCAGGCCGTAGGGATTCCCGGCGTAAGAAGCTCCAGCCGCGTCCGCATCGTACTCCCTCGAACGGGAAATGGCCATCTGGATCAGCAGCGCGGCGATAGGCGCCACTATGGCCGCTACCAGCAGGACCAGGATATTGGAGTCGCGGTTCCTGCTTCCTCCGAAACCGCCGAAGATGGCGCCCCATCGCGCGATGTAGGAGAGGAACATGATAGCCGACGCTATGGAGGCCGCCACCGTTCCGATGAGGATATCACGGTGCTTCACGTGCGCGAGTTCGTGACCGAGGACGCCCTTGAGTTCCTCCTCGTCCAATAGCTCAAGAATGCCGTCGCTGACGACCACCACGGCGTGGTTGGGACTGCGTCCTGTTGCGAAGGCGTTGGGGGAGTCGGTCGGTATTCTGTAGACCTTCGGTTTGGGGATGGATGCGACCTGGCTGAGCTGGGCCACTACCGCGTGGACTCGCGGCGCCTCCGATTCGGTAAGTTCCTTAGCTTTGTAGCTCGCAAGTACGAGCTTGTCGGAGAACCAGTAGGAGAAGGCGTTGATGCCGAGAGAAACAAGGAGGGCGAGCGCTACGCCGTATCTGCCTCCTACCGCTCCCCCGATTACCATCAGGAGCAGCGACAGTCCGACAAAGAGCACCATCGTTTTAAACCAGTTGGCCATTTCTACCTCCCGCGACGCTTCCGGAGCGCCGGTTATTCCTCGGCGGCCGCCTTCTTTTCGAAGACCAGCCGGTCGCCGTCAGCTTTTACCACAATCGAGTCGCCCTGGCTGAAGGCGCCGGCGAGAATCTCCTTCGAAAGCGGATTTTCGAGGTAACGCTGTATCGCCCGTTTGAGCGGCCTCGCGCCGTAATCCGGGTCAAAACCCGCATTGGAGAGAAAGTCGAGGGCCGTCGGTTCGATTTCGAGGAAAAAGCCCTTCTCTTCTATCCTGCGGCCCAGCACCGCCAGTTGTATCTTTACGATGGCCGCGAGGTCGTCTCTGTCGAGGGCTCTAAAGAGGATTACTTCGTCCAGCCGGTTCAGGAATTCCGGACGAAAGGTTGCTCTCAATTCGGCGAAGACCTTCTCCTTCATTCCCTCCGGATCGCTCGAGGCCAACTCCTGTATCCAGTGCGAGCCGATGTTGCTGGTCATAACCATAATTGTCTGCGTGAAATTGACCGTCCTCCCCTTGGCATCGGTGAGTCTTCCGTCGTCAAGCACCTGCAGAAGCGCGTTGAAGACGTCGGGGTGGGCCTTTTCTATCTCGTCGAGGAGCACTACGCTGTACGGTCTCCTGTGAACCGCCTCGGTCAACTGACCCCCTTCTTCGTAACCTACGTATCCGGGAGGAGCGCCGATGAGCTTGGCCACCGCATGCTTCTCCATGTATTCGCTCATGTCGAGGCGGATCATCGCCTTCTCGTCGTCGAATAGAAATTCGGCGAGGGCCTTGCAGAGTTCGGTTTTGCCGACTCCCGTCGGGCCCATGAAGAGGAAAGACCCTATCGGTCTGTCGGGATCCGAGAGGCCGGAACGCGAGCGTCTGACCGCGTCGGCGACGGCGGTGACGGCCTGTTCCTGCCCGACCACCCTTTGCTTCAGGCGCTCTTCCATCTTCAGAAGTTTGCTCCGCTCACCTCGAGCATCTTCGAGACTGGGATGCCGGTCCAGGCGGACACGACCTGCGCGATGTCCTCGGCCTCGACGTCCTCCTTGATGAGGGGCCGGCCTTTCTGCAGGGCCTTCAACCGCTCACGGTGCTCCTCAAGGTCGACCTTCAGTTTCGGCAGTCTTCCGTACCTCAACTTTGCCGCTTCGTCGAAGTTGGAGAGCTTTTCCGCTCGATCGGCCTCGCTTTTCACCGATTCTGTCTCGCGCTGTATCGCCTGAATCTCCTTGATGGCCTCGCGCTCGGACTGCCAGCGCGCCCGCATCGTCTTCGCCTCCTCCTCCAGTTCACCCAGCTCTTCGTCGAGTTCAACCACGCGCTTGTGGGCGGCCTCGTCGTCCTCGCGAAGCTGCGCCTGCTTTTCAATCTGAAGGGAGGCTATCCGGCGTTCGAGGCCGTCGAGTTCGTAGGGTCGGGAATCCACCTGGATGCGGAGCCTCGCCGCCGCCTCGTCCACCAGGTCCAGCGCCTTGTCGGGAAGCCTGCGGTCGGGCAGATACCGGTTCGACAGCGTGACCGCCGAGACGATAGCCCCATCGCGAATCCTGATGCCGTGGTGGACTTCGAATCTTTCCTTCAGGCCTCGCAGGATTGCCACTGCGTCCTCTTCAGAGGGCTCGCCGATCCAAACCGGCTGGAAGCGGCGTTCAAGGGCGGCGTCTTTTTCGATGTACTTCCTGTATTCGTTGACGGTCGTCGCGCCGATGGCGTGGAGTTCACCACGAGCCAGGGCCGGTTTTAGAATGTTCGAAGCATCCATCGTCCCTTCGCTGGCGCCGGCTCCAACCAAAGTGTGAATCTCGTCGATGAAGAGGATTACACCGCCGTCTGAGGCGGTTACCTCCTTGACGACCGCCTTCAGCCTTTCTTCAAACTCGCCCCTGAATTTAGTGCCTGCTATCAGCAGGGCGAGGTCCAACTGGACGAGTCGCTTGTTCTTCAGCGTTTCAGGAACGTCGCCGTCGGCTATTCGTCCGGCTAGTCCCTCCACTATGGCGGTCTTGCCGACGCCGGGGTCTCCGATGAGCACCGGGTTGTTTTTCGTCCGCCTTGCCAGCACCTGAGTCAGCCTGCGGATTTCATCGTCGCGTCCGATAACGGGGTCCAGTTTTCTCAGTCTGGCGAGAGCCGTGAGGTCACGCCCGTACTGTTCAAGGGCCTGGTACTTGCCTTCGGGGTTCGGGTCATTTATACGCTGAGATCCCCTTATCTCCTGCAGGGCGGCGAGCAGGCGGTCCCTGGTGAGCCCGGCGGCCTTCAGGATTCTCGAGGCTTCACAACCGGTCGTTTCGAGCGTCGCCGCCAGGATGTGCTCGGTGGAGACGTAGCTGTCTTTGAAAAAGCGAGACTGGCCGATGGAATTTTCAAGGAGCATCGCGGTTTGTCTTGAAAGGGCCGGCTCCGCCTTCTCTTTAACCTTGGGAAGTGCTTCGATGCTCTTTTCGAGCGCGTTCGTCACCGGTAGCGTGTCGATTTCGAGCTTGCCAAGGACGGCCGGAACCACCCCGTTTTCCTGCTTTATCATGGCAAGGCAGAGGTGTTCCGGAGTCGTTTCGGGGTTGGAGTTCTCTACCGCTGACTCCATAGCTGTGCTAACCGCGTTTCTGGCTTTCTCCGTAAACTGTTCCCATTTCATAGATTTTCTTCTCCTTTAACCCAGCAAGCTGAGTGTAGTGTCAATATAATTCCTTAGTCCATGATTGTCAACCCTGAGCGCCGGCCCCTCCCTCCGCCCCCTTTCCTTCGGGGTAATAATGTGAGAAAATACTAATAAGAGGTGTTGCTTCGTGGACGAACTGATTTCCGTAGGACGTTACAAGGTCGAAAAGGTCATCGGCAAGGGAGCGATGGGGGTCGTGTACCTCGCTTTCGATCCGAAGATTGAAAGGCAGGTTGCACTCAAAACGATTCGTGTCGAGGAGGAATTAAGGCCGGAGGAGGTCGCCACCAGTCGCGAACGCTTCCTCAAAGAGGCGCAGGCAGCCGGAAAACTGCTTCACCCGAACATCGTTACCGTCTTCGACGTCTTTGAGGATTCGGGAACCCTGTACATAGCGATGGAATACGTCGAGGGAGAATTGCTTGAGAAATTCTGCGTCAAACCGGGGCTGCTCGAACCGGAGCAGGCTATAAAGCTGGTTATGCAAGGCCTTTCCGCCCTGAACTTCGCCCACCTTCACCACATCGTTCACCGGGACATAAAGCCGACAAACCTTATGGTCGTTGATTCCGGAGAGAAGCTGAAAGTAATGGACTTCGGTGTAGCCAGAATCGAAGGAGCCAGCCTAACGCAGACGGGTTTTGTCGTTGGCACTCCGCACTATATGTCGCCTGAACAGATAGAGGGCAAACCGCTGGACGGACGCTCCGACGTCTTTTCTATGGGGAGCGTACTCTACGAGCTTCTCTCGGGTGAAAGACCCTTCACCGGCGATACGGTTTCGACCGTAATCTACCACATTCTGAACCAGGCGCCGGCTCCGGTCTGCACCGTGATGCCGGGTCTTCCACGCAGACTGAACCTGGTGCTCGACAAGGCTCTGGCTAAGAATCAGGAAGACCGCTTCGCCACCGCCGAGGAGTTCAGGAAAGCACTCGCTTCGATACAACAAGGCCTTGAAAGCGGCGAGTACGACGGTCAGGACCTCTCCGGTTCAGGTCCAACACGAGCGTTGCCCCTTGGAATGACGTCTCCTTCAATCCTTCCCTCCCCTCCGGTCCGGAATTCCGACAAAACGGAAAATCGAATGGGCAGACGCATATTGCTTTGGATGCTGCTGCTCTGCCTGCTGGGGGGGCTGGCCTGGTTCGGCACCAGCGAAATTCCCCGAAGAATCGCCGCAGGCGAGTCGATAAGCAAAATCCATTCCACCGGTCGCGAGAAACTTCCGAAGTTCATTTCGATTAGCACCACCCCTTCCGGAGCAAGGCTCTTTCTCGATGGAAAGGCGGTGGACGCCGTAACGCTTGCCCCCGGGGACACATCGAAACACGAGGTGGAAGCCCGGCTCGGCTGTCTGAGCTCCCGCATCACTCTCGATTCCCGCAGCAGCAAAAAGTCGATCAACATGAAACTTGTCCCCGGTCCCTTTACTTTCAACGTTGAGACCGAGCCGGAGGGCGCGTCGCTCCAGGTGGATGGAGAGGACACGGGACTCGTTTCACCGGCAGGAATTCCGCGCAACGACTGTTCGACCTTTAAGATAAAAGCCGTTCTTGCAGGATGGATACCGAATGAGAGGGAAGTCGATCCCAGGCAGGCCGGAACCCTGATGTTAACGCTCAAAAAGGCGCCGCGCGAGGGTTCATTGCGTGTGGTATCCCACTCTGATAAACTCTTAGTTTACGAAGGCACCACCCTTCTCGGACGTTCAGGCGAGTTGCTCAGGCTCCCTGTCGGGAAGCACGAACTGGTGGTCGTTGACAGGAGGATACGGGGAAGGAAAAGAGTCAGTATCGACATCGAGGCTGGAAAGTCGCACTCGTTGACCGTGCCTCCCTTCATAACGGGCCGCGTTTACCTATACGGAAAGCCGGTCAACGAAGGAAAAGTCTTCGTGGACGGAACTTTTATCGATGAACTTCCACTGAACGGGATGAATCCGCTTGCCACGGGCGGACACCGCTTCAAGGTGGTAGAAAAAGACGGAAAGCGCTTGTCCTTCCAGTGGAACATCCACCGGGGCGACCAGACGAGGATTGTGGATTTTGCCGAAAACAGAGTGGAAAAGCCTTAAATTTATCCCGACGCTCCTTGCGGTGCTTCTGGTATGCGTGGGGCTTAACGCCGTGTCGACCTTCCCCCCGGAGCCGGGCACCGAAAGCGGCGCCGCCTCGATGCTGGGCGCCGCCGAAGTCGCCCTCTATTCGGGTAAGCCTGAAAGGGCCTACAGGCTGCTCAAAACGGCCATGGGTACAAAGAAAGCCGATGAAAGGACTCTGGAGCTGGAGGCGGCGATATACGTGGGAATGGATATGCCGCTCAGGGCCGCGGACTGCTACTCGCGACTTCATGGGAACCGGACGGCAAGTACCCGGTTGAGGGCCATCATCCAGAGGCAGGGTCCCGAAGGAACAGCCCCGAAGGTCGATTTCAAGGCGGTCGGGAAGGGCAGGATTCTGCTGGCCAGAAAGTTCCTCAAGCACGTTACCGGTGTTTCCTTCGCCCCCGAAGGAGGCACTTTCCTCCTGACCCGGGAAGCCTTCAGCCTGATCGACGGAAAGGGCCTGGTCAAAACGACAAAACCGATGGACGAAGCGAGGGACCTCTCCCTCGACTCCGCTAGGGTTCCTATCGTCCTGACGAAAGACCGGATAATATGGGGAGAAAAGGTGATACCCCTTCCGGCCGGTGTGAAGGACCCCTCTTCGATAGCGGCCGCTCCCGATGGAACGCTCGTTCTCCTCGATTCCGACCTGCATAAACTCTACAGGATCGACGATAAGGGGACGCCGCTGGGCGCGGCGTCACTGCTCATAGACAAGCCGGCAAAGGTGCGCATGGACGGCGCCGGCAGAATCTACGTGGGAGATGCGGATAGTCGGAGCGTACACGTATTTGGGGCCGACCTCTCTCCGCTGAGGTCAATCACACCCTCCGGCGATGCCCGGTTGAGACGCCTGGACGATTTTAAGGTTGATTTTTCAGGCAACCTGCTCGTGCTGGACGGACGTGCGCACTCACTGTCTCTCTTTTCTTCGAAGGGCCTGTTCCTCGGCAGATTCGGCGGAGGTGGCGTAAGGATAGACGCCTTCGGCTGGGACGGTCTTTTCACGGTCGTTATCGTTAGCCGTAAAGCCGGTTACATTGGAAGGGTTACGCTTTGAAACGCTTTCGCCTGGTCCTGCTCCTGGGTATTCTTCTTCTCTCCTCCGGTCTGCGCGCACAGGTGGAGATCGAAGAGGTGGGGGTCCTGCAGGACGCCTTCAAAAGGGCTCAACAGGCCTTCGACGCCTACAAGTTCCCCGAGGCGATAGATGTGATAACCCCGGCTCTGAACACGCTTTCGGAGTGGGAGGACGCCGGTCGCCTGCAACCCGAGGACGAAATTCTCTACGAACAGTCGCTTGAGCTGAGGGGCATCTGCGAATACAACCTCGGGCGCTTGGACGCCGCGGGAAGCGACTTCAAACGCCTTGTACAGCTCAGGCCCGACTATCCCTTCTCGCGGGCCAAAGCAGCCAAAGTCAGACATTTCTTCGAGGGCATCCGGAACAAGATAGCGGGAAATCTCCTGCTCACGGTTACTCCTGACGACAGCCAGGTCTATATTGACGGTCGTTTGCTCGGGTCGGGCGTTCCGCCGAAGGTTCCAGTTCTCAAGGGCCTTCACACGGTCAAAGTCCTGCACAAGGGTTACGATTCATTCAAAGAAGAGGTCAACATAGAGGTCGGCGCCTCCACGCCCCTGCTGGTCAAACTGGTTCCAAACGCCAGGACCATCCACTTCTTCCTCCAGCCCGAGGGCGCGGTTCTCTACCTCGACGGTCGCCGGGCGGGGAAGGCCGTCACTAAAGCCTCCGCCAGGGAAAACTGGAGCCGGTACGCTAAGGACAACGGTATGGCTCCTGACACGGTTTACGTACTTACCCTTCCCTACGTATCTCCCGGCAAGCACGATATAAGAATCGCAAGGCGCTGCTACCTTGAAAAAAGCTTTACGATAAGGATAGCCCTCGACACGCTTTACAACCAGCCGGGTTATGTCAAACCCATAACCCTTGAGGAAAAGAGAGTCGCGCTGGAAGTCGTTTCTCACCCCTCCGGTGCGTCCGTTACTTTCGACGGCGACGTCTATGGCTCGACGCCCCTTTCGATGAAGGACTTTTGCATCGGGGAACACGACGTTCTGATTGAGAAAAAGGGCGTCGGCGCCTATCGGGCCACCGTAAATGTCGGCGGGGACGGCCCCTTCAAGCTTGACGTGACGTTGAGACCCACGCTCCTGTGGATAGGCATGACGCGAGGGAGCGGCGTTGACGAAAAAGAGATAAAGAAAACCGACGCTGCGATTCGCGAAGAAATTGGAAAGCTGAAGCTCTTTAATGGAACTCTTTCGCTCGAGAAGAATCCTCTCCTGCCCGACACCTTTTTCGCGGGGGGGATAAGCGGAAATGTGGTGTCGTCCACCGTTAAAAAGCTGTGTGCCAGGTACCGCTGCGAGGGACTTCTCGCCGGGTTGCTGGAACGGGAGCCAAAGAGCGGCCTGCGTATTCGTCTCGTTCTGCTGGTTCCGGGATTACCCGGTCGGGATACCTTCGAGAGCGCGATTGACAATGTCGATGAAGCGCCGAAGATTCTTAAAGAACTTGACGAGGACCCATTTGCCGTTGATTCCTTGCGGTTATTTCACCTCGCGGATATAGAAGGTTTCGCGGGACCGGTCTTCCTGCGCGACATCCCTGGAAAGAACGCGCCGAAGGTGGGGAATGTTCTCCTCGCGATAGACGGCGCCAAGGCGGGCAAGACCGCTGATGCTCTTTCTACCCTTTCGAAGCTGAATAAAGCCGTATTACGCATCTCCCGCGCCGGGCAAAGCGGTTTCTGGACCTGGCATAAAGAGGTCGTGCAGGATGTCCTGCCCTACTCTGGACCGTCGAGCGACTACAGAAAGAAGTGGCTCCTCTCAAGGCAGGCGATGCTGGGAGCCGAAACCCCGGAAGAGGCGGCTACCGCTGTCCTGAACCTTGCGCTTACCGACCTGAACCTCAACAGGCCGAAGGCGGCCTTCGAGGACATCGAAGGGTTGAAGAATGAGTGGAGAACACCCGCCACTGCATACGTAAAGGCCGTAGCTTTGATCAGGCTTGGCCGCCCGGAGGAGGCCAGGGCGCCCTTGCTGGAAGCAGCGGGCGCTCCGCAGGCATTCCTCGACGGGTTGGGCGACATACTCTTGAAGCCCTTGGCGCTTGACCTTTTGAAACAACTTCCCCCTCCTCCGCCCTCGTCGGCGGGTGAAGGGGCGCTTAATCAAGGAGTGAATGATGGACGTTAAGCCTCCGGTAGGACGGCTTACCCAGCTCAGCCACGGCGCCGGGTGAGCGTGTAAAATCAGTCCTCTGGACCTGGCGGAGGTTCTCCGTCGGCTGCCCGTTGCGGATGATCCGAGACTCCTCACCTCTTCGGAGATTGTGGAGGACGCCGGAGTGTATCTCTACGACGGCAACAGGGCCCTGGTCTTCACCACCGATTTCTTTACTCCGCTCGTAGACGATCCCGCGACCTTCGGCCGCATAGCCGCCGCAAACGCCTTTTCCGACGTCTACGCCATGGGCGGCAGACCGTTTATCGCGTTGAACCTTATGTCCTACCCGACAAGGAAGTACCGAACCGACGAAATGATCGAGATCCTGAGGGGAGGCGCCGAAGCGGCGAATAAAGCCGGGTGCCTCATAGTCGGCGGCCACACCGTCGACGACAACGAACCAAAGTACGGCATGGCGGTGCTGGGAGAGGTCGACAGGAACAAGCTGATCCGCAAGGACGGGGGCCGGGCCGGGGACACGCTCATCCTGACGAAACCCCTCGGGACCGGCATTCTCGCAACCGCGTACAAAGTGGACAAGCTGTCACTCAAAAATTACGCGACTGCTATCGCCTCCATGGTCCTCCTGAACGGAGCCGCGTCGGAGGCCGCCGTGGAGGCGGGCGTCACCGGGGGCACCGACGTTACCGGCTTCGGTCTGCTTGGACACCTCTTCGAAATGTGCACAGCGGCGTCGGTCGGCGCGGTAATAAGTTTCAGTTCGCTACCCTTCTTCGACGGCGTAGAGGCTCTCGCTGAAAAGGGCGTCGTTCCCGGCGGCAGCTATGCAAACAGGGATCTCCTGCTGCCCCACACCGAGCCGGATGAATCTCTTCCCTCCCACGCCCTTCTGATGGCCGCCGACGCGCAGACCTCCGGGGGCCTGCTCCTCGCTGTTCCCGCCGAAAAAAAGGATGCCCTGGAAAGCGCCCTCAATTCCCGCAAACAGGCCTTCTGGGAGATTGGACGCCTAGTCGAAGGCAAACCGGCCATCGCGCTCAACCCCTGAGCAGAATCTTCCGGGGACTCAATCCCCTGGCCCGGGACATGACCGAAATTCCCCCCGTGAATTTCGGAGCGTGCCCCCTGACCATAGCGCGCAACGGATTGTGGCGTGATAATGCAACAACGCAATTCTGG
>Ga0114934_10002354_pt1 | contig 12081 bp, 11 predicted proteins | sample 4SBtaG_2_FD_99695 | JGI IMG/M metagenome (GOLD analysis project Ga0114934, IMG submission 99695) | Deep subsurface microbial communities from Kolumbo volcano to uncover new lineages of life (NeLLi) - 4SBTROV10_white metaG | ecosystem: Environmental > Aquatic > Marine > Volcanic ...
CATATCCAGCGTGGCGGTGTCACAAGCGTCTTTGACAGAACGCTGGCAAGCAGGATGGGAGTCGAAGCAGTTTCAGCCCTTAAGGAGGGACGCTCAGGCGTAATGATCGGACTATCCAAAAGCAAGTTTAACGAAGTTCCCTTCACAGAAGTGATGGAAAACAAAAAAGAGATTGAACCGAAATTAATTGATTTAGCCAGGATCCTCGGGGTGATTCTCTAAGCCCCTTTCCTTTTGCTTTACCTTCTTCCAGATTTCATCCATTTCGTCTATCTTAAGATCCCCGAAGCAACGATGAGACCGGGAGAGGAGCTTTTCCATTTCCCTGAACCTTCTTGAAAACTTCAGGGTCGTTTGCCTCATAACCTCTTCCGCGTTTCCGCCCAGTCGCCGTATCAGGTTTACAATCACAAACAGAAGATCGCCCAACTCCTCCAGGACTTCACGCTTAGTCTCCTGATGATAGGCATCTTTTGCCTCTTCTATTTCCTCATCAAGCTTCTCAAAAATCGACTTTATATCCGGCCAGTCAAATCCTATCTTCGAGGCCCTTTCGGACATTCTGTGGGCGGACAAAAGACTCGGGAGGGCCACAGGGATTCCATCCAGGACAGACTGGGAATTTTTCTCCACCTGCTTTAGTTTGGACCAGTTAACCTCGACCTCTTTTGAGCTCGATACCACCTTGTCCCCGAAGACATGGGGGTGACGATAGATCATCTTACGTGAAATATTATCCACCACATCTTCAAATGAAAATGCCTCCCTCTCGGAGGCGATTTGACAGTGAAGTGCAATTTGTAGGAGCACATCCCCCAGTTCCTCCTTGATGGCCTGATCTTCCCCCGAATCGATGGCCTCCACCAACTCATAGGACTCCTCAATAACATAGGACTTCAGGCTCTCATGGGTTTGCTCCCGGTCCCAGGGGCACCCATCAGGGGCACGGAGCCGCCTGATAATCTCAAGAAAGTGAAGTAACCTTTGGCATAAATCATCCTGCATAACTGGACTATAATCCCTTACGGACAGGAATTCAAGGAACTGCAAGTCTTTATAATTCTCTTGGACATCTCAGTGATTCTATGTAAAATAGTTCGATTTCAATTTGAGAGGAGATACATGTTTCATCTACCTAAAAAGGTGGCTCTTGAAGATGTCACCTTAAGGGACGGGCTCCAAAACGAAGATCGAATTTTCTCCGTCCACGAGAAACTGGCCCTTGTCCGGGACCTGATAGCGTCCGGTGTGAAAAGAATTCAGATAGGCTCTTTCGTCCATCCCGCATGGGTGCCCCAGATGTCAAACACCGATAAACTCTTCCAAAGGCTCCCCAAAAACCCAAACGTCACTTACACGGCTTTGGCCCTGAATGAAACCGGCCTTGAACGCGCTTTGAGGACAGGAGTCAAGCATCTTTACCTGGGCATCTCCGCCAGCGAAACACACAGCAGAAAAAACAACAACTGCACCGTCTCAGAAGCCAAAAAAAGGATCGTGAAGTTGATCAAACGTACAAAGGAAAATAATGTAAAGATCCGTGCCGGCATCATGATGGCCTTCGGATGCGCATACGAGGGCAAGATCAAAGAAGAAAAAGTGCTGGACATCGCTATCTTATACCATTCCCTTGAAGTCGATGAAATCGACCTTGCCGATACAGCAGGCCTGGCAAACCCCAAACAGGTCTTCGAACTTGTTACAAAAATCAAGGCATATACTGGAGATATTCCAGTTTCGCTGCACCTTCACGATACGCGCGGTATGGGCCTCGCTAATCTTTTTGCCGGGCTTCATGCCGGCATATCTACTTTTGATGCCAGTATCGGAGGTTTAGGCGGATGCCCTTTCATCCCCAATGCCGCAGGCAATATCGCCACGGAGGATACTGTCTTCATGCTAAGTGAAATGGGAATCGAGACGGGAATCGACTACCTCAAAATCTGCTCTGCTACAAAACAACTGGAAACCCTGCTGGGAAAAACCCTCCCGGGCAGGATGTGCCACCTATCAGAAAATAAATCAAGGACTACCTGAACCCTACGAGAGATACAGGTCCTGGACACGCTTTGATACATCCACTGTCTTTTCAAAAATCTCCTCGGCAAGGGCCACCGTTAACGAGCCGGTCCCGCAGCTTGGGGTAACCATGGATTGTTTCAGGACTTCTTTCTTGTCAAATCCCTTTGCCTCGAGCCTACCCAGAAGATCGTCAAGCCGTTGGACAAGCGAGGTAACATTCTCGTGACGAACCGCCTCGCTTGTCGGGACGATGCCCCAGGCAAGGATGCCACCACGATCGAGAAACCTCTCGAGATGCTCGGAATAGAGCGTAAGGCCCACACCAAATTCGTAAGCATCGAAATTCACCACATCCACCGTGGTATCCAGGATCACGGACCAATCGGTGTTCCCGCAACAGTGCACACCAACCATGCACGACACGGCATCGAAACATTCATTCAGGTAACCAATGACCTGCTCCCTGCTCATATTCAGATAGGCCGATCCAAAGGACACCATGTAGGGTTCATCAAAGAACATTAGATACTTCTCAGCTACAACCGCCTCTCGCATATAAGACTCCACCCACTTTCCTTTCAAGGCCACCATCTTCACTACCACATCCTCTGCCGCCTCGTTGTAAATAATTGCCCGTTTGTTTTCATCTGTCACAGTAAGGCCCATGCTCACAGGACCTGTCACCTGTCCTTTGTAGATTTGAAGACCTTCGGGATGTACGGCATTCAGTATCTCCGGCATCTTGTAGAGCCCCTCTGCGTATTCCAGTGAAATTCTAAAGGCATTCAGGTCGGACGACATCACCTTTTCATAAAAGGCTTCCAAGCCTTCCATCATTAGGGATGTTTCAACCCACATCTTTCCCTCCGTTTCGTCAATCTGGAATCCCGGGAAACCCTCACTATATTGAACATACATGTTCTCCCTGAAAGAGCGCTGCGGCAATTGTGGCCAAAAAGGGGCTAAGCTTAAGGTTCCCGCCACAAAACGGCATGCCTGGCTCGTTTCATGGTGTGGCATACTCCCCACCCCTGTGGGTAATGCATTGGGATAAAAAATCTCCTTTTTCTGGCCCGCCTCATTCATCATGTTTTTTCCCTCTGCCCAACGTCCATGCCTCAATCTTTTTTACCTCCCCTTTTTGAAATAGCAGGGAAAGGGTTTGGGCCCCTGCAACACCATCAGGTTTCAACCCCTCGCGTAATTGGAACCTTCGGACAGCCATCTTTGTCTGCATATCAAATCTTCCCGTTATCTCTCTGAGGAGCCCGAGCCTGTAAAGCCACACCTGGAGATTTGAAACGGACTCTCCCGTTGCCCCCCGTCTCAAGGCCCTCACCCCCTTTGGAAGAGGGCTCATTATGCAGGGCAGCTTACATCGTCCTGTCCAATTTAAAAGAACAGAGGTATCCCTCGTTTTCCATCCCCCCTGCTGCCATACATGAAGGTTACTCCCCCCAGCCACCCTCACACAGATCCACCCTCTCGATCCGTCTCTCCCAACAATATGGAGCAAGGCCGGGGTTCGCAACCCAAAGAGGTCCCGCTGCCCCAACCGCAGGTCTCCCCAATAGAGGTGCTGGCCTTCTCTAATGTCAAGCATCCCTTCAAGGAAATGTTCCATGACATTCGACGGAAGCACCCTCAAGGGACCGGAATATTTCACCGCCTTCTGCTCTCCATATGGCGGGGGAGCCTTCTGAGGAGAAGCAGGCGAAGTCTTGGCAACCGCCAGCTCTTCTTTCTTGATAGTGGACGGGGAACGTCCCATCGTGATCCACACCACCATCCCGACAAAAAGTAGAAACAGGACGCCAAGGCCGATGCGATAAAAAGTCCCAGACATTGAAAGAGGCTTCTTGCTTTTCTCTCCTGGCCACATCCCCTTCCCTTCAAACCCCTCCTGTGCACCCCGGACAATGGATGGGTCTATTCGGTATGTCTTCAGCCTGTAGGCCTCTTCCAGGGCGCGCTCACAAACGTCATTGATCATCCGTGGAATTCCACCGCTCATCCGATAGACAAGATCCAGCGCTTCACCAGTAAATTCCAGCGAATCGACGGCACCCGCCGTATTAAGACGATGATAGATATAAAGTGGAAGTGTTTCTCTCTCAAGCGGCTTTAGAAAAACCCTTACCCGAATCCGCTGGTCAAGTTGGGGTATCTTCCCGCTTTTGAGGAGATTGTGAAACTCAGGCTGGCCGGTTAGAAGAATCTGCAAAAGTTTCTCCGACTCAGTTTCCAGGTTCGAAAGCAATCTCAGGTTCTCCAGGAGAGGGATAGAGAGATTCTGGGCTTCATCAAGAATAATAAGGGCGTTACAACCTTCTTCGAAGCGTTCCTTCAAAAAGTCATAGATTCTATCAAGAAGTAAGGACACGGGTGCATCTTCAGGGATATGCACCCCCCACTGTCTCAGTATTGAAAGATACAAAACTTGCTCATTCAGGACAGGATAGAAAAGATAGGCAATATCTATCTCAGGGGAAAGCATTTGAACTAACTCTTTACAGAGAATAGTTTTACCCGTACCGGCAATTCCAACCATCTCAATAAAGCCCTTACGCCGGCGAACACCATCGGTAAGTTTCTGAAGGGCTTCCCGATGAACATTGCTTAAAAAGAGATATTTCGGGTTGGGTGTTACCTGAAACGGTTCTTCATTGAGGTGAAAAAAGTCAGTATACATTCCGTAGGATCAGGTTACCAGCGGACAAGTGAACTTCCCCATGTCAGCCCTCCCCCAAACGCTACGAGGATTACCCAGTCCCCCGCCTCAAGCCTACCTGAACGTGCAGCCTCGTCCAGGGCGATGGGCACTGTTGCTGAGGATATATTCCCATATTTGTCGATATTCACAAATACCTTCTCCATCGGGAATCCTAACTTTTTCGCAAAGGCCTGAATGATTCGAAGGTTTGCCTGGTGCGGAACAATCAACTTGACGTCCGAAAGAGATATCCCCTGAGAGCTCACTGCTTCTTCGCACGCCTCGGCGAACCGGTTTACGGCCACACGAAAAGAATCACGTGCACGAATCATTCGCAAGGTGTGTTTCTTCTGATCCACCGACTCGTGGGAAATGGGCGTGGTCACAGATCCCCCCCCCGGCATAAGCAGGGTCTTTCCTCCCTCGCCATCCGTGTGAATATGTGTAGATATAATCTCATGCCCACCCGGTTCCGTAGAAAGCACCACGGCTCCGGCCCCATCACCCCAGAGGATACAATTAGTCCGGTCCGTCCAGTCCTGAACCCGGGTCATAACCTCAGAAGCCGCCACCAAAACATATCTTTGGTTATCCACCTTTATAAATTTTTCTGCCACCGAAAGCCCGAAAATAAACCCGGAACACGCCGCTGTAACATCAAAGGAAACTGCCCTGTTAGCACCCAGCTTGGCCTCAAGCCAGTTTGCCCCGGCGGGACAATGCGTATCCGGTGTTATCGTCGCCATGATAATCAAATCAAGGTCATCTACACCAATATCCGCTTCCTTCATGGCCTTGAGCGAAGCCTCGTAGGCAAGGTCGGAAGACGCCTGTTCCTGCAGGGCTCTCCTGCGTTCCTGGATCCCTGTGCGTATACTTATCCACTCATCACTTGTATGAATCATCTCAGCAACGTCATGGTTCGTAATGACACCTTCAGGGAGATATGACCCCGTTCCTTTGATAAAAATCCGCCTCATCTCAGCTCCCATGTTTCCTCCTCTAATGTTTCTATATGTTCACTTGCATGCCACCGTAACCGCCATGGCAGAAAAAAGAACCTCAGGCTGGCATGCCCGCGCATATTCTCATATTTTATCAGGCCTTGCAAGAGGGAAAAGCGGTGGATATCCTTCCCCTCGTGCCCCCACTGGACAAGTCCCGCAATATCGGTCAAAGATGACTTTTTGACTTGAATATGGTCAAACAGGCCCCACAAGATCCTTGTTCTGTGGATATTTCCCTTTTCACTTCCCCCTGCAAATGTCCAGATCGGACGCCAGTTTCTAATATAGCCTTCATAAATGACCGGAATGGGGTCGGGTGTTGCCCAGGTGCGTCCATTTTTTGTATGGGCATTATTGAATAGGGGCCACAAACCCTGCCTGACAAGCCGCCAGGGTTGGCCGGGTTCTCGCTCATACAAAACTCTGCTAAAGATCATGAAATATGTGTTATCAACCTCTGTTTTCCCTTCCCAGTAGTGTTTGTTTTTATATATGGGCCATAACCATACCCTTTTCTCGTATTTTTCCCCCGTCCTGTGAACATAAAATGGGAAAAACCGCCACCAATCAACATTATCGCCATGTGCTCTCGTAAAAACTGGCCAGGCATCGTACCTGGTATAGTGATACTCATCGTTAGTTATGGTACGGAACACAGGCCACAGAAAGTCTGTTTGATGATAGTAAGGCGGTCGCTCCCTCCGTCCATAAAAGGGGAAAAAAAACTTTCTTTCAACTGGATCCTTGTCCATGTCCTTCTTAGTTTTAAAAAAGAAAGGCCAGAACAGAAAATCTTTCTGGTAAATCCCCTTCTTCACTTCATGACCAAAAAACGGCCAAAAACGGAATCCTTCCCCTTTTTCACCCGAGAAGTTCGTTAAAAAGGGCCAGGGGAAACTCGTTCTTATGAAACCATCTTTCTCAGACCGCGAATAGAGCGGCCAAAGAAAGAAACGAATATCATCTTTACCGAACCGATTGATGAGGTGGCCGTAAAGTGGGAATACGCCACCATACGTCTTGCCCTTTGATGTCTTGCCCCAGAAAAAGGGAAAGAAGTAAAATCTTTTTTCTCCCCTTTCCCTATAGGTATCGGAACGATAAAATAAGACAAAGTAGTTCTGTTCTTTTTCTCCCGTTTGAAACCTTGCCAACGGGTAAATAAGATCCCACCTAACATTCCCCTTATCTTTTTCCCGCTTCCTTGAAAAAAGGGGCCTGATACCAAAAACATCCTCCTTTTCTGATGATTCATGAAAGATAAAGGGGCCAACGGCCTGGAATTCACTATAAGAGGGAGATTCAACCCTTATAACGCTGAGAAAAGGACCGAAGCCATACTTTGAAATTATGGGTTCATTTAAGCCTGAAGCCTCAAGACTACCCAACCCAAAACCACATAGAGAAAAGACAAATAAAAATATAAGCCCTATTCTTTTCAAGCCTGACAGTCTCATAGCGCAAAGGCCAAGCGCTTTATGATTTTGATAAAAGTCAACCCGGTATAGTTCAGCACTGAATTTTTCGTCTGCCTGCCGGGCTGCAATGTTTTTCAAACGGGATAAAACGGCTAACCTGAACAAGCAACCATAATGAACTTTTATAACTGTTCCATCATTATAGACTTGTATATCTTGCATAGGGTGCTTTTTGTTTCGCCGTTTATTTTCCAACTATTATGAGGCCATCAACACTTAGAAAAATAAGCTAAAAACGGAGGATAACACCATAATAGGCGTTTGTTCATCCAATCCTTCCATACCTACCTGGACCTTTTTAAGGGTCTTTTCTGCATCGGTATAGAGCTTTTCATCATTCACGAGTTTCCCAAGTGTTCCCTTCCCCTCTTTTATCTTTGCCGTAATCACTTTGAGATTATCAAGCGTTTCCTTCGCCTCATCATACAGGGTAGCATCATTAACCAACTTGCCCAGCGTCCCCTTATTGCTATTGATCTTTTCCGACACCTCAGCTAATCCACTCACAGCCTTTTTCATCTTCCCATAGAGCTCGTCACTTACTATTAACTTCCCAAGAGTTCCCTTTCCCTCTTTCAGGTCTTGGGAAACAGATACAAGATTATCCAAGAGGAGATTGGCCTTTTTATTAATCCTATCAAGTTTTCCGGAAAAATCCTCAAAGTTCGTAACGATTTTCGTAATCCTGTCGCTATTTTCCTTTACAACTTTGTTCAGATTAGCACTAAGGTCCTCGAAATTGGTCAGGATATTCTTAACCGATTTGGCCCCTTTCTTCCCTCCAAAAACATTCCGAAATGTTCCTAAAACCGACTTTAAGTCCTGAGCCACTTCCCCAAAGTTGTTCATCAATTGGTCAAAATCGACACTGGGGATGGTTTTTGCAATCTCACCTCCTGGTGGAATCACCCCTTTACTCTTGTCACCCGGTTTGATGGAAACAAATTTATCCCCCATGAGCCCATGCGTGCGAATCATGGCCTGGGCATCCTTCCCGAGTTTTACATCCTTTCTAATCGTCATTGTAACCTTTGCCTTACCGTCATGAAGCCTGACAGAATCAACCTTCCCCACTTGTACGCCCGCAATATCAACATTAGCACCAACATCCAGACCCACTGCTGATCCGAATACAGTGGAGACCTGATATCCACCCTTAATTTTTGTTCCCATTTCACCAATCCTGAAGGATAAGTAAAATAGGATAACCAAGCCTAATAAAACAAAAAGACCTACCTTGGCTTCCAGAGCAATTTTTTGTTTTTTCATATTACTTCCTCCCCCCCGTAAAAGCTACCGAGAGTTTCTGAGCGTTTAAAAATTTCTGAATAACCGGAATATCCGACTTGGAAAACTCCTCCGGCGGCGCCTTTTCAATAATTCTGCCTTCATAAAGCATCGCAATCTCATCGGCTATCTTGAAGGTCAGAGGAATATCATGGCTGATCACAACCGCTGTAACCGCGAACTTTTTCCGGGTGTCAAGAATCAAATCCGCAATGGCTTTCGTCATGATAGGATCAAGCCCTGTGGTGGGCTCATCAAACAAAACAATCTTAGGATTCAGCGCCAATGCCCTGGCAAGTCCTACCCGCTTTTTCATCCCCCCGGAAAGCTGGGAAGGCATCTTGTCCTCTACACCTTCAAGCCCCACTTCACGTAAGATATTCATTACGAGGGTTTCAATCTCTTTTTCGTGCTTCCCGGTATGTTCCTTAAGGGGGAAAGCCACATTTTCACCTACAGTCATGGAGTCAAAAAGTGCGGCTTCCTGGAAAAGCATCCCAAACTGCCTTCGTACCTCGTTCAGCTCCCGGGCTTTTAAATGGGTAATCTCCTTATCGTTCACCCATATCTCACCCTCGTCAGGGCGCAGTAGACCAATAATGTGTTTGAGAAGAACGCTTTTCCCCTCTCCGCTTCGCCCCATGATGACAGTAATCTTTCCCTCATCAATGGTCAAATTGAGTCGATTCAGGACCTTTTGATCTCCGAATGATTTTTCCACATTCACAAGGCGAATCACGGCATACTCCCTTAAAACATCAACGCCGTCAGGAAATAATCAGCGATCAAAATCATTGCAGAAGCCAGCACAACCCCTTGAGTGGTAGCACGTCCCACACCTTCCGCACCTCCGGACGTTGTGTAACCCTTATAACACCCAACAAAGGTCAAAATCAGCCCGAAACACGCGGCCTTGATCAATCCATTATACAGGTCGCTCAAATCCACATACTGTATCAACTTGTTGATGTAGGCCCCGGAGCTAATCCCCAGCAGTTCCACACCGACAAAATATCCTCCGATGATACCAAGAAAATCCGAGATAGCCGTAAGAATCGGGAGCATGATGACCCCTGCAATAACCCTCGGGACGATAAGATACTCCACGGGATTTACTGCAAGCACAGAAAGGGCATCGATTTGCTCAGTTACACGCATGGTGCCAATTTCAGCCGCCATAGCCGAACCTGCCCGCCCGGTCACCATCAGACTTGTCAAAACCGGGCCCAGTTCTCGCGTCATACTAAGCCCCACCGTTGCGCCAACGAGGCTTTCCGCACTGAACATCTTGAATCCATAGTAAGTTTGAAGAGCCAAAACACCTCCGGTGAAAAGTCCGGTAATGATGACCACAAGTGTCGATTTGACACCTACAAACTCCATTTGCTTAACAATCAAAAACGGACGATAGGGGGGCCTGAACACCCAGAGGATGCTATCAATGAATAGGAGCATCATCCTTCCCATCTCGGAGATAACTCGGATGATTCCCAATCCTATAGCATTAAGTAGGTTTTTCATCAGTATACCCCATGGCCTTTCATTCTATTTTAAGCCACTTGATAAATCGGACCACACAACCCCTTTCCAAGCTCGTCAAAAAGCGTTTCTAATTAATAAACCTAACTTTTCACACAAAAATTGTCAAGAAATCTTTCCTCGCAATTTTATTGACTCTTTGCACAAATTTTGATAGAGGGTAAAAACCCTTTCGGCAAACTCCGGCCGGAGGAAAGTTTAACCAGAGAAAATGTCATGAGACATAAAAAAGTGAGAGGATGGTCCGTGATAAATAGTAAACATTCCTACCTTTGTCAGTTTATCCTGATTGTTATACTTTCATCAATGTTTTTAGTCTCTGCAAACTCCCCCGCCCTTGCAAAAAGACATAGAAAAACCATTTCAAAGAGACACAGAAAAACCAAGCCCCGTCCAGTTATTCCCTATAGAGGTTACGTTGTGATGGAACCTGTCACAGGCACCATCATCAAGGCGTATCATGCCGATATCAGGGTTGAACCCGCTTCTGTATCGAAACTCATGCTTGCCGCCGTAACTTTTGATTTTGTCAAAGAGGGTAAGGCTAAGCTCAGTGAAATTGTAACCACATCACGCAAGGCCTCCAAAATGGGGGGTAGTCAGGTCTACCTGAAAGAAGGGGAACAATTTCCCTTGGATGAGCTTCTCTATGCCATTATCGTTCAGTCTGCTAATGATGCCTCTGTTGCGGTAGCCGAACACTTAGCAGGCACGACGGATGCGTTCGTGAATTTAATGAACAGTAAGGCTCATGAATTAGGAATGAAAAATACCCGCTTTGTAAGCGTCAGCGGGCTGTATGTCAAACCGAACGTACATGACGTTACATCACCACGGGATATGGCCATTCTTGCCCGCTACCTTATTCTGAATCACCCTGAAATCCTGAAATACACTTCAGTACGAGTACGGGGATTCAGAAACAACACATTCATCATGCGAAGCCATAACCACCTGCTGCAGCACTTTCATGGCATGGATGGTTTGAAAACAGGATATTACCACCGGGCAGGATTCAACCTTGTCGCCACCGCAAAACGGGGAAATCAACGTTTTATCGTGAGCCTTTTTGGTTCATCCAAGGCAAAATTACGTGATAAGAAGGTTACGGAGCTCATGGAATACGCCTTCAGAAACTACCGCCGGATACGACTTGCCGAGGCAGGGAAACCGCTTGAGAATATGGACGTTAAAATTGGTTCTGACAAGGTCATCAAGCTTCCCTTGAACGCCTCGAAAACCATTGATATTGTCGTTGAAATAGGCAAAAAAATCAAAAAAAAGGTAAAATATCTAAAAAGCTCTCCCCCTTTTAAAGTAAACGAGCAGGTAGCGGAAGCGACCTTTTACATCGACAACAAACCCGTGGGATCCACCTTTCTTCTTGCCGGGAAAGGGGTAAAAAAACCCGGTTGGTCCATTTTTAACATCTTCAAAAAGAGTTAGTACAACGACCTTCAACTCCCAGACCATCTCAAAACAACCTGGAAGTTATATTCTGATTTTGACAAACACCCGTGACCAAACACTCTCGGTAGGACGACTTGGAGAAATCCTCTTTGCACCCGGGGTTTATACCTATGCTGGTTCCGCCATGGGTGGATTGTCAAAACGGGTGGGGCGGTATTTCAGCGAGATCAGGAAACCATTCTGGCACATCGATGCCCTTATCCCCGTATTTCATCTCTCATCCCTCTGGCTTTTTCCATCAAGCAACCGCCAGGAATGCCAGATTGCACGGTTACTCTCACAGGCGTCAGGCGCCACCCCCATCATGGGGTTCGGAAGCACCGACTGCCGCTGTTCCTCTCACTTGTTTCACTTTGCCAATCTTGAGGAAATGCCCCTTTTTCTGAAAATCAAGAAGATACTTAATTGCAGACATGCGGTAAAAATATCCAACCTGTAAGTCCGCAAAAGCTTTTTTAGTCTTAATCATTATGGAAGCGGGCTACAGAAATTACGGGGACTCGGATAAGAGCTGACATCGTATACAAATGAAAAATCCTGAAACATGATTTCCTTTTATCTTCAG
>Ga0114934_10002355_pt1 | contig 12075 bp, 11 predicted proteins | sample 4SBtaG_2_FD_99695 | JGI IMG/M metagenome (GOLD analysis project Ga0114934, IMG submission 99695) | Deep subsurface microbial communities from Kolumbo volcano to uncover new lineages of life (NeLLi) - 4SBTROV10_white metaG | ecosystem: Environmental > Aquatic > Marine > Volcanic ...
TTCTGATTTACTTGAGCCTTCACTTAAAAAAGGAGATGAAATAGTTTGTATTGATCCAAGATATTTTAGACCTACAGAGGTTGAATTATTACTTGGAGATGCTTCTAAAGCCAAGAAACAAATTGGTTGGGGACCAGAGATAAGCTTTGATGGTCTAATAAATGAGATGATTGAGAATGATGTCTTGGAAGCAAAAAAATTGCTTCATCTTGGGAGTGGAGGATTTGAAGTAAAACAGCATTTTGAGGTATAATAATAAACACGAAATTGTAAATCTTAAGATTATGAGAAGGAAATAATATGCAAAAAGATAACAAAATATTAGTTTTAGGTGCGAGCGGACTTGTAGGGAGTGCATTATTAAAGAAAATCATGGGAAAGGGTTATACCAATGTCATAGGGACATGCCATTCTAAAAAAAAATCTTCATATCCCATATCCCTTATTCAGATTGACCTTACAAATCAAAGTGCTGTAAATTCTTTTTTTGATAAAGAAAAACCTGAATATGTATTTTTAGCAGCTGGAAAAGTTGGTGGGATTCATGCCAATAATACATATAAAGCAGATTTTATATATGAAAATATAATGATAGCGAGCAATGTAATTCATGCAGCTTATGAATTTGGGGTAAAAAAACTTCTCAACCTTGGTTCTTCATGTATTTATCCAAAATTTGCACCACAACCATTGAAAGAAGAGTATCTTTTAACTAGTGAACTTGAACCGACTAATGAACCCTATGCAATAGCAAAAATTTCAGCAATAAAACTTTGTAGATATTTCAATGAGCAATATGGAACGAATTTTATTTCAGTAATGCCAACAAATCTTTATGGCCCGAATGATAATTTTGATTTGCTTAATTCTCATGTGCTTCCGGCATTGCTTAGAAAATTTCATCTTGCAAAGCTTCTGTCGGAAGAAAAATACAATGATATAATTATTGATTTAGAGAAGTATGGAAATTACAATGAAATTTACTCTGATGACTTTAATAAAATTAAAGAAAATTTAGAAAAATTTGGAATTTATTCTGATAGAGTAAAGCTTTGGGGAAGTGGCTCTCCATTTAGAGAATTTCTTCATGTTCATGATATGGCAGATGCATGTATTTTTCTTATGGGAAATATGGATTATGCGGATATTGGAGAGTTTGTCAATATTGGTATTGGAAAGGATCATACAATAAAAGATATTGCAGAATTAGTAAGAAAATCTGTGGGTTTTAGAGGAAGCATTGATTGGGATTCAAGCAAACCAGATGGTACTCCTAAGAAGCTGTTAGATGTAAGCAGATTGAATAGTTTAGGTTGGAAGGCTAGAATCGAGTTGAATGAAGGGATTAAGTTGTTTTATGATTGGTATAAAAAAGCAGATGTAGTGAATAAGCTTTTTTAACGAAATTCCCTATATAACATTGTCTCATTTTATATCTCACATCTCAAATCTTGCATCTCACACTGGCTTTAGACGTTATTTTTTAAATACAGGTTGGTTGATATTTGAAAAAGTCTTAAGGATGTTTTTAGGGCTTTTTGTAAGTGCGTATGTTGCAAGATATTTAGGGCCAAAACAGTTTGGATTATTAAGCTATGCTGTGAGTTTTGTTGGGCTTTTTACCGCTATAGCTACTTTAGGACTTGATAGTATTTTAGTAAGGGAGCTTGTGAAAGATGCACACAAAGAAGATGAGCTTTTAGGTACGGCTTTTTTATTGAGACTTATTGGGGCTTTTGGAATGTTAACTGTTTTAGCAATAGCAGTAAAATTCACCTCCAATGATCATTATACGAATGTACTTATTTTCATTATAGCTACATCTGCTATATTCCGGTCTTTTAATGTTATTGATTTTTACTTTCAAAGCAAGGTTTTGAGTAAATATGTTGTCTATGCAAATATCATATCTCTTTTTATAAGTAGTATAGTAAAAATAGCACTTATTTACTATAGAGCACCACTTATATATTTTGCATTGGTCGTGCTTTTTGATAGTTTTGTTATGGCATGTGGGTTTATCTATTTCTTCTTTAAGCATTCAAAATTTAAAATTCAAAATTTAAAATTTAAAAGAGAGACTGCGATTTCTCTTTTGAAGGATTCTTGGCCACTAATTTTGAGCGGTGGAATTCTTATGATTCAAGCTAGAATAGATCAAGTTATGATTCAAGAATTCCGTGGTAGTGTAGAAGTAGGCTATTACAGTGTAGCTATGAGACTTATAGAAACAATTACTTTTATGCCTATGATTTTAAAAAACTCACTTTTCCCAGCCATTCAAAATGCTAAAAAATATTCTGAGAAAATTTATATAAATAGACTGCTAAATTTTTATAGATTGAATTTTTTGCTATTTTTAGTATTTGCTATTCCTATATTCTTTTTTTCAAAAAAAATAGTTATATTACTATTTGGTAAATCTTATCAACCTGCTGGTATACTCCTTGCTTTCTTATCAGTAAGATTATTTTTTACAAATATGGGAGTAGCGAGAGGGACTTATATGTTAAGTGAAAATTTGATGAAATTTTCAATGATAACAATGACTTTGGGAACTATAGTAAATGTGTTATTAAACTATTTATGGATACCTGATTATGGAGCAAAAGGAGCTGTTGTAGCTACAATTATATCTTTTACATTTACAATTTATATAGTAGATGTATTCTATGACAAAACAAGACAAAATATATTTTTACAAGTTAAAAGTATATTTACATTTTATAAGTTAAATTTAAGGAGTTAGAAATGGGATTAATAAATTTTTGAGAACCCAAGTGAAAAATGTATATAATAAGTTTATGCATACCGTATACTGAAATCTTTTAGCAAAAAATCTTCATAAGGATTTTATATGTTGATAAAGAAATTAAAACAAAATAGGATAATAAGAAATATATATTTCTTATACAAATCAACTAGTCAATTTTTCTCATTTAAACCATTACTGTTGTTTAAGCAATTTATATGGTTTTTCAAAAAGTTAAAAAACTTAAAAGAACAAGAAAGAAATCCAAAATTTCACAAAATAGAATATTTCCCTTGCCTTTTTGATAACTTAAGTTATACACCTCTTGAACCTACTTATTTTTTTCAAGATAGTTGGTTTGCAAAGCATATTTTTGATTTAAAGCCAAGCCACCATTATGATATTGGAAGTTCTGTAAAAACAATGGGAATATTATCTCAATTTGTACCGATAACTATAATAGATATAAGACCGATTAAACTTAAACTGCCAAATTTATTTTTTAAAAAGGGTTCAATACTTGAATTACCTTTTGAAGATAATTCAATACAAACAATATCTTCTTTATGTGTTATTGAACATATTGGTTTAGGAAGATATGGTGATTCAATTGATTCTTTTGGAAGTGAAAAAGCTATCAAAGAACTAAAGAGAGTTTTAAAAGTAGGAGGAATTATTTTATTTAGTGTTCCAATTGATAGTGAAAATAAAATATATTTTAATGCACATAGAGCTTTTACAAGAGATTATATTTTAGAACTTTTTGATGAATTTGATATTTTGGATGAAAAATATCATTATGGAAATAAGATGTATGATACTTATGATAAAAATAAAGGCTTTGGTACAGGACTATATATGCTGAAAAAAAGGAAAAATCTAAAATGTATACACAACAATCAATGATAAAAAGAAAAATAAGAAACATAGCATGGAAAGTTTTTAATAAAATTGAAAATAATGGGAATGCAAGATTTGAAGAAAATGGTGAAAAAGTTTTTATAGAAAATTTATTTAAAATTTTCAAAACTAATATAGGTAGAAAAATAGTGTTTGATATTGGTGCGAATATCGGAGATTATTCCTCTATGTTACTTGAGAATTTACAAAAATATGATATAGATATGGAGCTTCATCTTTTTGAGCCAACAAAAAGTTGTTTTGAAACTCTTTCTAAAAAATTTAGTTCTAACAACAATATAGTACTTAATAATTTTGGAGTTTCAGATTCAAATGCAATTACAAAAATATTTTATGATAAAGAACGAAGTGGGTTGGCTTCACTATATCAAAGAAATTTAGATAGTTACAATCTCCAACTTAATCAAAGTGAGAAGATACAATTAAGAAGAATAGATGAGTATATTAAAGAAAAAAATATTGAACATATTGATTTTATCAAAATAGATATAGAAGGTCATGAATTAAAAGCTTTTGATGGATTTGGTAATTACCTAAACAGTGATTTTATAAATTATATTCAGTTTGAATATGGCGGAGCAAATTTAGACTCTCACTCTAGTTTAATGGAAATATATAAGTTTTTTGGTGGGAGAGGATTTAGTGTTGGCAAGATAATGCCAAATGGTTTGGAAATTAGAAAATATAGTCCATTCATGGATAATTTTATGTATTCAAATTATGTAGCTGTGTCAAATAGGATTTTGTAAAAATGATACTTTTTTTATCTGATGGAGGACTAGGTAATCAATTATTTCAGTATGCTTTTTTAAATAGTATTTCTAAAAAAGATGAAAAGATTATTGTATTTGGATTTGATGATTTAAAAGAAGTTTTTGAAATAAGTAATATTGTAAATTTAGAAAAAAAAAATAGATGGATTAGATTTTTTTTTAATAGAATTATGAAACCAATTTTGACTTTTTTAAGTGATAAAAAAATTATATCTTCTATATCAATAAATCATAAAAAAGTTTTAGATAAATATAGAAAAGAAACTACAACATATAAAAAAGAAATTGGTTTTTTTAGTTCTTTTGTCTTTGTAAAGCTTGGTTTCTTTCAAAGTGAAGAATTTTTTAAAAAAGATATAGTTAATAAATTAAAAATTAAAAATTTATATAAGGACAAAGCTAATGATTTTTTAAAAATTATTCCAAAAAATACTCATAAAATATTTATACATATTAGAAGAGGTGATTATAAAAGTTATTTTGTATATGGTAAAAGTACATTATTGCCAATAAATTACTATAAAGAGCAAATTGATTGGTTTCTGGAAAATAGAAAGAATTGTTTTTTTATATTTTTAAGTGATGAACCTAAATTTGTAGAAAAAGAATTTGAATATATTGAGAATAAACTAATATCAACTAATAATCATTATGGTACAGATTTAGCAATAATGACACTTTGTAATAGTGCTATACTAAGCCCTAGTAGTTTTGGATGGTGGGGAAGTTATTTGATGAAGGAAAGAGATATTGTATTTGCTCCTAAATATTGGTTAGGTTTTAATAGTAGGATTGATAAATCAAGTTGTCCATCATTTTCAACCGAGGTAATTATTAATGACTAAAATAAACAAGCAAAAAATGGAAAAAATTGTTTAGGAATATAATAATGAATTTAACCCCAATAATCCTATTTGTTTATAATCGTCCTAGTCATACAAAGCAAACGGTGAAAGCCTTGCAAAAGAATGAGTTAGCAAGTGAAAGTGAGCTTTTTATCTACTCTGATGCAGCAAAAAATGAAAATGATATAGTAAAAGTAAATGAAGTAAGAGAATATATCAAAAATATAGATGTATTTAAAAAAGTTACAATAATGGAGCGAGATAAAAACTTGGGTCTTGCTAATTCTATTATTGATGGAGTGACAAAAATAGTCAATAAATATGGTAAAATTATTGTACTTGAAGATGACTTGATTACTAGTCCTTATTTTTTGAAATTTATGAATGAGGCTTTGGAATTTTATAAGGATAAAAAAAAAGTTTGGCATATTAGTGGATGGTGTTATCCAATAAATAATGATGATCTAGATGATGTGTTTTTATGGAGAGGCATGAATTGCTGGGGATGGGCTACTTGGTCTAATAGATGGAAATATTATGAAAAAGATGTGGATAAAACAATAAGAAATTTTTCAAAAAATGATATTAAAAGATTTAATTTAGATGGCTCTGAGAACTTTTGGCGACAAGTGATAGCAAATAAAAAAGGGGAGATAAATACTTGGGCTATATTTTGGCATACAACTATTTTTAAACATAATGGATTATGTTTAAATCCATCTCAATCTTTTGTAGAAAATATAGGACTTGATGGAAGTGGTTTCCATTGTGGGGAAAATTATTCTTTTAGAAATAGTAATTTATCTTTAAACAATAATGTGGATTTTGATATAAAAATTGAAGAAAATAGTACTGCTGTTAAAAAAATACAAATATTTTATCAATCTCAAAAAAAATCTTTGATAGTGAGAATAATAAATAAATTAGCAAGAATAATTATAGGAAAGAATATAATAAAATGAAAATCTTAATAGTAAATACATTAATACATTATAGGATACAGATAAAGTTTATTTTGAAGGATTAAAATTTAGGGTGCACTTTGATGATTTGTAAAATTTGTAATCGACAGGCAAAGAAGATATTCAAAGCAAAAATACTTAAAAAATATGATATAGATTATTTTTATTGCGACTATTGTGGTTTTTTACAATTAGAAGAGCCCTATTGGCTTGACGAGTCCTATAGCGAATCTATCAATGTTTCAGACACCGGGTATATACAGAGAAATATTGGATTTTCTCAAAAACTTACAATTTTACTGACATTATTTTTTAATAAAAATGCAAAATTCTTAGATTATGCAGGTGGTTATGGAGTGTTTGTAAGGATTATGCGAGATATAGGGTTTGATTTTTATTGGGATGATAAATATACCACTAATCTTTTTGCTAGAGGTTTTCAACATCAGGAGGGGACGAAATATGAAGCTGTGACGACTTTTGAAAGTTTTGAGCATTTTGTAAATCCTATTGAAGAAATAGAAAATTTATTAAATGTTTCAAAAAATATTATTTTTTCAACAAAGATTTTACCTGATGCTATTCCAAGACCACAAGAATGGAGTTACTACGGGCCAGAACATGGTCAACACATCTCTTTTTATAGTAAGAAAACATTTAAATTTATTGCCAGAAAATATAATCTAAATTATGCAAATTTTGAAGAATTGCACCTTTTAACAAAGAAAAAAATATCAAATTTTCAGCTTAAAATTTTGAAATTGAGCAAATTGGGATTGCATAAAATTTTGCAAAAACAACTTAAAAGTAAAACTTTGGAAGATTGTTTTAAAATGAAACGTCTATGATTAAAAAAATTAGGGTGGCGATTAAATATATTTTTTATCTATTTTTAAGCTTTTTTTTAAAATCATCAAAAGTGATAAAAGCAAAATCCCTTTTAATCATTCGCCTTGATGCAATTGGTGATTATGTGCTTTTTAGAAATTTTATTGAAGTACTAAAAAAAAGTGAGAAGTTTAAAGAGTACAATATCACCTTACTTGGAAATAGTGCTTGGAAAAGTTTGAGCAAGGAGTTAGACAGCAAGTATGTGGACAAGTTTATTTGGCTTGATAGAAATAGGTTTAACAAAGATTTTGTATATAGTTATAAAAAACTTAAAGAGATAGTATCAAATAGTTATGAAGTAGTTTTGAATCCTGTATATAGCAGGGAATTTTTTTGTGGAGATATTATCATTAAACTTGTTAATGCAAAAGAAAAGATTGGAAGCATCGGAGATTTATCTAAAATTGGGAAATTGCCAAAAAATATAAGTGATAAATATTATGATAAGCTTATTCCTGCGAAAGATGAAATAATATTTGAATTTTATAGGAATAAAGAGTTTTTTGAAAATCTTTTAGCTATAAAAATTGATATTAAAAAGCCCTATATAAAGCTAAAATCAAAAGAAATTTCTTTTAGTTTGCCTAAAAATTATGCTGTACTTTTTATAGGAGCAAGTGCTAATTATAGGAAATGGAGCATAGAAGGATTTGCTGAAATTGGTGAATATCTAAGAGAAAAATATGGCTATGAGATAGTTTTGTGTGGTGCCCAAAACGATAAAGATAATGCCCTAAAATTTAGAAAATATTTTAATGGAGATTATGTAGATTTGGTAGGTAAAACAAATTTGATAGAGCTTTTATATGTCATTTATAATGGAAATTTGATAATATCAAATGAGACTTCAGCTCCTCATTTTTCGGTTTCTTTAGGAATGAAAAATATATTTGTCATCTCTAACGGGAATCATTATGGGCGATTTGCTCCGTATCCAAAGGAGGTTTGCGATAGTTATCATATAATTTATCATCCAGAAATAGAGAAAGATTTGGCTGATTATAAAAGACTGAGTAATAGCTACAGATATGGTAGTGATTTGGATATAAATGATATAAGTTTTGAGATGGTGAAAAATAAAATAGATGAGGTATTAAGTATGTGTTGATATAGATGTGTAGTGGTTGTGGGATGATTTAACAAGAGTGGTAAAATTTGAGTAAATGAGTAAATGTGTGAATGTCAAAATGAAAATTAAAAATTATAGATTTTAAATGTTGGATTTAGGATATAGGATATAGGATTTAGGATATAGGATATAGGATTTAGGATATAGGATTTAGGATATAGGATATAGGATTTAGGGAATAGCAAGTTGAATGATGAATTTTGGATTTTGAATGTTGAATTATTGTGTTTCTTATCCCTTTTTATAAACAAAGTACAGGAAGTCTTGACTATGGGTTTCATTACTGTTATGTTCAAATGATGAACTTAAAAAGGTCATAGATTTTATTATTTGGAAAGGAAGAAAATGATTGAGGGAAAAAAGATGGCAAATTCAAATATTTTTATTGTTGGGGGAGCAGGTTATATTGGTAGTCATATGGTAAAAATGGCTGAAAAAAATGGATATAATGTTATTACTTTGGATAATTTATCAACTGGCCATAGAGAATCTGTAAAATATGGAGTTTTTGAGTATTGTGATATACATGATTCAATAAAATTGGGAGAGCTTTTTAAAAAATATGCTCCCATAGCAGTTATGCATTTTAGTGCATTTTCTATTGTGTCGGAATCAGTCCGAAATCCATATAAGTATTATTATAACAATGTTGCGGGTACTCTCAATTTATTAAAAATAATGGTTGAAAATAATTGCAAAAATTTTATTTTCAGCTCGACGGCTGCTGTTTTTGGAGAGCCTGAATACATCCCAATTGATGAAAAACATCCTAAGAAACCCATAAACCCTTATGGAAAATCAAAATTGATGGTTGAAAGTTTTTTGGAAGATTTTGATAGAGAATATGGATTGAAATATATTATTTTCAGGTATTTTAATGCTTCAGGACATGATACTGATGGAGAACTGATGGAATTACACAATCCTGAAACGCATTTACTTCCTTTAATAAAACAAGCAGCTGATGGAATTAGGGAGAATATAAAGATATTTGGAACGAACTATGATACAGATGATGGCACATGTGTTCGAGACTATATACATGTATCTGATATTTGTAGGGCTCATTTATTAGGACTTGAATATTTGTTGAAAGAGAAAAAATCAAATGATTTTAATTTGGGAAATGGCAAGGGATTTTCAGTGAAGAAAATAATAAGTAAATACAAAGAAATTTCTAAAAAAGAATTCGAAGTAATTGAGGCTGATAGAAGAGAAGGTGATCCGGCAATATTAATTGCAAGTAGTAAAAAAGCTAAAAATATATTAGGATGGGTTTCGGAAATTTCGAATATTGATGATATAATAAGAAGTATTTTGTTATAATAAACATTATTAATAAATTATGAAGGTATTATGAAGTAAGCTTTAATTACAGGGATTACAGGCCATAAAATCAGTATCCTAAAAAGGAGATTATTATGTAGATAAGATAAATTGATCTTGAAGTATTGCCTGAAAATGCTGGTAAAATAATAATTAGAAAATGATTGCTCAATCTGTTATTCTGAAGATATGCAACATGGGCAAGTAATTGAGAATAGGCTCAGAATTGTAAATCCATTTGAGTTTGTGAAAGTAGTGTAAATATGAGGCATTAGCCAATTTTAGATGCAATATCCTGTAAAGCACCGTCCCTTTAAATAGAGGGAATTGATAAAGCATTAGATGTCTTTTTGGAATTGAAAAAGATAATTCCAAAAATTATTGATTTTATTGAAAAACATTAATATTGAAGGGGAAAAATATGAAGCGAAAAGGTATTATTCTTGCAGGTGGCAATGGCTCTAGACTTTATCCAGTTACAAGAGCTGTCTCAAAACAGCTTCTACCAATTTATAATAAACCCATGATATATTATCCACTTTCAGTACTTATGCTTGCTAGAATAAGAGAGATTCTGATCATTTCTACTCCACATGAACTACCGAGATTCCGTGAACTGCTCGGAGATGGAAGCCAATGGGGTATTAGTTTTAGTTATGCTGAACAGATAGAACCAAAAGGTATTGCACAGGCATTCATTATTGGTGAAAAATTTATAAATAGTGACCCATCATGTCTTATACTTGGAGATAATATTTTTTATGGGCAAGGGTATTCTCCCAAACTCTTGAAGGCAGCAACTTTAAATGATGGAGCATTGATAACAGCTTATCGTGTAAAAGATCCTGGAAGATATGGAGTAGTTGAATTTGATAAACAAAATAATGTTTTATCCATTGAGGAAAAACCCAAGAAGCCAAAGAGCGATTATGCTGTAACAGGACTTTATTTCTATGATAATGATGTTATAGAAATTGCAAAGAACATAAAACCTTCCAAAAGGGGAGAATTGGAAATAACTTCAGTAAATCAGGAATATTTAAAAGCCGGAAAGCTCAGAGTTGAATTGCTGGGAAGGGGATTTGCATGGTTAGATACAGGAACTCATGAATCATTACTTGAAGCCTCACAATTTGTCGAAACAATCGAGAAAAGGCAAGGTTTTATGATAGCCTGTGTAGAAGAGATAGCATATAGAAATAAGTGGATTAATAAAAATGATATGATAAAACTTGCTGAATCAATGATAAATACTGAATATGGAAGGTATTTGATTAATATTGCGGAGATATTATAGTGAAAAATATACTTGTAACAGGCGGAGCGGGTTTTATAGGTTCTAATTTTATTCATTATTTGTTTGAAAATACTAGTTTTGATGGAAAAGTCATTAATGTTGACAAGCTAACTTATGCCGGTAACCTTGATAATTTGGGTGAAATTCCAAAAAAATATGGTAAAAGATATTTTTTTGAAGAGGCCGATATTATTGATTATGACAGGATAATAGGAATATTTGAAAGATATGATATTGATACAATTGTCCATTTTGCAGCGGAATCTCATGTGGACAGGTCAATAATTGGCCCATCAGATTTTGTAATGACTAATGTGCTAGGAACATTTAATCTTTTAGAAGTAGCTAGAAAATATTGGAGTGATTTTCATGGAAAGCGTTTTCATCATGTGAGTACGGATGAAGTATATGGATCATTGGGTAAAACTGGTTACTTTTTTGAAAATACGGCATATAACCCAAGAAGTCCATATTCTGCAAGTAAAGCTTCTTCAGATCATTTTGTAAGGGCATATTTTCATACATATGGCCTGCCGGTGAGTATTTCTAATTGCTCAAATAATTATGGCCCAAGGCAATTTACAGAAAAGCTTATTCCTTTTATGATAAAAAACATGCTTGAAGGGAAGCCCTTACCTATTTATGGGGATGGAAAAAATATTCGTGACTGGCTTTATGTAGATGATCATTGCAGTGCTATATGGTTAATATTGAATAATGGTAATATTGGTGAAATATATAATATAGGCGGAGAATGTGAACTTGAGAATATGGATCTTCTGAATATTCTTTGTGAAGTAGTAGCGAAAAAGACCGGAAAAGAAAAAGATCATTATAAAAAATTAATCTCTTTTGTCAAGGATCGTCCTGGTCATGATAAAAGATATGCGATAAACTGCAATAAAATAAAAATGGAACTTGGCTGGAAACATAAAGTTAGTTTTGAAGATGGAATAAAAAAGACTGTAGATTGGTATTTGGAGAATATTAAGTACTAATTATAAGAAGCTCTTTGTTTTTTGCCAGTAATATTATCTAAGTAATGGAAATAGGAGATATTTATTATGTATGAAAATAATGCAAGTAAAATATGGTGATGGTACAAGCAGCAGGAAAATATGTGAGATATTGCTTGATGATTAGTAATTAATAATTTATGGAGGTTATGATGGAAGTCAA
>Ga0114934_10002357_pt1 | contig 12068 bp, 5 predicted proteins | sample 4SBtaG_2_FD_99695 | JGI IMG/M metagenome (GOLD analysis project Ga0114934, IMG submission 99695) | Deep subsurface microbial communities from Kolumbo volcano to uncover new lineages of life (NeLLi) - 4SBTROV10_white metaG | ecosystem: Environmental > Aquatic > Marine > Volcanic ...
ATGCTCCCGCCGTGCAAGAGAGAATGAGTTCGCGTCAGCGTCGGTATTAGAGGAGCTGTTCAGTTCAACCGGCCTGTTGTGCCAGTGATGAAAGTGAAACTGATATATATAGTTTTCGGTTCTGCCCACGAAGATTCCCACATCATGGGAAGAGTGAACGAATGAGCTGCCGGCCCATCGAAGTGGAGGATGCATGGCCCCGAGGACCAAGAACGCTCTGCGTCACACCTCTTCCTCATTCCGAGGATGAGTTCAGTTCAAGCACGCATGCTGCGAAGTCCTGAGGCAGGTGCAGTATATATACCTTTCGATCATGGCCTGGATCCTCTTCATAAGATCGGGCCGTCCCACGCACCTGGCGTTGAAAGTGCCCTTGACAACGATCGGGCGCCTGTGCCATCTCATGATGGTCCCGGGGGTACTATCGTCGCTACTCGGTTGATGGCCTGGCGGCCGATGCGCTTGCCCATTGCACCGAGCCGTCTTCGCTGGTCGTCCGTGAGCCACGAGCGTCGCCCGTTCGTCTGCTCCTTGAGGATCCGATTCTCTTCAACGAGGTTGGCGGCCGCGTCTTATTGATGTCGGTTCAGGAATCCGGAGTGAGTGAGCAGGAGGAATTGGAGGGAGTAGGACTCGGCCTGTATCCACCCGGGATACGTCCCAGAACTTGGCCGCGATCGCGGGCACTCGGTCACGGCCGAGTTCCCGGATCCCACGAGCAGGTCAATTTGCGCCCCACAAGGCCCTAGAGTTCAATCGTTGAATCTACCCATGGCTCTTCGAACGGGGTTAGCAAGCCACACAAGACATCAAGGAGAGAGACGTCTAGAGGGCCGGAGGGAGTGCCCTGGGCGGGGAAAATCGAAACAACCAAAAGCGACCCTCCGCATTCATCACGATGGTGTCATTCCACACGGTCAGATCCCTGCCATCACGGAATAAGACGATGTCTGGTCCCGCTGGCATCGAACCCTTCGGCACCCCAAACTCCCTTGCGACCCGTTTCAGAAATTGCATCACGTCATCGCTGGGTGTTTCAGGAAGCTCACAGTGCAGCCAGGTCATCGAGCGATTAGCGACTCGCTCGACGCCCTGTGGTGCAACGAAAAAGGTGGCACATCCATCTGTGGCTCTTGAATCACTCTCAGCATAGCACCACCACCCTGGGGCGGAGCCGTGCAGAATGTGCGCCCGGGCAAGGGCACTCTTCAGATAAGCGCGCCCGCCGGCTTGCGTCATGTGAATGCCATACCCGTACCACGAGGCAAAGGCACCCCCTAGTAGCAACAAGATGAGAGAAACTGCTCGGTACATTGTGTTTTAGCAAACTCTATTTGAACAATCTTGGACAATCAGAGGCACTGAGTAAGAGGGTGAGTTCAATAAATGAGAGACATCCCCCCGCGGCCGTGAGTGACTGGTCACCATACCAATCGTAGCCAGAGCTGCAGTCAACCGTTGGCTCGTCGCCGTTCTTACAGCAGGCGGTGCATTCCTTGGGGCGCCAGCCGGGGATGTTGTTGGGCAACTTGAACCACTTGCAGCATCCATTGCAACAAACGATAGCGTCGTCTACGTCGTATAGTTTTGCGTCCCTTCCTCCACCAAATAGGAAAACGCACTTTTCCACGCTCTTGCACTTTATGAACGCTGGCACGCGGCAGCCATACCAGCTACTATTCGGCAGGTAGGCTTTTCCCATTACCCACGTACCGTCGGGAGAGGATTTTCCTTTCCCCTTCCCCTTACAGGTGGATAGCGGGAATTCCCCGCTCGGGTCAACCATCGCGGCAGGATTATTCTGCAAGGCCGCGGATAAATGCGGTCCGGCGAGATACTCTAGGGGGTCCCGCTGGACCCATCTCCCGAGCAAGCTCGATAGGCACCTCCGCCTGGCATGCCAGTGAGGCATCCCGACGTCTCCGATCCACCCGGTGTACCCCCGCACATTGGCGAACCCGCTCAGTACCCCGCGGCCTAGTGTTACTCCGCTCAGCGGTGAGCTGCTCGCCTTGGACTTGTCAGTCGCGTCAACATCTCCATCGAGATCTATATCCGCCCGGACGTCATAGGCTGAAGCATCGATCCACGTCTGGATCTGGGCAATATCTGTGGCGTCGTTATCTCCATCGGAGTCCGTGTCTCCGCCGGGTAGGCCGAACGGTACCCCGTACGCGCTGTAGCGCACCATCTCCCTCTGGTCTCCGCTGCTGTCGATTAGAGCGACCACGTCAAAATGCCTGTTCTGACAGTACCACAAAGTCTCGTCCAGCGAGCCATTTGCATCCGTGTCACGCTGTCTAAGGGCCACCTCATCGATGTAAGAGCTGTCTCCCCGGCCGCTGAGCCCCGCCCAGTGGTGCACAACCTCCTCGGTGGGCGCCGTGTCCGTATCCACAAACATGGCCACGATTCGCCACCGTTCGTCGTAGGCGAAGTGGTGCTTGTCGTCGTTGACATCCGTATCGCCGTCTTCGTCGGTGTCGGTGTGCTCTGTAATCCGGTGACCTAGCCCGTTGTACCAATGCTCCGCTACAAGAGCATCTGACTGGTTGTTCACCTTGCGAAGCCTGTACCACACGTCGTAGACGTACTTGTAGCTCTCTCCGTCGTCAGTCAGGTTTCCAGTCTCGTCATAGACGAGCGTGTAGTCATCAGTCCCGTTGTCGTCGGTGTCTCGACCAGTCAGTTCGTTCACGTCGTTGTGAGTCCGGTCGTCGTTGTATTCGTCAGTGTCGGACCAGTCGCCGTCGCCGTTGAGATCCAGCTTGCCAACATCCCAGTTGCCGACCTGATCGAGCGTCCATTCTTGTTGGCGCGTCTCGCTCGTAATCGAACTCCCGTTCCAGGTTCCCTCCTGGGCGTCCGTCAATCGATCCAGCCCATCCAGCGTGTACGCCACATCAAACCCAGTCTGCACATGCTCATCGGCGACCGTGATGTTGGAGTTGCGGTCGTAGGTGAGATCCATGTCGTAGATCTCCACATCGGTGGCGAGATCTTTGACCCATACATCCTCAACGATCCGGTCAAAGCGATCGAAGGCCGGGTAACTCCCCGATGTGCCCCCAAACCTCTCCTGCTTGATGTCTACGGTTGGGTACTCGCGGCCCACCACCGTTGAGAGGCCATTGTAGTAGTAGCGCACGTAGTTAGTGAGCGGATCAGGAGAGATCCCGCTTTTGATGCGGGTCACCCGGCTCGCCTCTTCGTCGTGAGCATTGGACAACGAGCTGTATTGGAAGGTGTACCCCGCCGTGCTCGGCAGGGTCATGGTGGCCATGCGGATCGTGTCACGCCCGGTGGTCGCCTTCTCAAAGGTGTAGCTCAGCTCATAGTCGTCCCCACCACCCGAAACGGCCGAGTTGTTGTCCTGCTGGACCTTTTCGATGTTGCCCCAGCCATCAAAGGTGTACTGGACTTCGTCCTGGACCGTACCTGACCCGACCGTGGCGTTGTCGTACTGGGTTGTCTTCTCGCGCCTCCCCGAGCTGTCGTAACCAAAGCTGATGCGCTTGATGTCCCCATCGAAGTCCGTGTCTACGGTCGTCGCGCGGTCGTGTTCTAGACGGCCCGAGTCGTCGTAGTCCTTTTCTATCACGTTGCCTGCTTGGTCCTTGCGCCAGATCTCCTGGGATTGAGCGTTGTAGGCGTAGGTCACGACATCAGTCCCACCAGACGAATCGGGGTATTGCACCTTCTGCAGCAGGTGCCCTGTTCCGATGTTGGAGTCCCCAGCGGTCGCGCCCTTGGTCGTGCCATAGGTGTAAATCGTGTCTTGATCCCCCGTGTCGACGACATCGTCTCCGTCCACATCTACCCACAGCTTGGTTCGCAGGCCATTGGTGTATACGAAGCGCGTGAATACGTCATCGTCACCCGTTGAGCTCGACGGGACGCCATTAACGTAGTTGCGAATGACTGCAGTCTGCCGTCCCAGGTCGTCGTACTCAGTCCGAGTTTCCAGATCACGAGGGTCAGTGACATTGAGCCTGCTCCCGTCGGTATTGTAGGAGTACTCGGTCAGTAGCGCGGTATCAGATCGCGTGGGGACAGACAGCCCGTCCCGATCAAAATTCGAGCCGCCGTAGGTGCCGTATGCCACCTGATCAGTAACGCGCCCAAACCGGTCGTACCAGGATGCGGAGATTTGAATCCGGCCTTCAAGATTGGCAGCGGTGTAGAGCAAGTCGTCGGTGTCCGCGTTGGTGTCAAGAGCCCCGGTAGTCTCACTTGCACCCTTGTCATCGTGAAAGCGACTGATCGTGGCCCGCATCAACACATCGTCAGAGTCGTCGGATTCGTATGTAGTCTGGTTTTCTACGAGTACGATGTCCCCGCTCACATCGTCCGCGTCTGCATAGACCGTGTCATCATCGCTGGCCAAGGTGAAGCGGTGAGTCCCCCTTCCTAGCCTGTCGTAGAAGCTCTTGGTGAGCTGCTCGCCATCCCTCTTGATTGCCTGGCCTTCATCGTCGTACCAGGTGCGGGCCATCAGCTCCGCATCGCTAGACCCGTCGCTCACATCGATCTCGTGCCGGATCGTCTTCCACACAGCCCCCCGCTCGTTGAAAAAGGTCTGGTTCAGGGCGATTCGATTGCCTGTCTGAGTCGTCGGATCATCCCCTGCGTCGAGGCCAGAGACGGAGCTGTAGAGCCCTGCTGCGGTCACCCGCCCTCGGTTGTCCACGAGCTTCAGGGTGTGGGGAGAAGTGGGTCCATTGACCACACAGACGTTTCCAAGCACATCGTGTTCGTACGTCGTCACGCGCTCGTCAGTTGAAGTCGCCTCCACGCGCAACGTGCGTTTGGTGACCAAATTGTTTCCATCATCGGCATCGCTGTCGTACTCGATGAGCTCGGTCGTAACCATGTCGTCGGCACCCGCCTCGTCGGCATCGTTGGTGCCAATCTGGCGGCTCGTGACTCGACCAAGCGTGTCAAAGAGCGTCAGATGGATCGTGCCCGACGGCCCCTTCGTCCTATCGAGCTGCCCCTCATCGTCGTAGTCAAAGTAGGTCGCGTCGAAGTTCGTGCCCTCTGTTCCCGCACCCGAAGCAGGAATATCAAAGTAGGGCCTGCTCTCTGTGCGCTGGGTACCCGAATCCCCGTAGATGCTCGTCGTGAGCCGCGCCACCGTCCCAAGATCCATCGCCGTGATCGGATCCGCATCGGTCTCGTCTACGTGTCCAGTCGTGGCAGTCGTCGTCTCGTTGCTCGTCAGCTTCACGACTCCACTGGCCTCGACCTTGCCAGCCTGGTTCGTCACGCTGAATTGGACCGGCCCATAAAACTTGTCGGGACTCGCAGCCTCGTCAAAGTCGCCATACGAAAGCTGCACGAGGCGATGATCTGCCAGCCGGCTCCAGTAGGTCAGCAGCACCCGGCCGTCCGCTTGGGTCGTGCTCTTGCGCCTACCCTGTGCATCAAAGCCAAAGGTCGTGTCGCGGCTAACCGCATCAGTACTCACCGTCCACGCCGCTGGAGGTGTATCCCCTGAGGCAGCGTCGGTGATCGTGCTGCCCCTAACACCGCTCGTCCAGTCCTGGTTGTGCACCGCGCCGCCTGCGTCTTGGCTCCATTCAAGCCTGCCCTGCTTGGTGTACCGGCGTTGGGTGACCGCGCTGGTCCCTGAGCCGAGGTTGTCAGTCGAAACCGCAGGCAAGGTCGTGTCGACCTCTTCGACCACTAGCTCCCCGCTGTAGAAACTAAACGTGTGAGATGTCTGGTCGTAGTCCGCCGCCGCAGGGCTTGTCTTGGCCGTGTGGTAGGCCTTTTCCACGTCCATCACTGGCCTGACGATGGTCACGTCGGTCGCCGGGGCCACGGACCCCGAAGCATGCTCCACTGATCGCAAGTAGTAAGCCGATCCGCTGGTTCCGGTCTTGTGCTTGGTGTCCAGTAAAAACCCCGTCATGTCCCCGGTTGTCTCCAGGGTGTAGCTCCATACGAGCCCTGCTGAGGTTGATGTCGTGATGGCCCCTGACGAGTGGGTGTAGCCTGTGATGTTGGCAGGAGTTGAGATGTCCGTCACGACCCCATTGGAGTTGCGCGTCACTTCGGTCACCCACCGATCGGGCACTGGACTTGTGTTGTCGGGGTCAGCATCGGTGAGGACCTTGTGCAGACTCTGGCCCACCTCGTCAAAGTACTGGGTCAAGTAGCTCCCGCCCGGTTTTGCAACGATCGTTCGCTGCCACCAGGCCGTGTCATACCCCGTCCCGTCCGAGTAGCTGCCGTTGGCCTCGTACTCAAAGGTGTGCTCCCCGTCTCCCCCGCCGCCACCGCAGCCACACTCTCCATTAAAAAAGGCCACATCCACCTGGCCCGAGGAGTTGTACTCGAGCTTGACTACCGAATAGGACTCCAGGTTGGCGTCGGTCTCGGCAATGAAATCCTCGTCAAAGGTCGAGTCACCGGCGTAGTCGTAGTTTCGGGTCCCCTCGAAATCCACGATCATCTTGATCTCGCTGTCATTGCCGGGGTGCGAGCTGTCATTAAAGGTGCTGTCCCCGTAGTAGCGGTAGTACTTCTTCTTGGTCTGGGAGACCCCTGAATCGCTCAGCTGCACGGTCAACTCGACCAGTTTGAGGTCGTTGTCGCTGCCGTGGGTGTCCGCCTCGATGTAGTACTCGTATCCGACCTTGGCGACTTCGGTGACGCCCGACGGGCTCTGCCCCCAGGTGCCGCTGGTCTTGGTCTCGGCTTTGACTTCGGTGAGCAGGCTGCTGGTGTAGGTGTAGGAGAAACGGCGGTCTTCGGAATCGTAGGCCTTAACGAGCATCCCATTGGCGTCGTATCCCCGGTCGATGTTCGGGCTCACCTGGCCCTGCAGGGCAATGTCCTTGTCCGTCGAGTGGCCGACGTAGGCCACCTTTTCTGCGGGGTCCACGACCTTCCAGATCTGCCCCTTTGCGGGAGCAGCGTCGTTGTCGAAGCCGAAGAAGTGGAACTCATAGCCCCACTGGTCGGTGTAGACGTAGGTGTCCGGGCCGCTGCCATCCTCTTTGAACTCCACCATTCCTGCCGCCCCATTCACACCCTTGAACTCGTCGCTAGTGACCGAATAGCGCTGGAATTCTAGGAAGGCGTCAGCTCCATAAACGAGGTACACGACATCGTCGGCATCCTTGGTTCCCTCAGCCGTGTCCCAATAAACCTTGATCTCCATCTGGCTCGTCTGAAACCAGTTTTGCCCTTGGTAGCCTGCACTTGTGTGGCTGCCGCCTGAGTCTTCTTGGCGGTTTGAGTACGAACGCCCAATTACCCAGGCAGGTCCTTCTGCAGGCAAGGCAATGTCCACGTCACGCTGCGTGAACGCGCCCGTTGCAAGGCGCACACCACCGAGAGACTGGTTTGCACTCCAGACAGAGCCGAAGGGGTTTCCTGCCAAGTGCATGGGATGGGTTGATCCCGAGCGGGACGCACCATCGATTCCGACACCACGGTGACGCACCCTGGGGCTGACATCCTGAATCGGCGTATGGCCCGCTAAATAGGCCGTAAGTGTCGAATCCTGCACTTCCAGGATTTGGGAAGAAGAGGGCCCAGGAAGACCCGGCGCTGCTGCGGAAGCCACTATCTGTCTACCAAAATACACAGATGCGAACAGGGCCAGCAGAGCGAGCGGGGCGAGCAGACGACGCTTTTGTTGCGCTGTCATGGGGATTCTCCCTGGGTTGTTAGGGGACGAGCTGAGCGAGAAAGGGGGCGCAGCGGGTCTTGCGAGAAACCAGCCGCACGAAACATTCAACCACACATAGTTCTGTTTGCGCTGAGAATCTCGTGAGTTTCCGAAACGCAGCTCGCTGTGCGAACGCAACGAGTCGCTGAAATCAGTACTTACGAGCCGCAGCTTTTTTTGCGCACTCGAAGGAATGGGGATACCGACCCGCAACCTTCTCGCGCGCGGGAGGTTTTGCATTCAGCAACGCTCTGAACATCCCCCCGATTGTTGTCACCAACTCCACACGCGAGTGCTAGGATGCGACCCTCGCCCCACAACTCAAAAGGAGTCATCCAATGCGTAGCCTTGCTCGCCTGCTCGCCATCGCGTTCGTTCCGTTTGTCGCCGCCACCGCGAATGCGGCAACAGATGCTGTCACTTTGTTGCGCAGCGGCCTCGGTGCCGAGGCACTTGCAGCGTCAGGAGTCACACCCACCGAAGTCACTGGTGTCATCGCTGATGTCGCTGGGTCCAGCGCTGAGACGAATGGAGACCTGGCCACGGCGGACGCAGCCTTCGCTTCTGCCAAGGCTACCTCTGACGCCCTCGCACGCCTTGTGCGAAGCGGCAATGCCAGCGCCCAGGAAAAGGCTGACTACCAGAGCGCCAAGACGGCACTTGCCCAAGCGGTTACCAGCCGCCAGGCCGTGCTGGATGCCCTCTTTGCTGCAGGAATCACTGATCTATCTGCCCCAAAACAGGCAACCCTGACCCAGCTTCGCGCCAACAACACAAGGTCGGGCTTTCCCGTAGAGCTTCTTGTGGTAAGCCGCACGGATACGGACTGGATTGATCTAAGAGAGGCCCTGCAGCACGAAAAAGTCTGCATCAAGGACGGTGAGACGATCCACCCGACGGTGAGTGCGCAGCTTGCAGCATGGCGCTCAGCATCTGCGGTCGCTAATGCCAAGGCCAATCTCGATTCCAGCCTCGTGGCAGTGATGGCAGCCTGGGACTCTGCTGCGGACTAGGGAGCCTTGTGTTCCCGCGCATCGTAGCCGCTCTCTTCCTGGCCGGAGCTCCCGCTCTGGCCCAGGACGTGAGGTACTACCTCTTCCAGGAGGAGCTAGAAGTAGGCCAGCTCATGCAGGCCTGTTCATGGAGCCTCTCCATCCCAATCGACTACGACCCCGGACACTTGAGTGGGTCCATTTCTGTAGACGCCCCTGATGGTCTCTCGTTCGAGGGACTTTGGGCATTGACCAATCGCAGGCTGATGGACAGAGGGCTTGCTTGCGTGCAGCTTCCGGGCGACGAAGCACTTAGCGTCGTCAAGGCCGATCATGCAGCCGGGCTTGCTCGGGTGGAGTATGGGGAGTTGAGCGAGGCCAAGGCTGGATTTGTGAAGCTCATTTATTGGGCCGAACACACCGAACCCCGGCAGCTGGCTACGGTTGTTCAGACGTTTCTTCCCGAGAGGGGAACGTTGGTGACCGCGCTTGAGGGATCAACTGGAATCCTGATCGCCGGGCTCAAGCCTCAGGCCCAAGAGGTCTTGCTCTTGCTCAATGCGCTGGACGCGGGTCCTGAAGAGACGGCAATTGAGGAAATAGAGGTCCGGCATGTCTCCCCCACCGCCATGGCCGCTCAGCTCGACCAGCTGGCCCAAAAGCGCGTTGCTGCGGGTGGAAAGAAGTTGGTTGGGAGCGTTGTGGCGCAGCCTGAAACCTCCTCTGTGTTGCTGGTAGCTCCGCGAAGCGAGGTGGCTCTTTGGCAGCAATGGGCCAAGCGCTTTGACCGAGCCGACGCGCTGCTTACCCATGACTATGCGCCTCGGCATTTTGGGCTCGCAGAAACGGCAAGCCTCATCGAGGAGATCGTCACCAAGGAGGGGCGAACGCCACCTGGCTGGAAGCTGGTCAGCGATGCGCTCATTGGACGGCTTGTCATTACAGCCCCCTATGGGGTCCACGAGGAGGTGGCCTCTTTGCTCAAGAGGCTGGATGACACCGACACAAGGGCGCGCCAGGAGCTGAGATCGATCGCAGTCTCCAATAGGGATGTCGAAGAGCTGATGGGCCTGCTTGAGGGCCTGATCGAGGGCGATTCAGGGGTTGCTGAGGTCCTTGGCGGAAACGCTAGTGACGCGATCGATGGGCAGGTACCCGATCCCGTCAGGCGGGCAGAGTACGGCCTCATGCCATTGGCGGCTGACAAGGACACCAACCGCATTGTTGCCTTTGGGCCCCCACACCTCCTGAATCAGCTTGAACACTTGGTCGCGACTCTCGATGTGGCTCACCCTCAGGTGCTCGTGGAAGTGTTGGTCGTGAGTCTCTCAGAATCTGAGCTTGTTGACCTGGGTGTCGAACTCCGCGGGGGCGACCTCACGGGCAAGACCCAGTGGGAGTTGGGCAGTCTGTTTGGGCTCGGATCATCTGACCTTGCGGGCTCTCTTGTTCCCCCAGGAGGTAGCGGAGGGTCAGGGGTTGTCTTGGACCCTGGCAGTTTCTCGGCTGTTGTGCGGGCATTGGAGGCTGTGTCCGATGGTCGCAACTCGACGATCCCCAAGGTGCTCGTTTCCAACCACCAGGACGCCACCTTGACCTCTGTCCTGCAGACTCCCTACTTGAGCACGAGCGCAACGAGCACGGTGGCAACCACGGCCCTCGGCGGGACGTCTGACGCGGGGACGAATGTGACGGTGACGCCCCACATTTTGGATGGAGATCGGTTGCGCCTCGACTACACGGTTTCGATCTCGAGCTTTGTCGGGGACTCGGCTGACCCCTCACTCCCACCGCCTCGCCAAGAGAACCTCCTGCAGAGCAACGTCACGCTTCCAGACGGGTTTGCTATCGCGGTTGGTGGACTTGACATGGAGTCTGAGAGCGAAGCGACCTCGAAGATCCCCGTGCTCGGAGACCTGCCGGTGCTGGGCCACCTGTTTCGCAGCACATCGGTGTCGCTGGCGAAGAGCAGGTTTTTTGTGTTCTTGCGCTGCAACGTCATTCGAGGAGATGGGCACCGGGAGTTGTTGCACATCAGCCAAGAGGCTGGGACTGCAGCGGGGATTGGGAGCGACCTACCCAGGCTGGAACCGAGGATCATCCGATGAGGTGGCTTGCGTTGGCCCTGTTAGCTGTGGCGGCGTGTCAAGCTCCTGTGGCCTCTAGTCCCTATGAGCCCACGGCCGAATCGGCGCGAAGCACGACAGATGCGGAAAAACTGACTAAGGAGGCTGCCGACCTGATCGGATCGGAACCCACGAGGGCAGAAGAACTGCTGCGTGATGCCCTTGCCAAGGATCTCTTCTTCGGGCCCGCCCACAACAATCTCGGCGTTCTGTATCTCGGACAGGGCAAGCTCTACGAGGCCGCCGGGGAATTCGAGTGGGCCCGCAAGCTCATGCCAGGGCATCCCGATCCCAGGCTCAACTTGGCATTGACCCTCGATCGAGCAGGACAGGTGGACGAGGCGGTCAGTGCGTACACCGCAGCGCTTGAAGTCTATCCAGGGTACATGCCGGCTATTCAGGGGCTGGCGCGCCTCGCTGTCCGAGAGGGGCGGGAGGATCCGAGGCTTGAATGGTGGCTGGAGAGAATCAAGTTGGAAGGGGAGTCATCGGAGTGGAAAACTTGGGCCAGAAACCAGTAGGGGCGCCGATCCACCCCAACCCACTTAGTCTCGCGCAATTCTTCGGTAGGGTCGGTTGCGATGCTCTCCCCGGAGCCTGTCCATTCGCTACAGAGCCCCTCCACTAATCGACGTGCCTGCGATCTTCGGTCAAGACAGGAGATGGGGACTAAGAGTTCAACTCGATGGTCAGATTGCGACGCTAATCCCGGAACCGGAGTCGTCTAAGTGTTCACCTCACAGGTTTCTGAGGAGCGCGAGACAGGTCCTGGGCGCCGCGTCATGCGGCTTCTAGCCTCCGGACATACGTCGCACCGCTGATTTTTTGAGTTCTTGCCGTCCGGCTGACCACGCTTGCCGCATTGCACCCTTACTACCTGCGTGAAGGGTGCGCCCAGCGCAGCATTCAAAAGAGAACCACAAGTCACAGAGGAAGAAGGAACCGCCCATGAGCCAGCTAGCCCCCGTTTCCAGAGACTCACACGCGGAGCGATGGCAGAGCCTGGCGCAAGCGATTCACGCCGAATCCGGCACTTTCACAGAGACGCAGCCCCCGCCCGACGATGATCGCCCGAAGGGAAGCCTGGCGATTATCGGGTCGGGCATTCAAGCCGTTGAGTTCACGAATGGGTCCAAGGACCTGATTGAGCGGGCAGACGAGGTGTTCTACTGCGTAGCTGACCCCGCAACGCAGGTCTACATCCGAACCCTGCGGCCAGATTCCTACGACCTCTACGTTCTCTACAACGACTCCAAGCCCAGGTAC
>Ga0114934_10002358_pt1 | contig 12067 bp, 11 predicted proteins | sample 4SBtaG_2_FD_99695 | JGI IMG/M metagenome (GOLD analysis project Ga0114934, IMG submission 99695) | Deep subsurface microbial communities from Kolumbo volcano to uncover new lineages of life (NeLLi) - 4SBTROV10_white metaG | ecosystem: Environmental > Aquatic > Marine > Volcanic ...
GCTACTTTTGACTTTAATACAGGTACGGTATCCATATCTGCAGATGTGTTCGATTTATTATTTTGAGTTGCAGTTATAACCATTGAAATATCAGCTTTTTTAGCAAGAGCCTCTTTAAGTTCACTATCCCTTGTTATTTCTGGATCAATAAACTTTTCAGATATGACTCCTGAGCTTATATCATTACCAGAATGCTTATGATTTTTATCTGCTTTTGTATTTATAAGGTTTCTTATTTTCATCTGAGAATATATTGGATAAACATCTTTTATTCCCATTTCTCTATAATATTTGCAAAGCACATCATCTGTAATTGAGTTAAAAGCCTTTATGTCAGTATTGCCTTTCCACATAATATATGGAACAGAAGAAGGAATTTCTATTTTCTTATTATTTTTTATCACCAGAATACCTATAATAGCATCATCTCCAGTATGAAGCTTTGCATGATATGCAATCACAGAATATTTATCACTGAGATCAAAAAAATTTGAAGGGGTAGAAAAAGTGATTTTTCTCTTCTTCTTATATTCATTTTTCTTAACAAATTTCTTTGCTTCTTCAAGTACCTGAAGTGCGGCATTAGTACTTTTTGCATCAAGAGAAAGAGCCTTGCCTATATCGGAATTTGATGTAAGTGGATAAGAGTACAGGTTAGAAACGATTGAAAACAAAAAAATAATACTGCCCAAAAAAAATGTCATAAACTTCTGCATGGGCTTTTACCTCCAAATAGTTAAAAAAAGTCCGCTTAAACTTTTATTCAAGCGGACTTTTTATTTAAAGTTCCAAAAAGTCTGGTTCTAGAAACTGAAAGTCAATTTCATTGCGTAAAGATACCAGTCTTCTGTTGTATCAAGTTTTCCTGTTGAAGGAAGGGTATTTACAGATTTTGTAAGAATAGCTGCACCATTCATCTTATGTCCTTCAAGCTTGAATACCCAGTTGTCTGTAACGTTAAATTTAAGAGAAAGTGCAAGGTCTTTAAGCCATGAATCATAATCATGATATCCGTTTGCAGCTCTTGCACCTGATTTATTTAACTCACCATCTTTATCATCTCTGTCGGCATAGTATACAGAATAGTATGTTCCAGCTTCAAACCAGTCTGTAAATCTATAGGTAAGAGATCCGTAATAACCTTCTGTTGAAAGAGTAGAATGGGTAGGCTCTGTACCAACTATAGCCTGAAGTTGAGGCCCATATACAGTATTCCAGAAGTCATAATCATTGATTGAATATTCACCTGCAATCACAAGATCTCCTATTGTATATTCAAGAGATCCTGTCCATTCTGCTGATCTTGTCTGAACATCAACCTGACCAAGAGCCTGACCAGACTTAATAGCTCCACCTGTAGTAGCACTTAGTCCAGGAAGAGCAGTAGCATCACCTTCCAGTTTAAACTCAATTACCCATCCTGTAAGGGATAGTCTGAGACCATCAATCGGGGTTGTCCACACTAGGGCAGAAGATGCTCCATATTTTGAAAAATAATCCTTAGCATCATATTCCATACCAAGAAGTCTTGCCTGGTCTTCTGTTGTTGTTGCAACACCAGAATCAACAGGATACGCACAGTCTCCACCCTGAAGACGATAGTTCAAACTACCGGCCATTCCAAGATATACATCACCATAAAGTTCCGCACCCTGAACAGCTGCAACTGTATCCCTCCATGCTTCATTATAAATTGATTGTGGGAGAAATATGGATGTACGTAAAAAGTCAACATCCCTTGTTTCATTATAAAGACCATGAACAAGTTTCATTTTACCTGCACGAATACCAAGCCAGTCTTTATATCTGTAATCTGCATAGCCCCAGTCTATTTCGACCTTACCTTTACCAAAGTCACCAAGCTTCCTCGATAATATCTGCATACCAATATGAAGTTTGTCACTTACATCTGTACCAATATTAAAAGCAGCCTCACTGAAATCAGCTGTTCCTCCCTCATTTGTTTCTCCATAAAAATTATTATCTATGGATTTCAAATATCCCTGAGAGATATATCCATGAATTGCAACGCTGTTACCTGTTGAAACATCCCCGAACTCAACTGCATATGCACTCGCTGAAACAAAAATAAGACAAAGCGATAAAACCAAAAATTTTATATGTCTTCTCATTTAAACCCTCCAAGGTTAATACTTAAAATTAACTTAATTGACTGTTATAACCTTAACACTGTCTGTATTTGAACCTGCTGGAACAAAACCTATGGCCCCTTTTGTACCAGCTACGAATTTTACAACATCATCATCTTTACCATAAAAAGGAGGCATATGGCCCTTACCTGTAAAAACCTGTTTTTTCCAATATTTAAAATAATGGGAAACAGAACTCCCTACATAATCTGAGACAAAAGTCTTTAAAAGCCCTGTCTTAATAAGACAGAAATTGATTTTATCTCCATTATCCCATCTTGTTTTTTTCCCAAGATAGACTCTTTTCAAATCGTCCTTTGATATGGAACTTGCTACAACGCCTTTGTTCACAATAACGAGAACATCAGCAGCACTTGCGCAGGATGCCACAGCAAAAAACAAAACAAAAAGAAACGAAAAACAAAGTGCATACTTTTTCATAACAGGCACCTTTTTCCTTTTTTAATTAAAAGTTAATGTACATTCTCGAGAGCCCCTCTAACTGCCCTCCTTCATTTGTAGTATTTATTCTTTACTTATATTAAAGTAATTTTTTTTTCAAACCCTTCTTTAACAATTGTTGAATTCAAATAAAACAGATCTACGCCAATATAGTCATGTTGATTAAAAAATTTCAAAAAACACAATTATAGTTTAAAAATAAAAGGTGACATTCAAAAAGATCTGTAAACACATTCTTTTAAAATCTATATTTTTCTCCGGCAATTTTCAGAAGAGATTCCAAGTATTTTTCAGATGTTTTAGCTATAACATCTGAAGGAAGATCAGGAGCAGGAGGAGTTTTATCCCAATTTACAGATTCGAGATAATCACGAACAAACTGCTTGTCAAAACTTGGCTGACTTCCGCCAGGAGAATAAAGGTCTGCAGGCCAGAATCTTGAAGAATCAGGGGTCAGCACCTCATCTATCAGAATCACCTCTCCATCATAAAGTCCGAACTCAAATTTTGTATCAGCAATAATGATACCTTTTGACAGAGCATATTCAGAGGCTTTTTTATATATTTCAATACTGAGATCCCTTAACTTTTCAGCATATTCTCTACCCACTATACGAGAAGACTCTTCAAAAGAGATGTTGATATCATGGTCTCCAACCTCTTCTTTAGTTGAAGGGGTGTATATTATGTCAGGAAGCTTATCAGATTCTTTAAGTCCAGAAGGAAGTTTTATACCGCAAATTTTTCCTGTTTTCTGATAGGATTTCCATCCTGAACCTGAAATATATCCTCGCACAACACATTCAACCATAAAAGGCTTTGCCTTTTTTACAAGCATGCTCCTGCCTTCAAGCTCTTTCTTATACTCTTTACACTCCTCAGGGTATTCATTCACATCTGAACTTATTAAATGATTATTAACAACATCCTTTAAAAAATCGAACCAGAACAAAGAGATATTATTCAAAACCTTACCCTTGGATGTAATAGGATCCGGTAAAATAACATCAAAAGCTGAAAGCCTGTCTGTTGTAACCATCAAAATTTTATCATCCAAATCGTAAAGATCCCTTACCTTACCCTTACTCATAAGTTTTAACTTTTCAAAATTTGTCTCTTTTACTGCTTTTCCCATTTCACATCCTCTATGATTGTAAATTTTTTATCTGCAATATTTTCTATATTTATAAGCTTGAATCTAACCCTGTTCATTGATTCAAATTCGATAACTCCAACACTTCTTTTTGAAAAAGATGACCTGTTATAAAAAAAAGATCCAGGGTTAAAAAAAACAGTTTTTTCAGTTTTAAATATTTCAGGTTTATGTGTATGACCATATACATAAATATCCATGTAAGGATATTCATTACTTATTGTTTCATAAAAAAAAGCCCCATATCCGGAGCCATGCAAAAGCAAAATTTTAAATGAAAATATATCTATCTCTTCTTTGAATGGATATACCGAACGAATAGCAACCGAATCCATATTCCCGGAAACACATTTAAGGTTTCCAGACAAAAAAGGATAGAGGACTGGGGGCTTTGTAACATCTCCGCAATGCAAAATCATATCAACATCATTAAACAGATAGTGATTCAATATCATTAGTTCATCGTTAAAGGTATCCAAATGAGTATCTGAAATCACACCTATTTTACAAAGCGACAATTTATCTACTGTTCCTTTCTATTACTTTTCTTCCAATTCATGAAAAATCTTGATATATTTTTTTAATTTCAGGAGAATATCTTGATCTGCAATATCAAAAGACAAGCCTGTATTATATGTATTGTTTTCACCATTTGACGAGTGGACAACATCCGCTGATACTTCGACCATATCATCTTTAAGACCTAAAGTTATCAAAATCTTTCCTGAATCAAAAATTCTGTCATAGGTTTCAAGAAGGATTCCACCTGTACTTATATTGAGAGTTCGACCCATTCCCTGTTGCAATAATTTCGACATAGTATCGTCAAAAACAGCAAAATAAACAAGATTAACAGATTGAGGCCTTGCTGGATACTCTCTTCTCTCTCCTGGAATCATAGTTTGAATACCTTATATTTACGAGTTGATCATCCTGCCGAGATTATAGGCAGTCACAGATATTGTCTGTCCTGCAAACTCAACCATTTTTCGCATATTTTCAGATACCTTTAAAAACTCATCTCCAAGAAGAGACTGTTCAAATGGCCTGATAGCAAAATTTTCATCACCTTTTATGAAAAAATCAAATTCTCCAGCTTTATTTATAAAGGGGAGTTCTCCAATCAGTTCACCCTCATGGAGTTCACCAACCGGCAGAAACTTCCCTTTCGATTCAAACAAAAGCATACCTCTGCCTGATTCAATGATACCTAGCCGTTTACCTTTCAATTTTTCCCTGATAATCCCAGATAAAGATTCCCTTGGAATAACATTTTTTTTACCATTGATATAACTATCGGAAAAAGCATCTGTTATTTTTCTAAGTCGTTCATCCATACATGCAAGATATTTTCTTAAAAGATCTGAATAAGCTGTATATTCTTTAGATAAAGACTGTGCATCAAGAACTCCTAAATGAACACGGGATAGAGCTTTTACGGTAGCGCTCCTTGGTCGGTCACCTCTGGAAAAAGCAGCCACACTTCCTATAAATCCACCTCTGCCCAAGTGCATTACAGGAATAAACTTTCCATGAACCTGTTTTTCCACTTGAACAAGGCCATCCAATATGACCCATATCCATGATCCATACCTGCCTTCCTTTACTATCAATTCATCTTTTTCAAAAAATTCTTCATCAACAAGCTCACTATAATCAATAAATTGTCCCCGAAGAACAGGCAATCCTTTTTTATATGGAAGATCACTGAAATTATCTATCATAATCTTACCCTCATCAAAAAGTCTTAAACCTTCAAGAATTAATCCGGTAAGATTGTTATCTATTTTTCTCTCGCAAGATATATTGCCCATGGAAAACGAAAATTTGCCGCCTGTCCATGCAAAAGGAATAAAAAAAGCATCCTCACCTTCTTTATCTTTAAATATAGCATTAAATATCTCGCCGTCTTTCATAATAACTTTTACAGAAACTCCAAATGAATCTTCAAGAACAAGCTCACCTGACGCTGCATTGGCTCCCAGCAACTGAAGCAGATCTGGGAAACCAATAAAGGAAAGATCACCTGATAAATTTGAAGCATTCTGCATATTTTTTATCCCGCCCAGTTCAGTTCTTTCTGAAGGTTTTGAAGGGTTAGTTCAAGGCATCTTTTAAGGGTATCACCGACTCCGTCACCATTAATTGCACTACCGGCAAAAGAAGGAACCTTAAGCTGCCTGTTCAAATCCTTCTCCATCTGACTTATCTCAAGAAGAGGAAATCCCTGGTCACCAAGATCCCGTTTATTATATTGAAGTACAAGTGGAACCTTAAATATGCTTTTGCCATAATCTTTTAAATTATCATGAAGATCCTGAAGAGATAAAATATTATTTTTTCTCTGGACATTGAGGGAATCTGCAACAAAAACAATACCATCTGCACCTTTCAAAACCAGCTTTCTTGTGGAACCATACTGTGGTTGTCCTGGCACTGTAAAAAGCTGAACTTTAACGTCACATCCGTTAATTTTCCCCAAACCTATGGGAAGAAAATCAAAAAAAAGAGTTCGGTCACCCTGAGTATCTATGGAAACAAGCTCGCCTGTGACATTTTTTCTGAAAGTTTTATGAACATACTCAAGGTTAGTTGTCTTACCACCACGCCCAGGACCATAAAAAACTATCTTACATTCTATCTCTCTGGTCTGAATATTAAAAACAGCCATCTATCATTTCTCTCTTTAAGTAGGATTTTTAATTTCTATATCCAAACACCAGTCTCCTTTTTTAGGACCATTTGGAATCTGATGCTTTGATAAAACAATACCCGAACTTTTAAAAACAGCAATCGGTGAATAAAAACACATATCGTTCAATTTAAGACCCACATCCAAGCTGTCTATCATAGATTTTTCTCTACTAGAAATTATGAGACTTAAATGATTACCAGCCTGGAAACTGACATCAAACTCAACAGGCTCTCCACCGGAATTTTCTTTATCTGCAAGCTTAATACCCACTGAATTTATTTCCATTATTTCCGGAGAATCAGGATCGCTTTCAGATATATCACCTAAAATATAGGAGTCATCAGAAGATGAGTCTGATAAATTATCATTCTCAACAACCTCTTCTGGAACAATATCTTCATTATCAAGATTAAGTTTCTGATCTATGTTTGAATTTCCTTCCGAGAAGGCTAGCAACAACGAAGTTTTTTCTTTTTCACTGATAATAAAATCCAATGCCCATTTTTCTATCAGCTTAAGTGCTTCATCTTTTTTTCCAAGTTTTATGTAACACCTGGCAATATTTTTTGCAGCCTCCAGCCTGAACGCCTTGTGCTTTAAAAAAGGCAGCATATCTATTATAGAATCTTCAAATTGTCCGAATTTTGCAAGGGTCAGGGCTTTCTGGAAATCATTATATTCAGGATCCTTTTCATTTGAATCTGTAAAAAGTTTTTTTATAAGATCCTTTTTTGATGAATCAATTTCTTTTCCGGGACGTTCACTTTTATAAAAGGCAAGTTTCTTCTGAATACCCTTTATTTTAATAAGGATTTTCCGTTCAAGATCTTCTCTGTTTTTAAGAACTTTATATTTTTTTATGAGTTCCAGAAGTTCCCGGTATTTTTCAAGAGCTTCTTCATACATCCCCTGGGAATTGTAAAGAGCGGCTTCTTTATTAACTGAATAAATTTTTTTTTTCAGTGCCATATAACATTTTTCCCGACAGTTTATTAAAATTTATATATTGAGTAATATATTTTTGATGACAAAACAATAGCAAACCTTGTAAAGATTGTATGTTTTTACAACTTAAATCTGATACAGAAAAAACAATTTTAGCAACTTTAATATAAATTTAAAGGAGTAAAGATGAAAAAAAAGGTTACTGTAATAGGTGCTGGCAATGTTGGAGCAACTGCCGCACAAAGGCTCATAGAAAAACATATATGCGACGTTATACTTGTTGATATAAATGGAGATATGGCAAAAGGAAAGGCTCTGGATTTAAACCAGGCCGCTCCAGTTGAATATCATGATTCCAAAATAACAGGTACCTCTGACTATACCCTCACAAAAAACTCCGATGTAGTTATAATAACAGCTGGAATAGCAAGAAAACCTGGAATGAGCAGAGATGAGCTTGTTGAAACAAACTCAAAAATAATGACTGATGTAGCAAAAAAAGCTGTGGATCAATCACCTGATGCAGTTTTCATCATTGTCAGCAATCCACTTGATGTAATGTGCCAGATAGCATTCAACGTTACAGGACTGCCTAAAAACAGAATCATAGGCATGGCAGGTGTACTGGATTCTGCAAGATTTAAAACCTTTATCTCCATGGAACTTGATGTTTCTGTGGAAAATATAGACGCCTTCGTTCTTGGCGGTCACGGGGATACAATGGTTCCTCTTCCAAGATTTACAACTGTTGCCGGCATTCCTGTTACAGAACTTATTGAGGAAAAAAGGCTGAATGAACTGATGGATCGTACCAGAACAGGTGGAGCTGAAATTGTAGGATACCTGAAAACAGGAAGTGCATATTACGCACCAGCCTCATCTGCCGTAGAAATGACAAAATCAATCCTTTTTGATAAAAAGAAAATAATGCCTTGTGCTGCTTATCTTGAAGGTGAATATGGCATCAATGGTATATTTATGGGGGTTCCTGTAAAACTTGGTAAAAATGGAATAGAACAAATAATTGAAATATCTCTTAAGGATGAGGAAAAAAAAGCGCTTGAAAAATCTGCAACTGCAGTAAGAACTATAGTACAAGATATAGCTTTATAAAGCATAAGTTAAAAGGCAGACTATTCTGCCTTTTAACTTGTAAACTAAACTCTTATAATCTATATTATATTTATAATTTTTATATAATTCAGGGACTGAATCTTAAATAAAAGATGATTGAAATGCAAAAAATTTTATTATTCACATCAATCTTTTTTATAGTTTTTTCATCTGTTGTCTTCTCAGAAGAATCCACAGTGTGTAGCTCCTATGTCAAATCAAACACCCAAAGAAATTTTTCCATTAAAGGATCAGATAACAATTCTGACAAATACAATATAAACATAATGGATATATATGAAATTAAGGGCATTGATACAAACTGCTATAGAGCTGTTAATGAACTTTTTATAATGAACCCTTATAAAAGTTATGATGCTAAATTTAAATATACTTTTGACTTTAATCTGTATGACAAAAAAGTTAAATTGGTCCCTAAACTAAGATTCACACAAAAAACTGAAAAAAAAATCAAGACTCCCCTGATACAAAAGGAAATATCATCAAGACTTGCTCTAGATGGCGTCAAAAAAAATCTGACGTCTTCTCAAACAAACTCAATATTCATAGGTATGGATCTTTCATATGCAATAGACAAAAATATCTATCTTGACTCCAATCTCTCTTTCTATCAGACAGCATTGGAGATGACAAATGATGATACAAAAAAATCTGTAAGCCCATACAAATTCAAAGAAAATGCAATGAGTCTTGCAATAGGTGTAAGGAAAAAAATAACAGACCGACTGAGTGCCGGTCTGCTTTACAGTTGGAAAAAATGGTTCAACGAAACAAATTCCATGGAAAAACAAAATTTTGAAGAAGAAAAAAACTCCAAATCAGCTGAAGATTCATCAAAAGCCCTGAATCTCATGCTAAGATATGATTTTTAAGTAGTCCTCTTTCATATTCTCTGTTATTTCTCCAAAAGAAACCCTCTGCAATATCCCAAGGGTTTTTACCCTGCAAACAAGCTTAAATAAGCCGGAAGATAAAGCTTTTTCAAAGGCAAACCTTGGAGCCTGTCCACCTTCATAAACAGAATCAAAAAGATCATGAACAAATAGATAACCACCTTCTGCAACCTTTGATGCCCATACAAGATAATCACCAAATTCAGCTTCAAGAGAATGTCCACCATCGATAAAAAGAAAAGATAAAGGAAAATTCAGATAATGACCTATCCTGTGGGAATTTCCCACAACAGGAATCACAATACCTTCAAGCCCTGCATCCAGAATAGCCCGTCTAAAAAAAGGCAGAGTATCTATTCTGCCTGATTCCTCATCAAACAGCTCTTCATCAAAATATTCTTCTCCTGGCTGCTGTTCTTCAGAGCCTCTATGATGATCGATAGAAAACATAATATTTTCTGACTCCATACAGCCTGCACCAAGATAAAGCGATGATTTGCCGCAATAACTTCCTATTTCAAGGCCAGGATAAAAAGGATTTGAATCACACGCTTTTTTTGCATAATCATATAGAACATGCCCTTCCTCTTCATCCAGAAAGCCTTTGGTTTTTCTTACAATTTCAATATTATACATATAAAGTCCTTCTAATTTATTATAACTTTTCTTGGCTTAGAACCTTCCTGAGGTTCCAGAATACCTTCTTTATCCATCCTTTCCACGATTCTCGCAGCCCTGTTAAACCCTATTTTAAGATGTCTCTGAATCATAGATATAGAAACCTTTTTATTTTTCAGGGCTATATCAAAAGCCATTGCATATTTTTCATCATCCTCATCTTCAGAATTATTTCCACTGCCAGATAAAGAAGGTGGAGCAATCGATAAAGAGACCTCATTATCACCTATCTCAGATATATATTGAGGTTTTCCTGTTGTTTTTATATACTCAATTACTTTTTCAAGCTCTTCTTCAGATATAAAAGCCCCATGTATCCTTCTTAACCCGGCAACCCCTGGGGGAAGAAAAAGCATATCCCCTCTCCCAAGCAACTTTTCAGCTCCATTTTCATCGAGAATCGTTCTTGAATCCACCTTTGACGAAACCTTAAATGCTATTCTAGTTGGAAAGTTAGCCTTTATTATCCCTGTCAAAACATCAACTGACGGTCTCTGTGTAGCTATAATAAGATGAATACCACAGGCTCTTGCCATTTGAGCAAGTCTAATCAGAGCAAACTCAATCTCCTTTGAAGCAACCATCATAAGATCTGCAAGTTCGTCTATGATAACAACTATAAAAGGAAGATTCTCCATCATTTCATCTGTTGAAGCCTCAGCTTTTGAATTATACTGAGAAATATTTCTGCACCTGTATTCTTCAAGGAGTTCATACCGTCTTTCCATTTCGGATACAGCCCAAAAAAGAACATTTTTAGCTTTTTTCATATCTGTTACAACCGGAGATATAAGGTGTGGAATGTCTTGGTAAACAGAAAGCTCTATTCTTTTTGGATCTATCATTATCATTTTAACTTCTTCAGGAGAGGCTTTAAAAAGAAAACTTGCTATCATCATATTAAGACAAACACTTTTACCTGCACCTGTTGCTCCAGCTATAAGGAGATGAGGCATCTTTTCAAGTGAAACAACAACCGGAATTCCTTCAATATCTTTCCCAAGCCCTATAGCCAATGATGACTTTGAGTCTACAAAATCTTTAGTTTCCAAAATCTCCCTTGAATAGACATTTGATCTCTCTTTATTTGGAATTTCTATCCCTATAACAGCTTTGCCGGGAATAGGGGCAACTATCCTTATTCCAATGGCTTTCAGTGCAAGGGCAAGGTCATCAGCAAGATTTGCAACTTTACTTATCTTTATTCCAGGTGCTGGTTTATATTCAAAAGTACTAACAACAGGCCCTCTGGAAACAGTAATAATCTCGCCTGTAATACCGAAATCCATAAGTTTTTCAACCAGTATCTTTGAATTTTTCTCAATCTCTTCCCTGTATTCTGGAGACAAAATATTGCCTTGCTGTATCGAAAGGAAAGACAATGGAATTAATAAACTTTTTTCAGAATTTTTATTTTTAACAGGTTTTTTCTCAGGTGGGGGTAAAGTTTTTCTCATCTCAGATAATTTACCAGACAATTTATTTGATGGCTTTTCAAGCTCAATTTTTATAATTCTCTTTTTTCTTTTAAGAAGCGATTTTATATAAAACCAGATTTTTTTGGCAAAATTTAAAATTAAAAAGAATTTTCCCTTAAAAAAACGTGCTGTAGAATAACCATTAGAAAGTGTTGCACCCGTTGTAAGCATAAAAGATACAAGAAATATAAAAACAATAAAAATATATGCTCCTGGCTTATTCAAATACTTAAACAAAAAAGCCCTTATAAAACCACTTACAAGGGGATACTCAGGAAATTTAAGGTATGAATTCAGATCTGCCAGTAATATACCGGTAAAAGGTATGAGAATAAACATACTGAAACAAGTAAACACATTTTCCAGAAATCCTTTGTAATCTTTTAATATGCAATAAGACTTTATCAAAAAAAGCATGGGAATCCATAGTACCCCTATACCAAATAGATCAATAAGAGACCCACAAAGGTAAGCTCCGA
>Ga0114934_10002359_pt1 | contig 12065 bp, 11 predicted proteins | sample 4SBtaG_2_FD_99695 | JGI IMG/M metagenome (GOLD analysis project Ga0114934, IMG submission 99695) | Deep subsurface microbial communities from Kolumbo volcano to uncover new lineages of life (NeLLi) - 4SBTROV10_white metaG | ecosystem: Environmental > Aquatic > Marine > Volcanic ...
ATAAACGCCACATCGCTGAAATCGTATATTTCCTGTAGGATCGCTTGCACTCTACTCAAATCTAATATATAAATTAATCACTATACATTTTAAAACGATATATAGACGCGTATAGTCGACGGCCTAGAGACTATATATCAGAAACTAGGAGGATAAAATTATGGCAAGAACAAACTTTTCTGGACCTATCAATGAAGGTAATGTCCAGCAAAACAATCAAAGTAATACAACAACTTACAAACCAGGGTTAACAAGAAACGTAGGGTTTGTAGTAGCAGGTCAATCTTTTTGGCTTGATCACAATGCGTTTACTTTAACAGCAGCAGGCGTTGCTAACGTAGCAGCGGCAGCTAGACCGGCAAGTGGTAATATGACTTTAACTGCAAATGCAGCGACAATCGGAACTACTATTATGCCGTCAATTAACGGTTATGGTGGAGCAGCACAAGTTACTATAACTTCTGCAGCAGACGACAGTGGAAACGAAATGGTGTTAACAGGAACTGATATTTACGGTTTACCGCAAACAGAAACTGTTCAACCTATGGCTAATGCTGGCACAGTACAATCTACTAAAACTTTTGCAACGATTACAGATGCACAAGTTAACTTAACATCTAGTGGAGCAGCTCAACAACCAGCAGGTAACGTTTCAATTGGTGTTCTAGCAACAGATAAAATGACTGTACTTTTACAATCAACTTACAATGGTTTTCCAGGAGTTGGTTTTGGTACTGCAGGTTATCAACCAAGTGGAACTTATGGTTCAACTGTCCAAAGTAACTTAGCAAATAATATTGTAATTCCAAAAAATTCAAGAATTATGAATATTTCTTTAATTGCTGTTGAAGACCCAGGTCAAACAGCAGCTTTTGAATTTGGAGCTAACATTGGTCAATCAAGCACAACTAATACACACGACTTAAACTACTTTACAACTACATCAGCTAGTTTAAGAGCAGTTGGTCAGTATAATTTAGGTGGAGCTGGTGGAGCTGGTGGTTTAGTTCCTGATCACGCTAATTGTTACAACACTTCATATGGAGACACTAATCCATTTGCAGCTGATAAATTAGTAACAGTTACATGTGACTTTGGTGCAGCTATCACTGCAGGTGAGTGGATGATTAATTTCACTTACTTACAAGGTGTTAACGGTACTAACTAATAATTAATTAAAGTGCTCCTTCGGGAGCACTTTTTAAGGAGAAAAAAATTATGAGTAATGTAACAGCGATAAAGTCACTTTATATGGCACCTTTAAGTGCTAGTACAAATAATGTTGTAAATAATGAAACTTCTGCAGGTACTGCTGATTTAACGTTAGAATCTACAGCAGCTGGATTTGCTGAATGGGATAATGTAGCAGCTACATTAAAATTTACATCTGGTAGTGCTACAACTAATGCTATTGTTTTTACAATTGTAGGAACAGATAAAGATGGAAAAGCTGTGACTCACGAACACACTGGTCCAGGAGGAAGTTCTAATAATGACACAAGTATTACTTTTACTTCAGTCACAAGTATTTCAAAACCTTCAACGGCTACAAGTTTATCTATAGGTACAAACGCTTCTGGCGCAGGACCTATTTTTGCTGGTAGAACAAGATTAAGAGGAATGCACGTTCACGCGGGTGCAGGCGCAGTAGGTTTAATTGTGAGAGACGCATCCACTACAGGAACAATCGGTTTGCATATGGGAATTCCAGCAGGAGCTACACTTCAAACAGATCCTTATATTCCAGATAATGGAATATTATTTCCAAATGGTGCGTATACTGATGTCACAGGATTAGGTTCGGCTACATTCTTCTATGATGGATAGGAGGGTAGATGGCAAACACTACTTCAGGTACTACAACATTTGATAAAAACCTTTTCATTGATGATATTATAGAAGAGGCTTATGAAAGATGTGGACTTAGAGGAGTTGCTGGTTACCAGCTTAAAACTGCTCGAAGATCATTAAATATTCTTTTTCAAGAATGGGCTAATAGAGGAATACACCTTTGGCAAATTGCTGATGGTTATTGTACACTAGTGGCTGATACAAATGAATATATTGCCTACCGTTCTAGTGGTGATGGAACATCTACATTATTAGATAATGCAGGTGCGCAATTATTTAGTGTAGATGATATTTTTGAAGCTTCATACAGAAATAACGCTGGAACTACTAGTCAATCAGATAGTCCATTAACAAAAATTTCAAGATCAACTTATTCTTCTTTATCTAATAAATTAGCTACAGGCCAACCTTCTCAATACTGGGTCCAAAGATTTATAGATAGAGTTACAATTACTTTATACACAACTCCAAGTTCAAGTCAGGCTGGAGACAGAGTTTTCTTTTACTACATGAAAAGAATAGATGATGTTGGAGATTATACAAATGCAACTGATGTTCCTTATTATTATGTTCCATGTATGTGCGCGGGCTTAGCTTATTATTTAAGTATGAAATATGCACCGGATAGAACACAAAATTTAAAATTACTTTACGAAGATGAATTATTAAGAGCGGAGGCAGCGGATGGTTCGGAAGCAAGTACTTACATTACACCGAAAACGTACTATCCTAGTATTTAATTATGGCTCGTTTTGCAAAAGGAAAATTCGCTTTAGCGGTTTCTGATATTAGTGGACAATCATTTCCATGGAATGAAATGGTTACTCAATGGAATGGTTTATTTGTACACTATTCTGAATTTGAATCTAAACAACCACAATTAGATCCTAAACCAAGTGCAGCTGATCCTACAGCTTTACCCACAACAAGACCTCAACAGCCACCTGCTGATGCCTTAAGATTTTTAAGTTTTAATCCAATAACAACTTATGCAGCGGGAAGTTCTATAGTTAATGTTTTTGAAGAAAATCATGGACGACAAAAAGCTACTTACGTAAGATTTAGAGGACCTCCAGGAGTAGCTGGAGCATTTAATAATATAGCTACTATTGATGGAATTACAGGAGCTCAAATTTGTGATGCTTCAGGACATAAACTTATTCCTGGAATATGGACAAGTACTACCACTACTCTAGTGGGAACGATTGATGCTACTCAAACCACTGGGATAACTTTGACAAGTGCTACTGGATTTGAAGTAGAAAGTCCTCGTACTCCAGGTAATGTAAATTTTTTCTCTGATGGAACACCTATTAATGCAGTGATTATTGGAGCAGAAGTAATAGCCTATACGGGAATTACAAATAATGTATTAGATGGCGTGGTAAGAGGATCTTTTTCATCTACGGGTGCAGCACATACTGCGGGAGACGCAATTAGATGTCTGCCAGATCCCTTAAATAATTATAGTGTAGATACGTCAGATCAAGGTGGAACTGATACAGCAACCACTGGACAAATTGGTGGAGGAGGATATAATACATCCTCAGGACCAGTAACATTAAAAACGATAGGACCACAATAATATGGCATTTGTAGACGACGGATTCACATACGCAACTTTAACAACAGCAATTCAAAATTACTGTGAAGTAGATACTTCTGTATTTACCGCTGCTATTACAGATGAATTTATTGGAAATGCAAGTTTAAGATGTTTAAGAGATTTAAATATAGATGCGTATAGAGCTTCAAAAGTAGGATCACTGGTAATTGGACAACAATATATTAATGCTCCTGCAGGATGCTTATTTGTAAGATCTATTCAAATAACAGAAGATGATACGACTCCGGATACTACTAAGTACTTAGAAAAAAGAGATGTTACTTTTATAAATGAATATAATAAATTTGCAGATCAAGGAAGCGGCGTTACTACAGGTAGAGATATACCTAAATATTATGCAATGTTTGGAGGAACTACGACTATGACTGGGGTTACAGATAGTTCTTCAGGGACAATTATGTTTGCTCCATGCCCAGATAAAACATACAGTTTTCAAGTGAATTTTTCAAAAAGACCTCCAGGTCTTACAGGAAGTAATACAACTACTTATTTAAGTATGAATTTTCCAAATGGACTCTTATATGCCTGTTTGGTAGAGGCTTTTGGATATTTAAAAGGCCCTATGGACATGTTGACATACTACGAACAAAGATATAATAATGAGATTGAAAAGTTCGCAATGGAACAAATAGGTCGAAGAAGAAGAGACGATTATGATGATGGAACACTTAGATTATATATTGACTCGCCTTCACCTTCAAAGTAAAAGGGATTAGGAGAAAAAAATTATGGCTATAACTTCAGCAGTATGTAATACTTTCAAAGCAGAATTAATGAAAGGTGGACATAACTTTAATACATCTGGTGGAACACCAGCTGGAAACGCATTCAAACTATCTTTGTATTCATCAGCCTCTGCAAACTTAGATGGTACAACATCTCAGTATACTGCACCGACAGATGGAACAGCAGATCCAACAAACACTTACGAAGTTACTTCAACTTCATCTGGATACACAACAGGTGGAAAAGCTTTAACTAATAGTGGGGTAACGGGAACTTCTTCAACAACTACAAGTTATACCGACTTTGCAGACTTATCTACAGCAAACGGTACGTCTTGGACTTCAGCAACTTTTACAACACATGGTTGTTTAATTTATAATACAACTGCAGTTACTGGATTTACAACTAACAGATCAGTATGTGTTGTTTCATTTGGTGGAGCTAAAACAGTTTCTAATGGAACTTTTTCTATTGAGTTTCCAACAGCAAGTACATCAGCAGCGATTCTGAGAATAACATCATAAGGAGTTAAGTCCTTATGGCTGATTCTACAATCACAGTCACAGTCGGCACAGGTACACAGTATCTTGTAGGTGGTTCAGGTAATGTGTATAAATTTGATGGTGCACAACCTTCAAGTTTTACTTTTCCGTGGGTTCAAAGTGGAACAGTAAGATTAGATCAATCAGCTGCTTCAAACGATAATCATCCTTTAATTTTTACTACTTCTAATAGTACTAACACGGCTACGATGAGAAGTGGAATTATTTCATCTAATGTAACTTATTATTTAGATGGATCATCTAATCAATCCGATTACACTAATACAACTACTTTTAACGCAGCTACAACAAGATACATAGAAATTGCTCCTGCAACATCCACTGATTTTTATTTTGCATGTTGGGTACATGGAATTTCTATGGGAGGAATTGTAGATATTACAGGTAATACTTGGGGTGCACTTACATGGGGAGAAAATGAATGGAATGATCAAGGTGATGAAAGTGTAACTTTAACTGGTCAGGCTATGACTGTAGTTGCTAATGCAGCTGGAGTTGTTGCTACACAATTCCCTGGTTGGGGTACTTTAGAATGGGGTGAAAACGGCTGGGGTAGTGTTAATGAAGCTAAAGAAGTTTTACCAGGTCAAGCTGCAACCATGTCTTTAGGTACATTAACTCCAGTTATAGGAGAAGTATTAACTGGTTTCCAAATTCAAACAGTAGTGGGCACTCCTACAACTACTTTTGATTTTGCACTTTCCGTAACAGGTCAAGAAATGAGTGTAGCTCAAGGAGTCCTAGGTGTTAACTCTGATGAAGATACAGAAGTAGGAATGCCTAGTAATTTAAACACTATGTCTGTAGGTGCTTTAACTGTTAATCAAAATGCAGATGTAAATGTAGGACTTTCTGGTTTTTCAATGTCTACAGAAGTTGGAAACTTAATTGAAGCAACACAAGTAAAAGTTACCCTTACTGGTCAAGCTATGACAGGAGCTGTAGGTGCTATTGCACCAGATGATATGGCTGTAGGGGCTGTTTCTCCAGGTGCTATGACAACTACTGTTAATCCTGCTGTAACTGTTCCAAATTACGATACACGGGTATCATTGACTGGATTTGAAATAACTGTTAATATAGGAACGCAGTTTGGTATTTTACACTATGGAGATGTTGACACTGGAACAAATACATCATATACAGATGTAGATACAACCCAAGCAGCGGCTTAAGGAGAAAAATATGGCATCGACATATAATAGTTTAGGTATTCAATTAATGGCAACCGGAGAAAATGCCGGTACATGGGGAACGAATACAAATAATAATTTAAATTTCATCATGAATACCTTAGGGTATATTGATGTTGCATTAACAGCTGATAGAACTTTAACAATTCCAGATGGGTCTACAGGAACTTATGATGGTAGAGCTATGTGGATTAATTTATCAGGAACTACTGGTGGATCTAGAGTTTTAGATATAGCAGCACAAGCAGGAGATCCTGCAGCCAATATTGAAAAACCTTTTATCATAGTCGATAATACAACAAGAAGTGCCCCAGCTAATACAATTACATTTAAAGTAACAGGTCAAACAGGAATTTTAATACCTACTGGTGGAACAGTTTTATGTTTTCACAATGGAACAGATATTGTTTCTTCAGGTTTTCCAAGCACTACAGGAGCTCAACCAGCGTATACTTTACCATCAGCAGATGGTACAGCGAATCAAGCATTAGTTACTAATGGTTCAGGAGTAGTAAGCTTTGGAGACGCAGGAATATCAACAGGAAAAGCTATTGCAATGGCAATGATTTTCGGATAAAAAACAAAAAGGAAATTAAATTATGGCAAACCCAAATATAGTAGCAGTAGCAAGTATTTACGGTGAATCGCAAGGATTCAATTTAAGTAATACAACAACTACAACTTTGATCGCAGCAGTGAGTTCAGGTAAATTAATGAAAGTTAACAGAATTACAGTCGCAAATGTTGATGGATCAGCAGCAGCTGATGTTGATGTTTCAATTGTTAAAGCAGGATATACTTCTGCAGCCAATGGTGCCAGCATTGGAGTTTCAACATCATTTTTGGCAAAAACAATTTCAGTCCCAGCAGATGCGTCTTTGGTTTTATTAGACACACCAATTTATTTACAAGAGGGTGACGTACTTAGAGGTGGAGCAAGTGCTGCGAGTGATTTAGATTTATTCATATCGTACGACGTCATTGCGGTCTAGGAGGTAATTAGCTATGGCAAATGGCGGAATTATCGGACCGGTAAATACAGTTTCAGCAAATTACAATAAAGATAAAGTTACAGCTATAACAGGAACAGGGTCTTTTACTAAGGCTACAACTAATCCTGCAGCACCAGGTAAAGCAACAGTTATTCTTGTTGCTGGTGGTGGTGGATCAGGAGGTGATGGCGGTGGAGCTGGCGGTGCTGGTGGTATGCTTATTACAACATGTCATCCTTTACCAGGAAGTTCAGTCCCTGTTACAATTGGAGGTGGTGGTACAGGTGGATCACATCCACCAGGATCAGGAACAACAAACGGCTGTAATTCAGTATTTGCATCATCAACACCCTTAACAGCTACAGGCGGTGGACGTGGTGGTCAAGCAACTCAAAGATGTGGACAACCCGGCGGATCTGGTGGTGGAGGAATGGAATATAATCCAGCTACTCCAACTGGAGGAGCATGTGGTTTTGGTAATGGAACAGCAGGACAAGGAAATAACGGTGGAGGTTTAGCTGCACCAGGTAATGGAGCCGCAGGAGGCGGTGGTGGTAAAGGCGGTGTAGGACAACCAGGAGTAGCCCCATCTGCACCTACATGTGGTGTTCAAGGTGGAGCAGGTTTAAGTATTGCACCTTATCTTGCGGATGCAGAAACAGGATACACTATCCCTAACTGTGGAATTTATGCTGGTGGAGGAGGCGGAAGACTATACTCTGGTTCATGTAATTCTAACACAGGAGGTGGTGGATCATGTGGATCATACCCTCCAAGTCCATACCCAGGACAAAATGGAACACCAAACACAGGTGGTGGAGCAGGAGCTGGTTCAGGAAATAATCCAGGAGGAACTGGTGGTCCAGGAGTGGCTATAGTTATAGAAGAATGTCAAGTATCAAGCGGTAACAAAGCACCAGGGGTTTGGCAATTAAACACAGTATATGATTTCGTAAAAAATGATAATTGGATTTATAATGAAGCAGATGTAGATTTCTTAGTAGTAGCTGGAGGTGGAGCAGGAGGACATACAAAAGGTGGTGGAGGTGGAGCTGGAGGATTTAGAACTTCTTGTGGAAGCCCTTCGCCTATAAATATTTGTAAAGTTTCAGGTTTAAGATGGGGTACTTATGCAGTAACAGTAGGAGGTGGTGGAGCAACTAACCCAGGACCAGGAGGAGGTCCTGCTGGCTCAGGGACTGCGTCAATTTTTAATCCAGGTGGAACAGAAACTACTAATATGATTAGTACGGCTGGTGGTGGAGGTGGTGGTGCTCAACCTATTAGTAGTGGAGCCGGAAATGCTGGAGGTTCAGGTGGAGGTTCATCTGACAATACTTCAGGTCCTAGTGTAGGAGGTAGTAATACTCCTCCATATCCAGGTCAACAAGGTAATCCAGGTGGTATAGGAAAAGCAGTTCCTCCATCCTCTGGTGGAGGTGGTGGTGGTGCTGGCGGTGCTGGTAGTGGTGCTCCAGGAGTAGGTGGAGCAGGTGGTGCAGGATTAGCAAATACAATAACTGGATCTCCAGTGTTTTATGCTGGCGGTGGTGGTGGAGCTGGAAATGGTGGTGGAGGTGCCGGTGGAACTGGTGGTGGAGGCCCAGGAGGTGGTCCCCCAACTAGTATCGCTGGATGTGCAGGTTTAGCCAATACTGGTGGCGGTGGTGGTGGAAATACACCTGGTGGACCTAGTGGTGGTGCCGGTGGTTCAGGAATAGTAGTTATTAAATCAACTGCCTTTTTAAAAACAGATACTAATTGTGCACCAGTTAGTTCACCTGATGGTGGTACATCTACATTTATAGCAACATTTAGAGCCTCAGCTAATTTAACTTTGGGAGGAGGTGTTCCTTCTAATGGTTTTGATTACCTAGTCGTTGGTGGCGGCGGAGGTGGAGGCGGAATTTGTGGTGCTGTTGCTTCTGGTGGTGGCGGAGGTGGTGCTGGTGGTTATAGAACTTCTTTCCCAGGCGGAACAAAAGTATTTTTAGAAACAGGATCTAATCAAGTAGTAGTGGGTGCTGGTGGAGCAGGTGGTATGGCTACTGTGTGTGGAAGAACTGCATCTCAAGGAAGACCAGGTACTGACTCTTATGTAGCATATATTACTTCTTTTGGTGGTGGAGGCGGTGGAGGAACCGCTTGTAATAGTATTGGAACTGGTAGTAGTGATGGTCAACCAGGAGGATCAGGTGGTGGAGCTGGAGCATGGAGTGGACAAAATGCTCCAGGTGGAACAGGAAATATTCCTGCTGTTAGTTCACCAGGCGCTCCTGTTCAAGGAACTAATGGTGGCCCTAGTAATTCTGCAGGTGCACCAGGTTATGGATCTGCCGGAGGTGGTGGAGCATGTGCTGCTGGTAGTTCAGGAACCCCATCAGACGGTGGAGATGGTGGTGCAGGAAAAGCAAATTTAATTTCAGGAGGCTCAGTCACTTATGCAGGTGGTGGTGGAGGATCTACTTATTCTGGTGGAAGTGGTGGAAGTGGAGGCGCTGGGGGTGGTGGAGCTGGAGCTACAGGTCCAGGTGTAGGAACCGCTGGAACAGCAAATACTGGTGGTGGTGCAGGTGGAAGTAATAATAACGCATCTAGTGCAACAGGAGGCTCAGGAGTCATTATTTTAAGAATTCCAACAGCTTGTGCACCAGGTAGTTTAGCAGCTGCTCCAGGTTCTAATACAATAGCAACAGTTGGCTCTTGTAAAGTAGCAACATTTACAGTAACTGGGACATTGACAGTATAATAAAATTAAATTATAAATATAACTTTTAAGGAGTATAAATATGGCACATTTTGCAGAAATAAAACAAAAGACTGATCCAACTGGACATACGACTGATACTTTATGGGTTGTTGAAAGAGTAATTGTTGTAGGTAATGATATTAATACAGCAGCAGGTCCTTTAGGAGAAAATGATATGCATGCAGACGGAGAAGCATGGTGTAAAAATTTCTTTAAAGGTGGAGAATGGAAACAAACTTCTTATAATCACAATTTTAGAAAACAATACGCAGGTAAAGGTTACACTTTTGATTTTGCTAAAGATAAATTTATTTCAACTCAACCATATCAATCTTGGACATTAGATGGAAATGATGATTGGAAAGCACCAGTTGCTTATCCAACTATTGTTACATATGATGGAGATAAACGTTATTCTATATCTTGGGATGAAGAAAATTTAAAATGGGTTGCAAGAGATGAAGGAGTTTGGAACGCTTCAACAGAATCATACGACACAGAACCTGCAAATTTCAATTGGGATGCATCAGCGTTAGCTTGGGTATCCGCATAAGGAGACTCAACTATGGCTAGTCCTTCAGGATCAGCAAACGGCGGTATAATTGGAGCAACGAATAATTCTTCGTTTGGAAAAGATAAAATTACATCAATTACAGGCACAGGATGTCATACTACTTTAGCGGGAACTAGAGCTGTTCAAGCTTTACTTGTTGCTGGCGGTGGTGGTGGAGCCGGTGGTGGCGGTGGAGGCGGAGGCCTAGTAAATTCAACAGCTAACGTATGTGGTAATACAGCTTATCCAATAGTAATTGGAGGCGGCGGTAGTAAAGGCGCTGATCCAGGTTCAGGCGGCCCTGTTGCAACTGATGGAGACGTTTCAACTGGATTTGGTTTAACTGCGTGTGGAGGTGGTAAAGGTGCAAGAAATAATGCTGGTAACCCTTGTGTTCCGGCTGTACCTGCTACTGATGCCGCTCCAGGAGGTTCTGGTGGTGGAGCATCCAGAGGATCCAATCCAACAGCTAATAACAATGGTGGAACAGCCGTAACAGGTCAAGGAAACCCTGGTGGTAATTTTGTTTATGGTGGTCCTCCAGGATCACTAAGTCCTGCAAATGATATGTCTGCAGGAGGAGGTGGTGCAGGTTCGGCAGGTACTTCCTATGTAGCAAACACAGCAACTCCCGGCGGTAATGGTTTAGATGTAAGTCCAGACTATGGAAATATTGGACCAACATGTTCAGTTTTCGCTGGCGGTGGTGGCGGCGGTGGAAATAATGATAGTCCTGCAGCACCAGGTGGTGGTGGAGCAGGTGGTGACGGAAGTCCGGGAACTCCTACTCCTGATGCAACGGCAGGAACAGCTAATACTGGTGGTGGTGGCGGTGGCGGTCAAGGAACAAATGGATATGGTAGTGGAAATAGTGGTGGTCCAGGAATTGTAGTCGTAAAAGAATTAAATAAAGCAAGTGGTGTGTGGTCATTACAATCACAAATGGCAGCTCAAGAAAATGGAACATGGCCAGATGGATCAACTTGGGTAGAAGTTACAGCAGATTTCTTAATTGTTGGTGGCGGCGGTGGCGGCGGATTTGGAGGAGCTGGAGACGGAGCCGGTGGTGGAGGAGCTGGAGGTTATCTAACTTCTTATTGTAATGCTTGTGCCGCAGGTCTTGTTTTTAATGCCGCAACCTATAACGTAATTGTAGGAGCAGGTGGAACAGGAGCAGGTTGTAGTCAACCAGGCGATGATGGTAATGGAACTGACTCTTCAGTAGTATATGGAAGTTGTACACGTACTGCTGCCGGTGGTGGTGGCGGTGGACCAGTTGGTCTAGTAGGAGGAAATGGAGGTTCAGGTGGTGGTACTGGTGCGCAAGGACCAGGACGTGCCCCAGGAAATTTCCCTGCGATACCAACAGCTTTAGGAGGACCGCAAGGTGATTTTGGAGGTTATGGAAGTCCAGGAGGAGCTTCTCCTAACAGTAGAGGTGGTGGAGGTGGTGGAGCAAATGGCCCAGGAAGTCCATACGCAGGACCTGGAGGAGATGGTAAACCAAATTCAATTTCAGGAGCAGCTGTGACATACGCTGGTGGTGGCGGAGGTGGTGAAAGAGCCCCAAGTGGTTCACCAGGAGCTGGTGGAGCTGGTGGTGGTGGAGCTGGATGTGTAAATGGAACTGTTAACACCGGAGGTGGTGGTGGAGGTGGTGGAGGTAGTTCACCAGGAAACACTAATGGTGGATCAGGAATTGTTTATTTAAGATTTCCAAGTGCTGTTACAGTGGCAGTATCTCCCGGTACAAATACTATAAATCCTGCACCAGGTTGTACACAAATAGCTAAATTTACTGTAAGTGGAAC
>Ga0114934_10002361_pt1 | contig 12060 bp, 11 predicted proteins | sample 4SBtaG_2_FD_99695 | JGI IMG/M metagenome (GOLD analysis project Ga0114934, IMG submission 99695) | Deep subsurface microbial communities from Kolumbo volcano to uncover new lineages of life (NeLLi) - 4SBTROV10_white metaG | ecosystem: Environmental > Aquatic > Marine > Volcanic ...
AAATTCTGTGGAAACACATGCCGTTACAGGACAAATAAAACGACCGGAGCAGAGCGTCTAAACCAGGCGTTCCCAAACAGAGTTGAGGAACGAGAAAAGCATAATCGCTCTATTTCAACGCCGCACCCTCAAAGCCCAGCTGCCGCCAGCCTTCATAGAGGACGATAGCGACGGTATTAGACAGATTAAGGCTGCGACTTTGGGCTTTCATAGGCAAATACAGTATCTGCCCGGCTTCAAGTTGGGCTAAAAAACTATCAGGTAAGCCTCGGGTTTCAGGACCAAAGATAAAGGCATCACCACTTTCAAATTCGGCTTGACTGTAAGCCGTCCGCCCTTTTGTACTTAAGGCAAACAACCGGTTTGGCGCGTTTTTTTTCAGGTAATCATCCAGTGAGGCATATTGATGAATATTGACCCATTCATGATAATCCAGCCCTGCCCGCCGCAGACGTTTATCATCCAGCACAAAACCTAAAGGGTGTATCAAATGCAGCTGTGCGCCGGTATTGGCGCACAGTCGGATGATATTACCGGTATTGGCCGGAATTTCCGGTTGATATAAAACAATATTGATCATCAAGACGAGACGTTTATCGCGTCCAGCTTCCAGATCTCGTTATTGTATTCACTGATGGTGCGGTCGGTCGAGAATTTACCACTGCTGGCGGTATTTAAAATACTCATTCTGGCCCAATCATCCTGATTCAGGAAAGCCTGCTCAACCCTGCGCTGGGCATCGATAAAGCTACGAAAATCAGCAATGGTCATCCATGGATCACTCGGACTTTTAACGGACGCGATGATGTCGTCGAAAATGCCCGGCTCAAACTGATTGAAGTGACCGCATTCGAGCAACTGCATGACGGCCTGCAAATCTTCATCCTGGTCGATATAACTTTGCGGATTATAGTGACCGCGCAGCGCTTCGACTTCTTCTTCAGTCAGTCCAAACAAGAAGAAATTTTCATCACCGGCTTCTTCCCGGATTTCAATATTGGCACCATCGAGTGTGCCAATCGTAAGCGCACCATTCATCATGAATTTCATATTCCCGGTGCCGGAGGCTTCTTTACCTGCCGTTGAAATCTGTTCTGATAAATCGGCAGCCGGGCAGATTTTTTCCATGGCGGACACGCGATAATTACGCATAAATACCAATTGCAGCTTGTCACCAACATCAGGATCAGTATTAATAACATCGGCGACATTATTGATCAGCTTGATGATTTTTTTAGCCATGGCATAACCCGGCGCCGCTTTCCCGCCAATCAACACGCAGCGATTGACCCAGTTTTGGGTATCGCCGTTTTTGATACGGTTATACAAATGAATGACATGCAATACATTCAACAGCTGCCGTTTGTATTCATGTATGCGTTTCACCTGAATATCAAACAGGGCATCGGTATTTAATGCCACGCCCTGCTCTTGCAGCGTATATTCAGCCAGACGCTGCTTGTTGGCCTGTTTTATTTCCCGCCAGCGTTTACGAAATTTGGCATCCTTGGCGTAAGGTTTAAGCCTGGCTAATTGTGATAAATCGGTAATCCATTGCTCGCCTATATTTTTACTGATCAATGTAGCCAGATTCGGATTACAGCCGGCCAACCAGCGGCGTGGCGTCACGCCATTGGTTTTGTTATTGAATTTTTCCGGCCACAGTTCATAAAAGTTCTTAAACAAACCTTCTTTCAATAATTTTGAATGCAGTTCGGCCACCCCATTCACGGAGAAACTGCCAACGATGGCCAGAAAAGCCATCCGCACTTGCTTATCGTGGCCTTCTTCGATAATCGACATGCGTCGCATACGATCAAAGTCACCCGGCCATTTTTCCGAAACCTGGGCCATAAAACGGGCATTGATTTCGAAAATAATTTCCATCAGTCGCGGCAACATATGCTGCATCAGCCCGACCGACCATTTTTCCAGTGCTTCCGGCAACAAGGTATGATTGGTATAGGCCATGGTCTGGCGGGTAATATCCCAGGCTTTATCCCATTCCAGTTGATAGTCATCAATCAACAAGCGCATCAACTCGGCAACAGAAATACTCGGGTGAGTATCATTCAGTTGAAAACAATTTTTCTCTGCAAAGCGGGAAAAGTCGGCGCCATGCCGACCCACCCAATTTGCAATAACATCCTGCAAACTCGCCGATGCCAATAAATATTGCTGTTGCAAGCGTAAAACCTTACCGTTTTCATTGGCATCGTTCGGATATAGCACCATGGTAATATTTTCGGCATTGTTCTTTTTGGCCACGGCCTCGGCATATTCGCCCGCATTGAATTCATCCAGATCAAATTCGTCGGTGGCCGTCGCCTTCCATAAGCGTAAAGTATTGACGGTACCGTTTTTAAAACCCGGAACCGGCATATCAAACGGCACGGCCAGAATATCATGTGAGTTGATCCAGCGCGTCCGGGTTGTGCCGTGCTCATCGACATAGCTTTCGGTATGTCCCCAGAATTTTATCCGCTGGGTATATTCCGGCCGTTCCAGCTCCCAGACATTACCATTTTTCAGCCAATGATCCGGCTCTTCCACCTGATAGCCATTTTCAATAAGCTGCTTGAACATGCCATATTCATAACGCAAACCATAGCCGACAACAGGCAACTCCAGCGTTGCGCAGCTGTCGATAAAGCAGGCGGCCAAACGCCCTAAACCGCCATTACCCAAACCGGCATCGGGTTCAGTATCTTCCAGTTCTTCAATATCCAGTCCCAGTTCATACAGCGCTTTGCTCAACGGATCTTCAACGCCGAGATTTAACATGGCATTACTCATCGACCGGCCAATTAAAAATTCCATCGATAAATAATAGGCTTTTTTACAGTCGTTTTTACGATACGTGTTATATGTTGTCTTCCAGCGTTCAATCAAGCGATCACTCAAACTGAGTGACGATGCGGTATAGGCATAATAGGGGGAGCGACACAGTTCATCTCGCCCCAGCCGATGTAAATAATAATGCTTGAAGTCTTGCTGGAAACTCTTTTTATCCATTCCCAGTTTCGCTATTTTGGTAATAGCGGGTTTAGGGTGACTTTTTTTAAACCGATTATTGGGCATGATGACCACCTTGAGAAGTTTAATGAACTAACGCTCTGCACATAACAATGTGGGAATGGGTTGCAGGGGGCATTTCCCCCTGCTGATAAATCAGCAGCAAAACACCAAGGACTGCATCCCATTTCCTAATAAAGACTGAGGATGAAATAAATCCTACGCTAGTTTCGGGGATTATAAAATCCTCAGCCCTCAGCTTATTGCAGCCCTGTTTTTTGTTTCAAACAGAATTTCTAAAGAAAGCCGCGATTATTTTAATTTACCGTGACACTGTTTATATTTTTTACCGGAACCGCATGGGCATGGTTCATTACGGCCAACCTTGCGTCCATCGCGGACGAAAGGCTGCTGTTCCGGTCGCTGTTCCGTCTCATCGGAAGGTTCAGGCGCAAATGCAGCAGCAGCCTGCTGTTCCGGATCCAGCACAGGATTCGCCTCGGCATGCTCATAATGCAATTCAGGCGTGGCCTGACGTTGCTCATCGATTATCTCGACGTCCTCTTCCTGATTAACCTGAACCTTGGCCAAAATACTGATGACTTCATATTTAATATGGTCGAGCAGGCTGGCAAACATTTCAAAGGATTCGCGCTTGTATTCCTGCTTTGGATCTTTTTGTGCATAGCCCCGAAAATGAATCCCCTGCCTCAGTTGATCCATCGCCGCCAAATGCTCCTTCCAGCTATTATCGAGAACCTGCAACATCACCGATTTTTCAAAGTGACGGAACACATCGGCGCCAATTTTCTCTTCTTTCTCCTTGCTGGCCCGCTCCATTTCGTCGATGATCAACTTACGCAGCCCTTCTTCATTCAAAGCGTGATCTTCATCCAGCATTTTCCGGATCGGCAGATCCAGCAGGAATTCATCCCGTAAATGTTCTTCAAGGCCTGCAATATCCCATTGTTCTTCCATGGTATTGGGCGGAATATATTGTGTAATGACACTGTTGACGACATCGGCACGAATCTCACTGATCATGTCGCTGATATCTTCGGCCGCCATCAGTTCATTGCGGCGGGCATAAATCACTTTACGCTGATCATTAGCGACATCATCATAGGCCAGAACTTCTTTACGCATATCGAAGTTACGTCCTTCCACCTTGCGCTGAGCATTTTCGATAGACCGCGTTACCCAGGGGTGTTCGATCGCCTCACCTTCTTCCATACCCAAACGTTTCATCAAGGCGGCAACCCGATCGGAAGCGAAAATCCGCATCAGATCATCTTCCAGCGACAAATAGAAACGTGTCGAGCCAGGATCGCCCTGACGTCCTGAACGACCACGCAATTGATTATCAATACGACGCGATTCATGCCGCTCTGAACCGATAACATGCAAGCCACCACTGTCCAGCACTTTTTGATGCTTTTCTTCCCAGGCGGCTTTCACCTTCTCTTTTTCGGCCTCACTGGCATCGTCACCCAGGGCTTTCAGTTCGGCATCCGGATTCCCACCCAGTACGATATCGGTACCACGACCGGCCATATTGGTCGCAATGGTCACCGCCCCCGGCATACCGGCCATTTCGATAATATGCGCTTCCCGCTCGTGCTGTTTGGCATTCAATACTTCATGTTTAATGCCTTTTTTAGTCAACAGCCCTGACAATAGTTCGGAGTTTTCAATAGAGGTCGTGCCCACCAGCACCGGCTGTCCGCGTTTAACACAGTCTTCAATATCGGCGACGATGGCATTGTATTTTTCCTTCGCGGTCAAATAGACGACATCGCCTCTATCATCACGAATCATCGGCCTGTGAGTTGGAATCACAACCACTTCCAGCCCGTAAATATTATTTAATTCAAAGGCTTCTGTATCGGCGGTACCGGTCATCCCGGAGAGTTTTTCATACAGCCTGAAATAATTCTGGAAGGTAATGGAGGCCAGGGTTTGATTTTCGTTCTGGATGGTCACCCCTTCTTTCGCTTCAATCGCCTGATGCAGGCCTTCTGACCAGCGCCGCCCGCTCATCAAGCGGCCGGTAAACTCATCGACAATCATCACCTGATCATTGGCCACGACATAATCGACATCACGCTGAAACAAAACATGCGCCCGTAACGAGGCATTCAGATAATGCATCAATCGAATATTGGCCGTGTCATATAAACTGCCGCCTTCTTCCATCAAGCCATGTTCAACCATCAATTTCTCGACTTTTTCATGGCCGGCTTCGGTCAAATGTACTTGTTTGGTTTTTTCATCAACCAGATAATCCCCCGGCATTTTGTCCTGGTCTTCAGGATTATCGGCTTTTTTCTGCTCGGTCAAGTGCGGAATAATGGCATTGGTTTTCAGATAAATCTCAGTGCTTTCTTCTGTAGGCCCTGAAATAATCAACGGCGTTCTGGCTTCATCGATCAGGATGGAGTCAACCTCATCGACAATGGCGAAAGAGAGTTCACGCTGTACTTTTTGGTCCAGGCTGAAGGCCATGTTATCGCGCAGATAATCGAACCCGAATTCGTTATTGGTACCATAGGTAATGTCGGCCGCATAGCCGGCTTGTCTTTCGGCATGATCCAGATCGCTGATGATAACCCCCGTCGTCAAGCCCAGAAAACCATACAGTTTCCCCATCCATTCGGCATCACGCTGTGCCAGATAATCGTTTACCGTGACGACATGCACACCGCGTCCGGTCAACGCATTTAAATAAGCCGCCAGCGTTGCCATCAGGGTTTTACCTTCCCCGGTTTTCATTTCGGCAATTTTGCCGTCATGCAACACCATACCGCCAATCAGCTGCACATCGAAATGACGCATACCAAAAACCCTGACCGACGCCTCTCTGACGGCAGCAAACGCTTCGGGCAAAATATCGTCCAGTGTTTCACCTTGCTGCAAGCGTGATTTAAACGCTTCTGTTTTCGCTTTTAAGGCGTCATCGGATAATGCTTGAAATTCAGGCTCAAGGGCATTAATCTTTTTGACAATCTTCTGTTTTTTCTTAATCAGCCTATCATTTCGGCTTCCAACAACAACTTTAACCAGCTTTTTCAGCATGCTTTTTTCCGGTAAATATTTACGAACGAGGTTCAAAAAATGCGATGATTATAGCCTGTATTAAGGTATTGTTTCCAGATATACTTCAAGCCCGAATTAAATTGAATCGACAACCCGGATCAAAATGTCGGAAAAAAAACAGCATTGCGTGAAAATCATTGTCTCAGGCAGGGTTCAAGGCGTTTATTTCAGAGCCTTTAGCCAAAAGCAAGCACTAAAACGCGGTATAACCGGTTATGCTAAAAACCTGCCAGATGGTAACGTCGAAATTGTGGCCTGCGGCACAGAGTCGGCATGCCAACAACTCATCGCCTGGTGTCATAAAGGCCCGTTACTGGCAAAAGTCAGCGCGGTCGAGGTTCACCCCTTCCCTGACTGCGCTTGTTTTTCTGATTTTAGTATTCGCTAATGCCGAAAAAAGCCTTCAATACGGCTTTTTTCGGCAATGCCTGCAAAAACAAAGATACATCAGCTAACCCACACCTTATACCTAACAGACTGTATCATAAGGCCTTTTAATCAATAAAAAATAACTGAACAACTTTTTTTTGGCATTAACGCATAAAATATTTCTTTTTAAGTGACAGATGCAACGGTCTCTGTATAATGGATGGCGATATTGCACGGTAAGTCGCGTTACACCTGAGTATTTATGATACTCATCTTTTCCTTCCTACCCGCCGTATTGAACTTCATGTACACCGCCAGCGAAAGCCGGCACTTATTTATAGTAAGAGAGAATTATGTCAGATTTAGTTGAAGGCACCGTTAAATGGTTTAACGATGAAAAAGGTTTCGGTTTCATTGAACAAGAAGGCTCAAAAGATGTATTCGTACATTTCAGCGCCATCAATGGTCAAGGCCGTAAAACATTGGCCGAAGGCCAACGCGTTACCATGGAAGTCACCATGGGCCAAAAAGGACCACAGGCAGAAAACGTCACTGCACTGTAAGAATACAGTACCGGCAGTCAACTTCGGTTGACTGCCACCATTACTCCCCGCTATACCAGTTTTGCCCACTGATCATATTCGTCGGCTTCTTCAATTTCCACTGTTACCCAATCACCAACCTTTAAATGGCTCGCGCCATCGATAAAAACCTGACCATCAATCTCAGGGGCATCCGCCTTGCTACGCGCAACGGCACCTTCTTCAACTACTTCATCGACCAAAACTGTTTCGATACGACCAATCTTCTGCCGTAACCGCGCATGACTGATGTTAGCCTGATGCGCCATAAAGCGCTCCAAGCGTTCTTGCTTAACGGCCTCAGCAACGACACCGGGCAACGCATTCGCTGTAGCGCCTTTAACCGGCGAATACGCAAAGCAACCGACCCTGTCTAGCTGTGCGTCATCTAAAAATTGCAGCAGCTGCTCAAATTCCTGCTCGGTTTCGCCGGGAAAACCCACAATAAATGTACTGCGCAGCGTGATATCGGGACAACAGTCACGCCATTTTTGAATTCTTTCCAGATTATTTTCGGTCGCCGCCGGTCGTTTCATCAATTTCAGAATACGGGGATTGGCATGTTGGAACGGAATATCCAGATACGGCAGAATTTTGCCTTCCGCCATCAATGGAATGACCTCATCCACATGCGGATACGGGTACACATAATGCATCCTGATCCAGATGCCCAATTCACCCAGCGCATCCGCCAAATCATAAAACCGCGTCCGATATGCTTTATCGCGCCAGTTTGCCGATTGATATTTCAAGTCCAGGCCGTAAGCGCTGGTATCCTGTGAGACCACCAATAATTCTTTAACGCCCGCTTCCGCCAATGTCTCTGCCTCATGCATCACATCGTCCAGCGACCGACTGACTAAATCACCGCGCATCGACGGAATAATGCAAAAGCTGCAACGATGATTACATCCCTCTGAGATTTTCAGATAAGCATAATGCCTGGGCGTCAGCTTAATGCCTTGCGGCGGAATCAAGTCCGTAAACGGGTTATGTGCCGGCGGTAAATGTTCATGCACCGCATCGACTACCTCATCGGTGGCATGCGCACCCGTGATTTTCAATACCTGCGGATGACGCGCCAGAATTTCGTCCTGCCGCGCCCCCAAACAGCCAGTCACAATCACTCTGCCATTTTCCGCCAGGGCTTCGCCGATACTATCAAGAGATTCTTCAACCGCCGCATCGATAAAGCCACAGGTATTCACAATGACCAGGTCTGAGGCCTGATAATTCGGTGACACACGATAGCCTTCCGTTCTCAGGCGGGTGAGGATTTGCTCGCTATCCACCAGAGCTTTGGGACAGCCTAGACTGATAAAGCCAACACTTGGGTGTTTACTCATAATTTAACTCATTTATATTGAAGGGAGGTTACAAGCAGGTTGGAGGCTTGGGCAGGCCGCCGAACTTACAGGCATATTTTAACGGGCCATCCGGAAATAATCGCTGTAGATAGCGACTGTTGCCTTTTTCTTCGCCTAAAGCATGACGTATAGCGCGGACAAACATACGGGCGTTAGGTAAATGTTTATATGCCTTATAATATTGCTGCATAAACAGGATGATTTCCCAATGCGCTTCAGTCAACGCCACCCCATCCGCCTCGGCCATGGCACAGGCAACGTCTTCATCCCAATCCTCCTGATGACATAAAAACCCCTGATCAGTGGTTTCCAGTATTCTATCGCCTAACATTAATGCCATGTTTTAATCACTGAATACTGTGTGGTCAATGTAACCCATTGCGGCCTGTCGATAACATCAACATCCGCCAGAAGTTTATCCTTGGAAACGCCAAAAAGGCTGACATCATCACTTAACACATAAACTTTACAGAGTTGTTGCTGCAAGTGCCGAATTTTTTCCTGCCATTGATTCTCCAGGCACGCCAGCCATACATTGTCGTACATCAACACAATGCCATCACCGCTGGCAATTCGCTCCAGCACAGCCACATCCAGCGGCGTTTGCATGATCAAATGTAACATCGCGCTTATTCCGTATGGGCCAATTTCAGGCCGATGATGCCAACCACAATCATCACAATAGAGGCTAAACGAATCAGGTCGGTCGATTCCTTGAACAGAAAAATACCCAGAATCGCCACGCCGACCGCACCCATGCCCGTCCAGACAGCGTAAGCCGTACCAACAGGCAAGGTTTTGATGGCCAACATCAACAAATAAAAGCTGCTGCCTCCCGCCGCCATCGTAACAAGGCTTGGCCACAATTTAGTAAAACCTTCATTGTATTTAAGACTCAGCGCAAAAATAATCTCGGCGCAACCGGCGATAAACAAAAACACCCATCCCATTAAGCACTTCCAATTCGTTAAAACGATGCTATTCTATAATATTTCTCAACACCGTCTGAAAAAATTACCCCAGATGACCACTGAAGCCGATTACTACATTAAAAATCCCAAGCAAATCGTCAGTAAACTGAAGCTGTTAACGACACATAATTGTTTATTATCGGTCCATTTTGGTGACAAGGATGAATCATTTATCACCACAATTATAGATATTGATGCCGATAATAAACGGGTTTACCTCGATTATGGCCCTGCCGAATACTTGAACAAGGGCCTGCTGACGGCTGACACGTTTGAATTTCGAACAGAGATTAATGGCGTAAAGGCGGCTTTCAGCGGCTTGAAAATTGTTCGTTCAAAATTAAAAGGCCAGACTGTTTTCGCCCTGACCCTGCCCGAATCTATTTTCTGGCGGGAACGGCGCCGGAGTTATCGCGTAAAAGTGCCGCGTTTTCACGACAGTTTTATTGCGATTCCGCTCCTGATAAGACAGGATGACGCTGAGACAGAAAGCCGGGTTTTTCATTTTAAACTCTACGACCTCAGCATCTGCGGTTGTGCTTTTTTAAATGACAAAAAAGACTTTGTCAGTCAATTCGTTAGCAACACAACTTTAGAAAATTGTCAGCTATACCTGCAAGGTATAGCACTGGAAAACATTCACATCACTTGCCGCAATACTAGCATCCTGGAAGACAAAAAGACCGAGTTCAGCCAACGCATCGGCTGCAGCTTTGATAACATCCGTGTGGGCTATGAGTCGTCTATCCAGCGCTATATGCAGGATATCGAGCGGGAGCAGGCCAATATTCGCCACTAATCTGGCCCAGATATTTTACCAGTCGGATTAGCCGTTCCTGGCACGCCTGGGTCAGGCTTTCGTCAAATAAATTTAAACAGTGACAAATTCTGCACCTTGGCGAAAGCTTGCTGCGAGGCTTGCAGCGCCAGGGTTTCTTGGTTGAACTGACTGATCGCGCTGGCATAATCCAAATCTTTTAATCTGGATTTAGCCGTTTTCATATCCAATAGATAATCGGCATGCGCATTTTGTTGTTTTTCGATCAAATTAAGCCGTGCACCAATCGACGACTCGGTGGTGATCATTTTCTGAAGATGCGGCTCCAGCTGGCCTAATGTCGCCGCTGACGGGTTGCCTGCGCGTAATTGAGTGGTAAAGGTTTTAATAACATCAAATACACTATCAGCCGAGGTGCTCGTCGTCGGGCCAAACACCTTATTGCCCGGATCACCATCGGCCACGGTCAACCCATCATCAATCTGGATTTTACGCTGATTGCTGTCACCCTGATAGACAAATGGCGCGCCTGGCGTTGCACCCGCCTTAAACGGAACCTGCTGGTTCATCATGCCGGCAAACAAATATTCGCCATTAGCGTTTTTAGTGTTGGCCAAACTCAGCAACTGCGCGCCCATTTGATCGATTTCATCGGCAATCCCATTGCGATCGGCTTGATTGTTAATACCATTCAGGCCTTGCAGTCCCAGCTCCTTAATCCGGTTCATAACATCCAGCGCACTTTTCAAGCTTGTTTCTTCCAACCCCAAACGTTGCCCGGCAGCGCCCAGATTGCCCTGAAATTGCTTGATCTGATCGATACGCTGCTGAAATGCCAGCACTTGCGCATTATCCAGTGGCGCTTCGCTGGGTTTTAGAAATTTTTCACCGGACGCTAATTTCAATTGTGCTTGATTCACCTTGTTTTGCTGCAACAACACTGCATTCAAACCGAGTTGATGACTCCAGGCCGTTGAAATTTTCATAGTGACTCCTTATCTGACCACGTTAATCAGCGTATCAAAAATCGTTTTCGTCGTCGCAATCGATTGTGCCGAAGCCTGATAGGCCTGTTGTAATTTAATCAAATCTGCTGCTTCCTGATCCAAATTCACGCCCGATATAGTGCTCATTTGTTCTTTGGCGTTATTCAGTAACACCTCTTGCGCCGAGCGCCCGACCTTGGCCGAATGGGTTTTATTGCCGACATCGGTTACCAGTTGCGTAAATTGCCCCTTAAAGCTGGCCGTCCCGTTGAGCATGATTTTTTGTTGCTCCAGCCCGGCTAACGCCAGAGCATTACGGTTATCACCTGGAAGCGGGCCACTAGCGCTGTTCAGACTGCTGGCCGCGGCAATTTTTCGTGGATCAGTCAGGGCAACACCGATCGAATCGGCTGCAGAATAGGTGGGCCGAATTAAAAATTCATCGCCTGCAACGGGCGCAGTGCCAATCGAAATTTGAATACCCGGCAAGGTGTTAGGCGGTGTCGCCACCAGATTACCGGCAACGTTGCTTAATGAAATAACCGAATTATCTGACAATCGTTTCAGGCTATAGCTGGGCCCTGTCCCGACGCTAAGCTGATAATCGCTGCTGTCGATAAGCCCTGTCGCACTACTGTCGAAAATCACACTGATACTACCGGTACTGCCGGCAGAGGCTTGTACCGGCACAGCGCCTATCCCGGAAAACAAATCACTGCCGGCATTACCGTCCAGGTCAAACCCTGCGGCATGCTGCTGGTTCATTGTCATTGAAAAACTGGCCGCCAACTGACCTAATGACTGTTGGGCCGGCGTCAGTAAATCATCCCGAAAACGTATCAATCCCGATAACTTGCCACCGGATAATTGCGGTGTAATATCAGCAAATGCGCCGGT
>Ga0114934_10002362_pt1 | contig 12060 bp, 8 predicted proteins | sample 4SBtaG_2_FD_99695 | JGI IMG/M metagenome (GOLD analysis project Ga0114934, IMG submission 99695) | Deep subsurface microbial communities from Kolumbo volcano to uncover new lineages of life (NeLLi) - 4SBTROV10_white metaG | ecosystem: Environmental > Aquatic > Marine > Volcanic ...
CATTTAAAAATCTAATTTTAGAATTTTTGAGAAAAATAGAAGAAAAATTATTTGCTCAAAATGAAATTTCAATTTTAATATGATAAACACAAATAAAAAAAAGCTGCCTTTTTAGACAGCCTCTTTGCTTTAATGTTTACTAAGATAATCAGCAACCCCTTCAAAAGTAGGTTTCATTGCTTCCTTTCCTTCTTCCCAACCAGCAGGACAAACTTCACCGTATTTTTCAAGATGAATCAAGGCATCTAAAGTTCTTAATGTTTCTTTTACATTTCTTCCAAGTCCAAGATCATTTATTGTTTCGTGTCTAACAACACCCTGCTTATCAATAATAAAAGTTGCACGATATGCCACAGGCTCGCCTTTAAAAAGGTATTCTCCATCTTCTGAATATCCAAATTGACCGGCTAAAACTCCATAATTTGTTGCAATTGTCAATTTCTGATCAACCAAAAGTGGATATTTTACACCTTCAATTCCTCCGTCATTTTTGGGAGTGTTCAACCATTTCCAGTGTGAAAACTGAGAGTCAACTGAACATCCTAAAACAACTGCATCTCTTTTCTCAAATTCAGCTAAATAATTTTGAAATTCTAAAATTTCTGTTGGACAAACAAATGTAAAATCTGCTGGATAAAAGAAAAGAATTATGTATTTTTCACCAACATATTGTTCAAGTGAAAAATTATCTACTATTTCGCCTCCGTTTACCACTGCAGGAACAGTAAACAATGGAGCATGTTTTCCTATTAAACTCATAATATTTTATTTTTTTAATTCGGATACAAATCTCCGATTTTTTGTTGAAATATACAAATTTTTATTTTGTAAAAAAAATATTACTTTTGTCGAACTAAAAATCGGGGTGTAGCGCAGTCCGGTTAGCGTGCTACGTTCGGGACGTAGAGGTCGTGAGTTCGAATCTCACCACCCCGACAAAAGTTGTCAATTAGACAACTTTTTTTGTTTAATTTTCGTTTTTTAGCATATTATAAATTTAAAAACAGTAAGATTTTATAATTTATACTTTTTATTAAGAATAAACATAAAAAAACAATAAAAATTATTTAAGTAAATTTAAATTTGCTGATGCAAGTTTTTTAATACTTTTGTAAAGCAATATTTTTTCATTACAATTTGAATTACAGATACACATTAGAATTGCATTATTTTAGAAATATATTCATAATCATCTTTTTTTTATTTCCGCTAATCTTAAATTCTCAGATAGTAGATTCTGTTATTCAAAAAACGGATTCAGTGCAACAGGATTCTATCGAGCAAAATATTTATATAATAGACAGTCTGGAAATTGGAAAAGATACAACACCAACAAACGTAGTCAAAACACAGAAAAAAGAAAGAGAAATAGACGATCCGATTGACTTTGAAACAGATGATTCAATGCACATTTCAATAGACAACAGAAGTATTATACTTTTTGGCAATGGGCACATTATGAGTATGGATATGGATTTGACAGCCGATAGTATTGGTATTGATTTAAAAAAGAAAGAGATGTACGCCAAAGGACTGGCGGATTCTTCGGGAAAAATTGGCAAAAATCCAATTTTTAAAACTGAAGACAAAGAATACACTGCTGAAAGTATGAGATATAATTTTGAAACAAAAAAAGGTCTTGTTTATAATGTAATAACTCAGGAATCGGAAGGATATCTTCACGGAGAAATTGTAAAAATTCACGCAAACGATGAAATGCACATTCTGAATGGTAAATATACTACTTGCGACCATCCCCATCCTCATTATTATATTGACTTAACAAAAGCAAAGCTCATCAAAAACGATAAAATTATAAGTGGACCAATTTATTTTGTGATAATGGATATTCCTCTAAAAATGATTGCGGCACCTTTTGGTTTTTTTCCATTATCAAGAAAAAACAGCTCAGGAATACATTTCCCAACTTATGCAGACCAATTAGATATCGGATTGGGTTTGAAAGACTTTGGTTATTACTGGGCAATAAATGACTATATAGATATTGACTTGACTGGCGAAGTATACAGTAAAGGAAGTTGGGGTCTAAACCTTATTTCGAATTCAAAAGTGAGGTACATTTATTCTTCAAAGATTAATTTCAGATTCTTCCATTATCAAACTGGCGAAAGAAATATTTCAACAACAAAAATTAATAATTCATTCAACCTAAACCTAGCTTTTAATCAAGATCCAAAATTTTGGCCAAATTCCACATTTTCTGCTAATATCAAATATGTGTATGGAAATATTCAACAGTATCAGGCTAAAAATATCGACGATTTTGTAAACACCACAAGCTCTTCCTCTATTTCCTTACAAAAAAATTTTCCCGGAGTAATACCGCTAAGATTATCACTGACCTCAAACCTTAACCAAAATCTAAAAGACAGTACATCAAGTATTACTTTGCCATCTTTGACACTTACAATGAACAGAATTTTTCCATTCAAACCAATAAACAAACCCGCAAGGGGCAAATGGTACGAAAAAATTGGAATAAGCTTCAGTTCTTCTGCTTCAAACAGATTAGATACACACGATACAATATTGATGAAACATCCTGATATTGCTCTTCAACAATTGAAAAGCGGTATTAAATATGATATTCCTATTCAAACATCAATGACAGTTTTAAGATATTTCAATCTTTCTCCTTCTTTCAATTATCATGGTAAAATTTATCCCTATAAATTTGTAAAAAACAAATTTGAAAATGCAGACACATCATATACAGAAATAGATACTATAAGAGGATTTAATCACATTTACAATTACAATTTTTCGGTCTCATTCAGCACAAGAATTTATGGATTATTTAACTTAAATATAGGTAAATTGAAAGCAATCAGACACACTTTAGCTCCTTCAATTTCTTACAGATACAATCCTGATTTTTCAGATCAAAAATATGGATATTACGGTGTAGATCCCGATGATTCTACCAAATTATACTCTTATTACCAAGGGACTGTATATAACGGACCTTCCGCCGGAGAACAACAAACAATAAGCTTTTCTTTATCAAACAATTTTGAAGCAAAAGTACGTAGTAAAGAAGGAAATACAGAAGAAGCAAAAAAAATAAAATTACTTGATAATTTAACTCTTTCCTCAAGTTACAACTTTGCATTAGATTCTTTAAATCTCAGTCCTATATCTTTAAATTCTTCAATGTCACCTATAAAAAACACAAGAGTTAGTTTTAGTGCAAGGTTTGATCCGTATGTAATTGACAATAATGGAATTAAAATTAACAAATTTGAAATAATTGAGAACAAAAAACTTGCAAGATTAACAAATATGAACCTTACTATTAGCACATCTTTTGGTTCAAAAGAATTAGACAAAATTTTTAATAAAATAAGCGACCCAAACGCTTTTTCGTGGTCTTCAAGATTAGATTATAGATTTGCATATTCAAAATCACAAATTGCCGGTGGAGAATTTAATATAACAATGTCTCAAAACGTAAATGCAACTTTTACAATTATTCCAACACCTTTATGGAATTTCAAAATAAGAACTGGATATGATTTTGATAACAAACAAATTACATCTACAACCTTCAATATTTCAAGAGATTTGCATTGTTGGGCAATGAGCCTACAAGTGACTCCCTTTGGTAAAATGAAGAGTTATTTTTTCCAAATAAACATAAAATCATCTATGTTCTCAGCAATAAAATTCAAACGTGAACGTAGCTGGCACGATAATTTTTAAAAAAATATGATAAAACCTGATACATACTTAATGCAAGGCAGAAGGAGAATGCTGATTGAAAAACTTGCAAATAATCAAATGATTGACAAAAAAGTCTTGGATGTGATGTCAAATATCCCACGTCACAATTTTGTGCCAACTGGCCTCGAATCCTATGCTTATGAAGACAAAGCAGTGTCAATCGCAAGTGGTCAGACCATATCTCAACCTACAACAGTAGCAATACAAACAACGCTTTTAGAACCTCAACCTAATGATATCGTTCTAGAACTTGGAACAGGCTCTGGATATCAAGCCTCAATTCTATCTTTTCTTGTAAAACACGTTTACTCCGTAGAAAGAATCCTAGAATTGCACAAATCAGCAACCGATTTAATCAATGAATTAGGCTATAAGAATATTACAACCATATATGATGATGGATCTACTGGTGCCTCTGAATTTTCTCCATTCGACAAAATAATAATTACAGCTGCTATTGAAGAAATACCCGAAACTCTTATTAGACAACTAAAAATCGGTGGAATAATTGTTGCTCCAGTTGGTTATCACACCGGAACTCAAATAATGCAAAAAATTATCAAAGTATCTGAAACTGAAACTAAAACAGAAAATCACGGTTTCTTTAGCTTTGTCCCATTCAAAAAAGGAAAAGAATAATGCAACTAAAATTCTCAAAATATCAAGGAACAGGCAATGATTTTATACTTATCGACGCAAGAAAAAACATAGAACTAAACACGCCCCAAATACAACAACTTTGTCACAGAAATTTTGGCATAGGCTCAGACGGTTTGCTATTATTAAAAAACAGTGATAATTACGATTTCAAAATGCAATTTTTCAATCCTGACGGTTCAGAAGCAACTTTTTGTGGTAATGGAGGCAGGTGTATTGTAAAATTTGCCTTTGACAATAATATTATCAACAAAGAATGCGTTTTTGAAGCTGCAGACGGAATTCACAAAACTACAATAAAAGAAAATAAAGTAAAACTTCAGATGATAAATGTTACAGATATCAAAATTTTTGAAGATTTAATATACTTAAATACTGGAACACATCACACTGTAAAATTTGTTGAACAATTAGATGACAGCCAAATTCAAAACGCAAGCAAAAGCAGATATGACAAAAGATTTAAACCATTTGGAACAAATGTAAACTTTGTTGAAATAAATAAAGACAATTCTATAAAACTCAGAACCTACGAAAAAGGAGTAGAAGCAGAAACACTATCTTGCGGCACAGGAGTTGTTGCATCAGCACTCGCACTTGCAATAAAAAACAAACTACAACAAGGACGAATAAACGTTTATACTCGCGGAGGCGAATTACAAGTTGAATTTAATTACAAAAATAATAGATTCGAACAAGTTTTCCTGATTGCACCTGCAATAAAAGTCTTCGAAGGTTTAATCAATATTTGAAACATTGCTGCAATCCAATTTCAAAACAAAATACAAACTAGAAAGCACAATTACTGAAACAGCAATAAATACAGCTTTATAGCCAAATTGAGATATAAAAAAGCCCGAAAATAATGGCAATATTGCCGTAAAAATACTTCCCGCCCCTACTATACCAGCATAAATAACTCGGTTTTGTTCGTTTGAAATTTCAATAACAATTCCTTCTTTTGCAATTCTGAACAAAGCAAAAATACTACCTGCAACAAAAAAATTGATACCATAAATAATCGCCGTATTAACTGTAAATAATGCGAGGATTGGCAATGCAGCCCCTGCAATAACAGATATTGTAAGAATATTTCGATAGTTGATTTTATTTTTAAAAACAAAAACAAACAGACTAAACAGCACGATACCAGCCATTTTCATCATTAAAAAATTACCAACACTTTCAGAAGTAAAATGACCAGCTGTTTTTGCATAAGAAACTAAAAAAGGAAAAGAAGTTATCGATAAACCGAAGGTATTTAACACAATTACGAAATAAAGCAAATTTTTGTTTCCTTTCAATTCTTTAGGTAATAATTTTATAAAATCTACAAATGATTTTTTCTCTAACAATTTAGTTCTTTTTTCTTTTAAAGCAATAAATCCTATCGAAGCAATAAAAAGTAGTAAGCCAGCAATTAGATATAAGTATGTATAATTTTTAGGAAACTCATAAAATTTAAGAATTTTTTTTGCAAAAAAAGCAGCTACTAAAAAAGCTAATGCCCCAATCAAATTTTTTAGAGAAAAAAGCGACTTTCTACTCTCAGGCAATACAGATTTTCCAACCAAATCAGTATATGAAACACCACCATATGCACCTGCAATTGAAAATACACCAATAAAAAAAATTATAAGAGCCAAAGCAGCAAATGTAGATAGCAAATTGTAAAAGAAAAATAAAGCACCTAAACCAACAATCGAAAACACACGAAGATATATTGCAAATAACAAATGAAATTTTTTATTTTGTCGGTGTGAAAGAAAACTGCCAAAGAAAAATTGGAACAAAGTAGAAAAACCAACCAAAATAGCTGTTACCAATCCAATAATAACTTCTTTACCACCCGATTTAATTATCATTGCAGGAATAATAGTATCAGTATCAAGAAAAGGTTTCATTAAGGCTAAAAACAAAGCATGCCAAATAAATGCTATAAAATTATATTTATAATTAGATGTACTTAAGTCTTTTTGTATCATTATTTTTTTTTTTAAATGCAAATTTAAAACTTATTTTCTCAATAATTATTATTTTATAAATTTGCGAAAAAAATCCATAGATGAAAAATTTGGCTATAGGCATTGATATTGGAGGTACAAATACAGAAATAGGACTTTGCGACAACCAAAGCAAAATTATTGCTTTAAAAAAATTTAAAACTCAGGATTATCAAAGCGAATTGTCATACATTAGCACCCTTATAGAAAACATACAACTTATTATAGATGAAATTCCATCAGATTCAGAATTATTAGGAATTGGAATCGGTAGCCCCAACGGAAATTTTTATACAGGAAGAATTGAACAAGCTCCAAATCTTAATTGGGCTAAAAACGTTCCCATTGTCAATTTATTAAAAGAAAAATTAAAATACCCTATTTTCCTTACAAATGATGCAAACGCAGCAGCATTAGGAGAAAAAGTTTATGGTGGAGCAAAAAATTATGACGACTTTATAGTAATAACTTTGGGAACCGGACTGGGAAGTGGCATTTTTGCTAATGGAAAACTACTGAGAGGATATACCGGATTTGGCGGAGAAATAGGCCACATTAATGCAATCCCAAATGGACGATTATGCGGTTGTGGAAAAAAAGGATGTTTAGAAACATATGTTTCTTCAACTGGAATAAAAGTTACAGTTTCAGAAATGATTCAAATAACTAAAAGAGATAGTATTTTAAAAAAATTTAAATTTGCTGAAATCGATTCTTATGAAATTTTTCAAGCAGCAAAACAAAATGATAAAATAGCTCTTGAGGCTTTTGAATTTACATCTGAAATTTTAGGTAAAAAACTTGCAGACATAATTGCAATATTTAATCCAAATGCAATTTTTTTAACAGGTGGATTAGCAAAAGCAGGAGACTTATTACTCTCACCCGTAAGAAAATATACAGAAGAAAATGTAATGCCAATATTCAAAAACAAAACAAAAATTGAGATTTCTAAACTTATAGATTCAAACGCAGGAATTTTAGGAGCAGCTGCATTAGTCTTCAATGAATTGAATATTAAATAAAAAACAAAAAATTGTTTTTATTTGTATTAATAATTTTTAATTTTGATAAAAAAATTGAAAAAAAGAAAACAAATACCATTAGTTAGAACACTCGCGTTAGCTATTTTGCCTGCATTCCTTGTATTTTCAGTTGTCTCAATATTTATTTATATTGGAGAAAGTAACAAGCTAATAAATACAACTGAAAAACAAATTAAAAATGACCTTACAGTTTTCAACTCTCTTTTAGAATACGATTTTAAAAACAATAAAGAATACAATATAAATGCATTACACACTTTTAGAAGTGTTGTTTTAATAACAGATTATTTCAAATATACAAATACATTTTTAGATATAGATGCAACAGATTTTTATACAAATACAACACAAAAAATTAAAATCTGGAATATTACTTACAAAGATAATTTGGTAACCAATAATTCCAACTTATTCAAAAACCTTTCATTATCATTAAATTCAGAGCTTGGGGTTGCAGTTAAAACAAAAAAAGGATATGTAATCATCAATTCAACATTGAATGACTTTAACTTCAAACTGTTCCCTTTTTCATCAGATATAATCACCACTATTGAAGACAACGAAGAATATAACGGATTAATTACAATTAATGAAAAAGTTTACCATATATCAGCAGCTCCCTTTTATATTGGAGGCAAAATAAATGGATTCTTTTTGTCTTTAAAACCAAAAATATATTCTAGGCCTGTCAGAAGACTATTCCTTCAAAAAAAATATCTTAAAAGAGGTTATGCTTTCGCTCTTGATAAAAAAGGAATATTGCAATTACATCCAAATTTGGAGAACACTTCTATTGTACAAAGCAGATTATTCAAAAAAATTATCTCATTAGTTTTTGATCTTACTCCTGTCAGAATTGAATATATATGGCCAGAAGACAAGAATGGTGAAAAAAAAGTAATGTATACTATTTATAATAAAAATATCAATCTCTATATAGGAGTATGCTATTACAATAAAGACCTCAATCAAAGTTTGAGAAGATTAATCATTAGACTTATAATTGCTATATTATTTTCAACATTTTTTTATTCTATAATCTTTTATTTTGTAATTTACAGACTTGTAATAACGATTCAAAGAATGAGAGATGTTCTATTTGAAACTCTAAATGGCAATTACAACAACATAATTAATATAACTAAAAACAAATACGAACTTAAACTTTTCGAAAAATTCAGTAATCTTGAAGAATTTACAAAATCATTAAAAAACAAAGATTTTGATTTTGAATACGAAAAATGGGGAGATAATGACACAATAGGAGATAACCTTATAACATTAAAAGATAACTTACTTGTAGAAGCAAAAGCAGCTGCACAAAAATTAAAAGAACAAGATAAACTTATATGGTTAAACGAAGGTTTATCAAAATTCATAGAAATTCTCAAATATCAGGTAATTGAAATCAAAGACCTAGCTTACAAAATTATTAGTCAAATTGTAAGTTATGTTGGAGCAGACGAAGGAGGATTCTTCATTGTTACTGTCGAAGGAAACGGAAACAAATATCTAGAACTTTTAGCAGCTTTTGCTAGTTCAAAAGAAAAATTACTTGAACGTAAAATAAAATTTGGAGCAGGACTTATCGGAAGAGTTGCTATAGAGAAGAAAATGCTTTTTATTACAGAAGTACCTGACGAATATTTTAAAATTTCTACATCACTCGGAAATGCAAAACCCCAAAGTATTATACTTTTACCTCTTTTATTCAACGAAGAAATTATTGGAGTTATAGAGCTTGCCTCTATTAAAGTTTTTACTGATCTTGAGATTGAATTCTTAAAACGTATAAGCGAAAATATTTCTGCAAACTTAGCTATGTGGCGTGCAAGCCAACAGACTTCTATGCTTTTGAAAGAAACACGAGAACAAGCTAGAAAAATGCAGAAACAACAAAAAGACTTAGAGAAACATATCAAAGAATTAGATAAACTTCGTGAAGAAAGTGAAAAAAGAGAAATTGAATTAAACAGTATTATCAAAGCAGTAGATACAAGTGCTCTACTAGTAGAATTTGACACTAACGGATACATTACATCTGTAAATAATAGATTTTTAAGCACATTAGAAAAGAAAAATGAAGAAATCATTAATAAACACCACGGAGAAATTACTACACTCAAAACGCAATCTAAAGAATATAAAACATTTTGGGAAGATTTACTAAATGGGAAACCCAAAAGATTTATCGAATCATTTAGTATTCAAGATAAAACTGTATGGTTGTCTCAAAATTATGTCCCAATTTTGGATAAAGAAGGAAAAGTTTTCAAAATTCTGAACATAGCTATTGATATTACCGAAAATAAACTAATGGAAAAACAACTTAGAGCACAAGTAAAAGAAATTAGTAAAGAAGCCAGATTAGTTAGAAAAGAACAAAGAAAAATTGCAATTGAAAGAAAAGAATTTGAAATGAAAGAAATGGCATATATTTCTTCAATAAAGATACTCAACAAATTTATTGGACATATTGAATTCAATATTGAAGGGAAAATATCTTTTGCAAATACTTATTTGGCGACTAAATTAGAATATCAAAACTCATCATTCTTTATTGATAAAAATATTAAAGATATTATAGTTCCCAATGAATTAGAAAAATTCAAAATGGCTCTCGAAACATTAAATGAGAAAAAAGAATATTCAGACTTTATAACTATGTTAAACACAAGTAGTAAAGAAGTAGTATTTGAATATTCAATGGTGTTAATTGCAGATAACGAAAATAAACCAGTAAAAATTATAATGGCTTTAAAACACAAAAAAAACTAAATTTTTATTATGAAACAATTTAATCCTATAAATGAGCTTTTTAAAATAGGCTCAACAGATCATGCTAACGGTGTTAATACACCTATATGCGATTCAGCAACATTCTTTTTCGATTCAGCTGAACAAATGGAAGATACATTTCACGGTGAATACGAAGCATTTCTTTATTCACGTCATTCAAACTATACAACTGCTGCTTTGGCAAATGCTTTGGCAAAAATAGAAAACACAGAAGCAGGTATTGTTACAAGTTCTGGTATGGCTGCAATTACAAGTGTTCTTCTTCATCTAGCAAACAGCAACGATCATATTATTGCAAGTCATACAATCTACGGAGGTTCGTTTGCTTTCCTAAACAATTGGGTAAAAAAATATAACATAGAAGTTACTTTTATTGATACATCTGATTTGAGTCAGCTTGAAAAAGCAATCAAACCAAATACAAAAGTTATATACACCGAAACTATGGCAAATCCTGCTCTTAGAATTGCTGATATTCCTAAAATTGCAGATATTGCTCACAAAAACAATATTAAATTAGTTGTTGACAATACTTTCACTCCACTAATTTTCACTCCATACAACCTTGGCGCTGATATAGTTGTGTATAGTATGACAAAATTTATCAACGGTAAAAATGATATGGTAGCAGGTGCTATTCTTGGATCTAAAGAATTCATCAACAGCCTTCTTGATTTAAACAATGGCACAGTTATGTTGCTAGGTCCCACAATGGACTCTATCAGAGCTTCTATGGTACTTAAAAACCTTTATACACTGCATATAAGAATGAGACAACATTCTAAAAACGCAATGTACTTAGCAAATAAATTTGAAGAAGCAGGTATCAACGTTATTTATCCCGGATTGGAAAACAACAAATTCCATAAAGTATTCACTGAAATGATGAACGAAAGTTTCGGATACGGTGGTATGATTGCAATCGACTTGGGAGAATTCAAAGTAGCTGCCGATTTCCTCAAAATACTTCAGCAAAAATCAGTAGGTTATCTCGCTGTTAGTCTTGGTTTTTACAAAACATTATTCAGCAATTCAGGACACAGCACTTCTTCTGAAGTTCCAAAAGAAATTCAAAAAAATATCGGGATAACTCCCGGACTTTCACGTTTCTCTGTTGGGCTTGATGATGATATAGAAAACACATGGAAACTTATTGAAGAAACACTGAAAGAATTAAAATTAATTTAAAAAAAGGATGTCTCACAATATAAAAATTTTTTCAGGACGATCAAGTGAATATTTTGCAAAACAAATTTGTGAAAAACTAAACAAACCACTTGGAAAAGTAAACTTCATTGACTTTAGCGATGGAGAAACTCAGGTGAGTTTCGACGAAAGTGTTAGAGGTTCATACGTTTTTCTTGTACAATCTACATTTTCTCCAATTAGTAATCTTTTCGAACTTTTGCTTATGATTGACGCAGCATACAGAGCTTCGGCATACAAAATAGCTGCCGTTATTCCATATTTTGGTTATGCACGTCAGGACAGAAAAGATAAACCCAGAGTTGCAATCGGAGCAAAACTACTTTCAAATATTCTACACGCTGCAGGTGTTGCCAGAGTTATGACTATGGACTTACACGCTGATCAAATTCAAGGATTTTTTGATGTTCCTGTAGATCATCTTTATGCATCATCTATTTTTATGCCATATATCAAAAAACTAAATCTTGATAATTTAGCAATTGCATCTCCAGATATGGGAGGTTCGAAAAGAGCCAATACTTATGCAAACAATCTTCATGCAGGTCTTGTAATTTGTCACAAATCAAGAACAAAACCAAACGAAGTAGCAGAAATGAAAATTA
>Ga0114934_10002363_pt1 | contig 12053 bp, 11 predicted proteins | sample 4SBtaG_2_FD_99695 | JGI IMG/M metagenome (GOLD analysis project Ga0114934, IMG submission 99695) | Deep subsurface microbial communities from Kolumbo volcano to uncover new lineages of life (NeLLi) - 4SBTROV10_white metaG | ecosystem: Environmental > Aquatic > Marine > Volcanic ...
CAAAATCAGATAAGACATGGATATATTCTAATTTCTCTTCTGAAAGATCATGATAGAGATATTCATCAGCCGAATTTTTTGCAAATGCAGGGTGTGGTTGATATAAAATTCCGGATTTAATCGATATTTTATATTTAACATGATCAATTTTTTCAGCATCAATTTCATCTGACAAAATCTGCCCTTCACTATCAAAATAGACCGGCTTAGGTAATTCTGTTGCTATTAGAGGAATCAATTCATAGGGACGCTTCAAAAAGTGATATTGCAATGGTGCTTCATAAATCTGTCCCAAAAATATATATTCATTAGAACTGTAAGAACTAACCGGGTCTAGATGTTTCGGGCGCTCTTTAAACGAATCGTAATAAATCCGTTTGGATTTATCCTGTTCTGGATAAGGATTGTTCCAGGCTGATTGTTCGCAGCCTGAACAAAGCAGAAATAAACTGATTAAGGCCAGCGATACCCCGTTCAAGCCTGACATTGTTCGATTTATTATTTTTATCATCAAGTACATTATAAACATGGCTGTTTTTCTGTACACTTTGATATCAAATAATTGATAAAATTCACATACACGCTTCAATAAGGATAAATAGATGGGATTACTCGATAATAAACGCGCTCTAATCGTTGGTGTTGCCAGCAATAAATCAATTGCCTGGGGTATTGCACAGGCAATGCGTCGTGAAGGCGCTGAATTGGCATTTACCTATCAAAATGACAGATTACGAGGCCGAGTTGAAAAATTTGCTGCGGAACTAGACTCTGAGATTACCGTACCATGTGAGGTATCCGATGATGCACAAATTCAGTCTGTTTTTGAGCATTTGGATGATTATTGGGATGGACTAGACATATTGATTCATTCAGTCGCCTATGCGCCAAAAGAGCAGTTAGACGGTGATTATCTTGAGAATGTGACACGTGATGGCTTTCTGACTGCCCATGAGATCAGTTCTTATAGTTTTTCTGCACTAGGCGATGCAGCTAGAGAAATGATGCAAGACCGAAACGGTGCTATGTTAACGCTCAGCTATATTGGCGCTGTACGTGCCATGCCAAATTACAATGTCATGGGTGTCGCAAAAGCCAGTCTTGAGGCAAATGTTCGTTATATGGCATCGAGTCTCGGCCCTGAAGGAATACGCGTGAATGCCATATCAGCTGGCCCTATCCGTACTTTAGCCGCTGCCGGCATCAGTGGCATGCGCGATTTTCTCAACCATGTAGAGAAAGTATCTCCATTAAGACGGAACGTCACTATAGATGAAGTAGGCAATGTTGCTGCTTTTCTATGTTCTGATTATGCCGCTGCAATTACCGGTGAAATTACCTATGTAGATGGAGGCTTCAATTCCATCGGAATGGCCTAAATCCAGTGAAAAGTGAAAGGTTAAAAGTGAAACGTTTTAAAAAAACATTCCACGCCTATACGTTTCACTTTTTCATTCTTGATCGCCATGGATGGCGGAAATACTGATAACGCAGGAGCAATTGCCATGTGCACATTAAAAAATGTCTTTAAATGAAAACAAGTTAATCATTGCTATCCTGATTGGTGCAATTGCTGGAATAATTTGTGGCTGGTTTTTTGGACCTGTCATGGCATCTGTGGCATGGATAGGTGATTTATTTCTAGATGCTTTAAAAATGATGATCGTGCCATTGATCATTGCCGCCGTTATTAGCGGTGTTACCTCACTTGGAGACATCCGCAAGCTCGGTAAAGTGGGTGGTATCACACTGCTTTATTATGCATCAACAACAGCCTTAGCCGTATTAATAGGCCTATTTGTTGTAAATCTCATTCAACCTGGCGTAGGTGTTGGGGAAGCGACTACGGGATTGTCAGATCAGATATCTAATCGAGCTGATACCGGCTTTGTCGACATTATTCGTTCTCTGATTAGCCCTAATATTATTAGCGCAGCAGCAAATATGCAGTTGCTACCTTTAATTGTATTTTGTCTAATATTTGCTGCGGCGCTGACAACGATCGGCGATAAAAATATAACGATCATCCGCTTTTTTGATGGTTTGAATGAAGTCATGATGAAATTGGTTATCTGGGTCATGACTTTTGCACCTATCGGTATTTTTGCATTAATTGCCGGGAAAATTGGTAACGCAGGTGGTGGTCAGGCAGTAAAACAAGAGTTACTTGCCGTGGGCAGTTATTGCTTCACCGTTATTCTTGGTCTTTCAATTCATTTTATTGTCTTGTTCATTATTCTTATTTTATTTACGAATAAAGGACGAGATTATTTGCTTAAATTATTACGTGCTTTAGTCACTGCGTTTGGCACTGCCAGTTCATCGGCCACTTTACCTTTGACGATGGAGTGTGCAATAGAAGCAGGGATCGACAAACGTTCTGTAAAATTTGTTTTACCTATCGGCGCCACTATCAATATGGATGGTACTGCGCTCTATGAATCGGTTGCCGTCATGTTTATTGCACAAGCTTATGGTTATTCAATGGGAATAGGTGAACAAACTATTATCTTTATTACTGCGACTTTAGCAGCTATTGGCGCCGCTGGAATACCTCAAGCTGGTTTAGTAACAATGTTGATAGTATTGGATGCTGTAGGTTTACCTGCAGAAGGTATTGGGCTGATATTAGCTGTTGACTGGTTTCTAGATAGATTTAGAACTACTGTGAATGTATGGGGTGATAGTGTCGGCGCAGCAGTTATTGAATCCTACTTGCCTAAAGAACAAAGCTAAAAGAGCTTTTCATGATGTCACGAGTGAAGGTTAATCTAGGCAAAGATAGTCGACAAATTCATCTGGAATGAATTTGGACAACGTAAGTTGCTCGTAAGCATGAAATACAGGGATGTATTTCATCTAAAAACAAACAGTTATTTTGAGTCCATCTTTAACAAAGAGTAGTCGAATGCAGTAATGGTGCGAAGTTATTTTTGAGACTGCAACTAAAACTGTGTAACTGTTTATTATTACCCATTTGATTAGGTAGGGTAGACAGACTATGAATAAAGAAGAACTACAATCAATAGGCTTGGCAGCTACAAAAAACATCAAAATTGAACAAGACTTAAACTAGTTCAGTCAAATGCTCACCAAGATCAGTGTAGAAGCAGCATTAAATGCTGAGCTAGATGAGCACCTTGGATAATCAAAGCATGTGAAAACTCATTCATAAAACTCCCGTAATAGCTATTCAAGTAAAACGCGGATTCAAGTTGCTAGTGCAACTGGTGGATTGATACATGGAAATACCTGATTAGGTGACAACAGATTTAATTAAACCAAACAAAATGTAGTAGGAAAATCGCAATATGAGATGCATTTTGCGAATGCATTGGAAATGTGTGTGTGTGTGTGATTGTGAGTAAAATGCACAACATGTAGTATATAATTAATCCAGAATTATATGGCATAAAAACTGCTGCTATTGAAAAACATGAAAAGAAACAATGAAATGGAAATGGATGGAAGTTGAAGCCAATAACTTACCACAGCCAACATTTTGTACGGTAATTTTTATCTGCACATATACATTAACTTTTCATAGTGATTCATTGGATACAGAATGAGTTATATAAATAATCACTAAACAATCGGCATTAATTATAAGTATTAATAATACACGTTGGCGTACTTGTATCTGGTCTACATTGATGGCCATATATTATAATGGATGGATGGATGGATGGATGGATGCAGTTCAGTAATTGAAGGTAGAGAACGAGATGATGTACTTTGCATTTCAGCAGAACGCTTAACTAAACCTATTTATAATGCTCATTTATTAAGGAATTTTACCTCGGCAAGGAAATATTGATGCAGAAAAAAACAATCATTAATTTATTTCTTGTTGCATTTATTTATTTCCTGCTTGCAAATATAAGTGAATTTCTTTTTGAGCCGACGCATACATTTTTTACAATCAGATTGGCACCAGGGTTTGGATTAGTCGCAGCTCTGATTTATGGCTTGCCAGCGATATTCGGAATTATTTTAGGTGAATTATTATATATATATATTCTACATAATTCGGAAATTACGAGCCTGACTTCAATCGCATTAGCTGCAAATGCAGTATTATATGTATATATCGGAATCAGGTTGATACATCGATATGTTGAACATCCAGATTACCTTACAAACCCTTTTGCTTGTTTCAAATTTTTTATTTTAGGCGGATTCGTTGCCAGTTTAATTCCTTCATTGCTGGCCGTATTTTGTATCTCATTAATTGATCCCGATGTTCAACAATTATATTGGCTACTGGGAATGCATTGGTGGTTAGGTCAGGGACTTGGTGTATTGATCATTTCACCAATCACCTTGTGTGTCATGTATAAATCAAAATCAATATGGCAGACACGTATTCCCTTGATTCCTGTTATTCTAACGACACTACTTGTATTTATGGTGATAAGTTATGCTTATGTGTCTACTCAGGAAAAAGAAAAGTTTAAGTTATCGCTTGATCAAAAAGCTCTGGTCATAAGTACGGCAATTAAACTTCAGATTTCTACTTATGCAGAAGAACTATATAGAACATCAAGTTTATTCGAATATATATCCGAAATAGGACCTCTCAAATTTGAGGCTTTCAGTAATAATATCAAAAAACGTCAACCCAGCGTACACGCTATATCTTATCAGAAACTTGTTAAGGCGGATGAGCGGCAATCTTACGAAAACAGCATGCGCGAAATTTATTCAAACAAGTTCCAGATTGTAGAGCGTGATGGTTTAGGTAATTTTAAACGTGCGAGTAACCGTGAAGAATATACGCCAATAACAATGCGTTCCATTTATAATAAGAATGCTAGGATTATGGGGTTTGATACCTTAACCAGTGTTTATTCAAAGTTAGCAAGGAAGGAAGCAATGGTAACGCATCAACTCGTAATCAGCCACCCGTTCAGCCTGGATTCAAGTAAAGGCGATAACAAGAGTATTGTTTTAATTTTACCTCTTAAAAACAACAATATTTTCTCAGGCTTTGTCTCACTCTCTGTTTATGTTAGCAGTGCAATTCAATCTGCTATAGAAAATATAGATATGGAAGGGGTTTCCCTGAAAATTTTTGATACAGCATCTTCGATCAATAATATAATTTATACTAAAAACACATTCAATGGCGAGAGTAATTCTGGGTTAATTAAAGAAGGGAAAATCGATTTTAAATCTCTTAAATGGAAATACGAGGTAGTCCCGAATCACTCATATTTGGAAAGTTTGTTTACGTCTCAGTTGTTGGTCATTATCTTTTGCATCCTGTTAGCTACTATATTGAGTGTAAGACTGTTGGAACATAGTGGAAAAGAATATGAATTTGCTCGACTTTTTTCAGAAAATGAAGAACGTAACCGATTATTACTTGATTCAACTGCTGAAGCTATTTACGGTATCGATCTCAATGGCGAGTGCACCTTTGCCAACCGGGCTTGTCTGAAGATGCTGGGATATCAATCTGAAGGAGAACTCATGGGGAAGAACATGCATCAACTTATCTATCATACGCGTGATAATGGAACTCCTTACCCGATCGAAGAAAGCAAAATATATCAGTCATCTCAGGAAGGAAAAGAATCCTTTAGCAATGATGAAGTATTGTGGCGAGCGGATGGTAGCAACTTCCGCTCAGAATGCCACTCTTTACCGATTTTAATTCATGGAGATGTCATCGGTACGGTGGTGAGTTTTACAGATATCTCAACACGTATAGAGGCTAAGGCGATAGAAAAGGAAAGATTCAAGACATTGACCAGCTTAAAGAATGTAATTAATGAAACAAATATAGAATTAGTAAACACACAGAAAGAACTCAAGGCCGAACAAGAAAAAACAAACGCTTTATTAAAAGTGCGAACTGAGGAGTTAAAGGAAACGCAACTTCAATTATTTCAAGCTGAAAAAATGGACACCATTGGTAAGCTTTCTGCTGGTGTTGCCCATGAGGTAAAAAATCCATTAGCAATTATCCTGTTAGGTATTAATTATTTGCAAAAGTCCTTACATAAGAATGAATCCATTGATGAGGTTATCCATGATATGGTTAATGCAATACACAGGGCAGATTCTGTAATAAAAGAACTGGTTGATTTTTCAGCATCTAAACAGCTAAAACTTGAGAAACAGGAATTAAACCCGGTTATCGAAGAATCATTACAATTAATTAAACATGAATTTACAAAATATAATATAAATGTAGAGTGTCAATTGGAAGAAATACTTCCTTTTGTTGAAATAGATCGAAGTAAACTTCAACAGGTATTTATTAATATTTTCATGAATGCAATCCATGCTATGAGTACAAAAGGCACACTTTTGATCAGAACATATGCCAGTGAATTAAAAAATGAAATAAAAAAACACAAGCTAAGTAGCACCGGACAATTTAGGCTGACTAATAATATTGTCGTAATTGAAATTAAAGATACCGGTTCAGGTATAAAACCAAAGAATGAAAACAAGATTTTTGAACCATTTTTTACTACTAAAAATGCAGGTGTTGGTACAGGTTTGGGGTTAACTGTGACCGAGAATATAGTTAGATTACACAATGCATATATAGATATCCAAAACCACAAAGAAGGCGGTGTTATTGTATCAATCTTTTTAAAAGCTATTTAAGGTGGCAAAGCATGACTAAAATAAAAATACTTGTTGTCGATGATGAAGAAAGTCTAACTCGAATGCTGAAGTTAAATCTTGAAGATACAGGGCAATTTGAAGTCAGGACGGAAAATGAGGGGGCTAATACCTTAACTTCTGCACTTGAGTTCAAGCCGGATTTGATTTTACTGGATATTATGATGCCAGATATGATTGGGAGTAAAATTGCTGAAAAAATCCTGAAAGATAAAGAATTAAGAGATACCAATATCATATTTTTAACTGCTCTAATTTCTAAACAGGAAGCAGAGAGAAACGAGGGTAAAATTGCTGGGCGATCATTTGTCGCTAAGCCGATAAATATTGATGAACTCATTGAGTTTATTGAAAGAGAACTTGGTAATACGTAATAATTCTTAATAAGAAATCATTATGAGTAAAAAAGATAAACAGCTTATCCTGTTGGTAGAAGATGAGCTAAGTATGGCAAAAATGATCCAACAGTATTTAAAGAAGGAACCTTTTGATATTCATCACGTTGATAATGGTCAAGATGCTCTTTCAGTTCTAGACGGACGCCTGCCACAAGTTGTGTTGCTTGACTTGAATCTACCCGATATGGATGGCATGGATATTCTTAAATATATCAAAGAAAAACAATTTCCCACCTCCGTTATTATTATTACTGCTTATGGCTCAGTCGATACGGCTGTTAATGCAATGCAATTGGGAGCATTAGATTTTCTTGAAAAACCTTTTAGTGGCGATCGTTTATTGACCACTGTACGAAATACCCTGGAAAGACAAGGTCTCACAGACATTATTAATACACTTAAAGATGCTGAGCGAGCCGGATTTCATGATTTTGTTGGTTCATCCAGCAAAATGCATACCGTATACCGTACCATTGAAAATGTAGCGTCTAGCAAAGCATCTGTTTTAATCACAGGTGAAAGCGGCACCGGTAAGGAATTATGCGCCAAGGCAATTCATGAGCTAAGTCCACGTAGCAAAAAACCATTCATAGCAATAAATTGTGCAGCAATCCCGAAAATGTTAATGGAAAGCGAAATCTTTGGTCATCTCAAAGGTGCGTTTACGGGTGCAACATCACAGCGTGTCGGTGCTATGGCAAGCGCTTCATGCGGAACCTTATTTCTGGATGAGATTTGTGAAATGGATCTCGAATTGCAAGCAAAACTCTTGCGCGTCATCCAGATGGAGGAAGTTCAAAAAGTCGGAAGCGATAAAGTTGAAAAGATAGATGTACGTATTATTAGTGCAACAAATAGAGACCCTTTATCCGAAGTCAATCAGGGACGCTTTAGAGAGGATTTATACTATCGATTAAATGTTATCCCAATAGAGTTACCACCATTACGAGAACGGGAAAATGATGTTATTGAGCTGGCTAGAGAGTTTGTTAATGAGATATCAGGAATAGAAAGTAAGGATTTTACAGGTCTTGCGCCTGAAACTGAGTCAATATTAGGACTCTATGGTTGGCCGGGAAATATTCGAGAGCTGTATAATATCTTACAAAATATTATTATCAATAATAACGGTGATCTGATTAGTCCCGATATGCTTCCATCCCCACTAGATACAATTATAAATAATAGTGCTGAATCCCAATCAGGAATTGAAAATGTCATCGATATCAAGGTCAAAATAAAGGGAGAGGATACAGTAAGTATTGCTAAGGATGACATCAAGCCAATGTGGCAGGTAGAAAAAGATCATATTGAGAAAATAGTGGATAAATATGAAGGGAATATCCCGAAGGCCGCAGCATTATTAGGTGTTAGTCCATCAACTATCTATCGCAAGATGCAATCCTGGAAGGGAGAAGAAAGCAACTAGATTGACACGTTATATGTGTCATCGTTCCCTTGTTCGATTTTTTATTGTGGAGGGTCTTCTCAAGTTACTGATACTATCGATCTGACACAATTCAAACACTATCGCCTGGGAAATTATTTTGCTTCCTGCTTAATTTAATAGATATTTTTTTATTACTACAAGCGATTTGGTAACATTAGACCTGACCCAGAAACGAGATCACTCGTTACTGGAGTAGGTCAGCCTTTAATCGTATTTATTGCTTCTAGTATTATAAAACTTGCTTTAAACCGAGGCCTATATTTTCCTATTATCAGTACAGATTCCCCTGTTTTCGGATTACGCCCCATTCTTGGTGAAGTATATTTTGTTTGAAAAACCCCAAACCCTCTTATTTCAATTCGCTTACCATTAGCTAAAGAACTTACCATATATTCAAGAATCATATTTACAGCATTCTCAATATCCTCATCTCGAATTTCTGTATTCTTTCTCGTAATTTTATGTATCAATTCTGATTTTTTCATGATTATTTTAATTCTGTTGTAGATATTATTATTTACTTGAAATGCTTGGTATCAATAGAAAATAATTATTTAAACATTCAGCCAATTAATTGACTCATTTTTATTGAAAGTTTTAATTCTTTTTCTGTCGAAAAGAATTGTGAAACTAATCCTGTTTTATAATCTTTTAAATATATGAGCATCAAGCTGGCATTAAGTCTTATTTCCCAGTTAATATTGTCCGAATGTGTTCGTGGATATAGCATTTAGTGGTCTCCTGTTCCTGAAAAAGTCGCAGTTGCTGTTCTTGTTGAATTGATAACAAGATCAGTTGCATAAGTATTTGAGGTCGCCGCTGAAAGGCACGCCAGATAAACAGCTTTTTTCAATAAATTCATGCCATGATTCGAAGCAGGATTTCCGCTCTCCCTCGCGACAAGGCAAGTTACTTTATTAATTTACCGCATTCCTAATTTTCTATCTATCACAGAGAGCAGTTCATCATCTGTTACAGGTTTAGCAAGAAACCAAAACCGACCTATCTTTTTACCTAAACCACCTATTTCATCCTTGGTTAAAAGTGCTGAAAGAAAAACGATTTTTATGTGACTGAGTTCTCGATCTTCCTTGATTATGCAAGCAATATCTTCGCCACCAAGATTTTTCATAATGATATCGAGTAGAATCAACTTAGGTTTAAAGGTACGTGCAACAGAAACAGCATTTAAAGCATCAGTTTCTACTCGGACTTCATAATTACATGTTCTTTCCAGGGTTAATTTAATCATCTGTGCCATCAACACATCATCATCGACAACAAGGATTTTTTCTTTCATTAATTCTTCTTTTATGTCTTTTTCCGAATGCGACGCTACTATTTTTTTCATTTTCACTGGGCTTTCCAAATACATTGTCTGGATTATATTTCCAGATCATAATTTCTAAATTTAAAATATTGTGTAAGTAAAGTATCCGTTTTCTGAACAACCGGTTATCCTTGATGAGGATTTCCTATGTTCTGTAACTGCGATTACTGGAACATTAAATCCTGCAGAGGATAAATCTATTCCTTCTTCCCGCACGCACCTCTTAAAAATATAAGCACGAAAAACAAACCGACAAGCTGAATTAAAATTCCCCATAACCACCAGGTCATAAGCATTTCTCTGCATACTTGAAATCAATATCCAGTCCATTCTCTTTTAAATAAGACGCTTCTAATTTATAGGCTTCGGATTCCAGTTCTTTTATACAATTAACAAATTTTTCCTTACCCGTTTGATATTGAACGTAATGGACTAGTTCATGTAAAAGAATCCCCTTGCCGTTTGTGGTATTTAAATCAATGGAATCCAGAATATATATAGTTTTCTCATCAAACTTGTATAAACCATAAACATTCAATCTTTTCTGATTAACTACTTTTGGTAGTGCACTACCAAAAGCAATTTCGTTAATTTTACTGGCGGCTACTATTTTTAGTTTTGGTCTTTGATATGCCAAATAATTAAATGAGAAGTGTTGATTGAGCCAGTTTAAAAGATTAGATATCAGTTTTTCCTCATCAAAGTAATTATCTAATTCGTTGAATGAGCTGTAATTTTCCCTATTTACACCATTAATTATCTTGCTAACGGAGATGTCTTCATCAGTAGTTTTAGAAAATATATTTTGCTCTCCCAGTTTGTAGTTTATAGCGCAATTGTCATGCAGACATTGTTTACCATTATTCAGGCTGGTACTGGAATGGTTTATCGTCATGACCTTGCCTTCGTCCCAACGTCCCCGGGAAGAGGCCGAATCGGCAACAACGATCGGTGCTAGAGATACACTGCCAAGAATTACGACATAAGCCAATAACATTTTGATATTGTGTCTGAATTTATATTCTACATAACTTACACTGCCATCTGTCCCGACAGTTGTAGTAACAACGCAGGCGCCATCGTCATAGGTCATGGTTGCCGAAGCATCTTGCGTGAACGTTCCAGTAGTTTTAGTCTCGGCAGCAAGTTCAGCATTAAGCGTGGCGCAACCTATACCTGATTGCACACAATTTACATAGACGCTTGCGCCTTTCATTGAGGCACCGCCATGCGCGTTAGCGACATAATCCTGCATATGCCGGGATAGCAATCGCAACCAAAATACCAATAATGGCAACCACGATCATTAATTCGATTAGAGTAAATCCCCCTGGGATGAGTGCTTATAATTCATGGCATTTCTCCTAATGATTCGATAATTGAGACCGTTCCGTTAAAGCACGGAATTGAAATGTTTTTACAGTATCTAGTACCGCACTACTGTATACATCACCCATGTTAATATAATGTTCCTCAGACATGACTGACATATAACCTATAGTGTACGAAGCCTTTAACAGTCCCATGCCATCTTTGTTACCGTCACCCATCATTAAGCGCATAGAAGAATTATTCTTGTCACCAAGCAATTGATCATAAGAGCCCCATAACATAGGTGAAGAAAATGCTCCGCCGCCAACCAAAACGTCCAGTATTATCTTGCCATCATCTGTGTGGTAACCTAATGCAGCAAAGCCATCGCCTTCGTAATAACTAAAGGTGCTGCCATTTTGAAAGGTACGTTCATACTTATTAATAAACCTGCCGACATAGTTAGATGGCATTTTAATGCCTCTGGTACTAACACGTTTAAGTTCACCTTGAATTTTCGTTTGTTCGGCTACAGCCAGAATTGATTCTGTTTCTCCATAAGGATTCGTGATGAAACGCTTACCATTATGCTGGATGTAAGAACGATCATTTTTATCAACAGTGGCTGTGACTTCAATATCAGACATGATACTAATGTCTGAATCTGAATTGTTAATGTCAACTGCAGACGCAGTACCGAAATAAAATAGGGGCTGGCCCAGTTAACTAATTCAAATATTCCTTAACCCATTGTTTTAATTGATTTACTTGTGCTTTAGGCGCTGGGTTATTAAATCGCCACTCACACTCTTTCAAAAACAGATGAAAATGCACTATTGGTACACCATTAAATTTTCGCATATGTCGTTTCGCTTGATTCCAAAAGTTCTCAATACCATTAATATGATTCTGCTTATCAGCA
>Ga0114934_10002365_pt1 | contig 12044 bp, 12 predicted proteins | sample 4SBtaG_2_FD_99695 | JGI IMG/M metagenome (GOLD analysis project Ga0114934, IMG submission 99695) | Deep subsurface microbial communities from Kolumbo volcano to uncover new lineages of life (NeLLi) - 4SBTROV10_white metaG | ecosystem: Environmental > Aquatic > Marine > Volcanic ...
GGACGTTAAACGAAACTCCAAAATTTCAATAAGAGCTTTTAAACTTTAGCACTTATCGATTTAAAAAATACATAACCAAAACCAACAAATAACATTAAGTGAAAAGGGAATAATCCAAAATCGCCTCCTTGGTCGCCAACAATAAAAGCACTATACATTCCAAAGGCAAAATAAAGTACTAACAATCCTTCAACAATAACATTAAGCGACAGTTTTTTACGTAAGTATTTGTTGCCTTTCCAGGAATCGGTAATATTGTTAATATTAAATTTTGGCGTACGTATAAAATCACTTCGTTTACCAAAATGCCCTTCTATAACAGCTATAGAATTATGTAACGAAAATCCCATGGCTATTGAGAAAAACGTTAGAAACATGCCAATATAATTTACGAACTTTTTAATTCCTCCACCATACATTTGCTTATACATAAACCAGTAACAAACAAAGAAAATAAAGGTACTTATCACAAAGAAACTCATGACATAAAAGTAAGGTCTTAAATGCGCATATTCGTTTTTAATATACAGCATTGGAATACTTAAAACGGCGACAATTAAGATACTTAAAAACATAGTGCTATTCAATAAATGCAATAAACCATGAACTTTGGTTTTGATAGAAATATTTTTATTCATCAAAACTTTCCATTTCATTTTCCTAAAGTTCTCGGCGCCACCTTTATTCCATCTAAACTGTTGTGTACGTGCAGCACTTATAACAACAGGAAGTTCGGCTGGAGTTTCAACATCAACAAGATATTTAAATTTCCAGTTTTTGAGCTGTGCTCTATAACTTAAGTCAAGATCTTCGGTTAAGGTATCACCTTTCCAGTTTCCAGCATCAATAATGCACTCTTTACGCCAAACACCAGCTGTACCATTAAAATTAATAAAATGTCCTTTACTGTTTCTCCCAACTTGTTCTAAAGTAAAATGGGCATCGAGAGCAAAAGCTTGAATTTTTGTGAGTAAGGAATAGTTTCGGTTAATATGTCCCCAACGCGTTTGAACGACACCAATTTCAGCATCTTTAAAATACGGAATGGTAGATTTTAACCACTCTTTTTGAGGTAGAAAATCGGCATCAAAAATGGCAATAAACTCGCCTTTGGCAATTTTTAAACCTTCCTTTAAAGCTCCCGCTTTAAAACTTTTACGGTTGTCTCGTAATACATGCTGAATATCTAAACCAGATTGTTGAAGTTTAGTAATATGTTTTTTTGTACTCTCAAAGGATTCATCTGTAGAATCGTCTAAAACCTGAATTTCTAATTTGTCTTTTGGGTAATCAATTTTTGCAATATTATCTAGCAAACGTTCCATAACATATAACTCATTATACACAGGAAGTTGAATGGTTACATAAGGAATTTCATCAGGATTTTCTAGATTGAATTTGGGAGATTTATCTTTTTTATTTTTCGTGCTTAAATAATTAAATAACAAGTTCAATTGTGCCAAAGCATACAAAAAAATGAGTATGAGCGCTATTGAATATACAACTATGATGGTAGTTTCTAAAATCATTATTTAAAACTGTATTTAAAAATCCAACCTAAAATTTTTATGCCTGCAAATATACTACCTTTTATAGTTCCTGATACTTTAGAGACACCTATTCGGTTTCTATAATTAACAGGAATTTCAACATAAGTCAATTTTTGTTTTATGGCTTTTAATTGCATCTCTACTGTCCAGCCATAAGTTTTGTCTTCCATTTTAAGTGCCAAAAGCTTATCATATTTAATAGCTCTAAAAGGTCCTAAATCGGTAAATTTTGCTTTAAACATTAACTTCATTAAAAAGGTAGCTAACCAATTTCCAAATACTTGTTGTGGTGTCATAGAACCTTGTTCACGTAGTCGTTTTACGCGTGCACCAATTACAAAATCGATATTATTATTTGTAATTGGTTCTACAAGTTTTGTGAGTTCTTCAGGATAATCGCTATAATCACCATCTAAAAATACAATAATATCTGGCTTAATTTCTTGATTTGCAATATGAGCCATTCCTTTTAAACATGCATAGCCATAACCTTTTTGGTTTTCGGTTAAAACAGTAGCTCCTGCATATCTTGCATTTATTTCAGTATTGTCAGTAGAGTTATTACTTACCACAATAATCTCATCAACAATATCTGGAATATCATTAATAACATGAGCAATTGAATCTTGCTCATTAAATGCAGGAATGATGACTTTAATTTTTGCCATTGAAAATAAGACTGAAGATTGTTAACTGAATACTGTACACTAATTTTTATTTACCAAATCCATTAAATCTACATCATTACCTAATAATATTTCATTAGAATTAATACGATCTTGCATTGTATCGTTTTCCAATTTTAAAACACCTCTAGGACAAACAGCCGAACATATGCCACAACCAACACAACTTGAACGGACTATATTTTCACCTTTTTGTGCATAAGCACGAACATCAATTCCCATTTCGCAATAGGTAGAACAATTTCCACATGAGATACATTGTCCTCCATTGGTGGTTATTCTAAATTTTGAAAATAGTCGTTGTTGAAATCCTAAAATAGCTGCCATTGGGCAACCGAAACGACACCAAACACGATTACCAAGAATTGGGTAGAATCCTGTACCTACAACTCCAGAAAAAATTGCTCCAATCATAAAGCCATAACTTGAACGTAACGTTTCGGCTTCAAATAAAAATAGATTTGAGCCACTATTAAAGAAATGGATACCAAAAAGTGCCATAATAATTACAAAATAACCAATAGCACCATAACGAGCATCTTTACCGAGCTCGTTACGTTTAAAGATCATAACTACTGTAAAAACAAATGTTAAAAGTCCTCCAACTAAAGCTAAAAACACGCCTTTAGTGAGCCAATACTTATTTGGATCGTAACCTAAATAGGTATAAACAACAGCTGTAGTCATTAACACAACAAATACTAAAACAGTATGTATTAGCCAACGTTCTAACTTCCATGCTGATAATTTTTTTGATGATAACTGTCGGAAAGAATCTCCTGCTGTTTCGGCTAAACCACCACAACCACAAACCCAAGAACAATACCAACGTTTACCATATTTATAGGTTAGAAAAGGAGAAATAACAAAGATGGAAACAACACCAAAGATTAATAAAGCTAAACCAATATTTCCAGCATTTAGGAATTCATCAATGCGATATTGTTCAAAATTATAATAGTTTAAAGGCCACATATTTTTTAAATCGTAGTAAGGCAGTTTAAACGTCTCTGAATTTAATCTTGACATAAATTCAGGAATTAAAAAAGCAAAACCTAACTGAAAGAACATCACAGAAAATGTACGTAGTTGTTGGTATTTATTATGACTATATTTCAATATAAATTTATAACCAAATGCCAAAATAGCAACTGTGTAAAGTGTGCCATAAACAAACCATTGACTTGCTGGATTACCACTTAATAATTTACTTAAAGGATCAAATAATGACACCAAACCTGTATTTGAAGCACCATCAACACCAAGACCTAATAAGTGTGGATAGAAATATAATACAATGTAAAATGAGGTTAAAACGAGTCCTGTAATCCAACCTAATGTTCCTCTTGATGAAATTGATTTAAACCAAACACCATCATTTTTTATACCTTTTGATTTTGTTAGGTAAGTCTCATTTGCAAATAGAAAGATTCCTACTGATATCAATCCTAAAGCAGTAGCTAAAAATATTCCCTTGTTTGGAAAATCAGTATTAACAAGAGCTAATACCAAAATAAAAAGCCCAATAACTCCAATAGCTAAAGCTATTTTTTGTTTTGAAGTAAGGTCATTAGCTTCTGGTTTTGCTAAAGACATACTATGATTTATTTTATTACTCATTTTGTTTAGGCTGTTTGGAGTTGGTTATTAAAAGCTGATAAAATTTTAGTTTCATATTGTTTGTAGAATTCTGGATCGAAATTAGCTTCAGATAGATGATTCATTACATAATCTACATCACTTTTTTCGGTTAACCATTTATCAAAAACTTCGTGACGCATTCTAATTCCAAAAGTGTTAATTCCAACAAACGCATTTGTAATTGTATTGTATTCTATAGTAATACATTTAGTGTCATCTTTATGTTTCCAATGAAATTGTGCGTTATTTTCTTTCGCATTTGCAAAAACCCAACCATATGTTTGATATTCGATATCTAAAAATTTAGCCGAATTAAACCAATGTCCTGGTTTGTATGCTATTCTATTCCCACAAATAGTTTGTGCAACAGTTTCTCCCATCATACGTCCAGTATACCAAACAGCTTCAATTGGTCTTCGTTGTCCTATAGGTTCGTGTTGCTCGGCACAATCGCCAATAGCATAAATATCTGGAATATTGGTTTCTAAAAAACGGTTGACTTTTACACCTCTACCTATTTCAATATTTGAATCCTTAATAAAATCAATATTTGGTGAGACTCCAGCAGTTAGTCCAACGACATCACAATCAATCACTTCTCCAGTTTCGGTAATTACAACTCCTTTTGCTTTTCCATTCTCATCAGCAATAATTTCTTTTAAATTTACACCTAAACGTAAATCGATATGATGATTTTTAATATGTCTGTTAATCATTTGGCTTTCGCCTTTTGGCAAAACAGCATCCCAAAAACTATTTTCTCTAACTAAAAAAGTAACAGGAATGTTTCTTGAATTTAGCATTTCGGCAAGTTCAATACCTATAAGTCCACCACCAACAATTACAGCGCGTTTGCAAACTTCGTTATTAGGAGCATATTTCTCTAAATTATCTAAATCTTGCTTATGGTACATTCCCATAACACCATCAAGATCTTGTCCTGGCCAACCAAATTTATTGGGTTTACTTCCAGTGGCAATAATCAATTTGTCATATTGCAATGTATCTCCATCAGCAAAATGAAGCGTTTTAGAATTTGTTTCTATATTTTTTACATATCCTTTTTTAAGGTTGATTCTGTTTTTCTCCCAAAACCAATTTTCATAAGGTTGTGTATGCTCAAATTTTAAATGTCCCATATACACATACATTAAAGCAGTTCTTGAGAAAAAGTAATCAGTTTCGGCAGAAACGATAGTGATTTTTTTATCGGAAAGTTTTCTTATATGTCTAGCAGTAGTAACTCCTGAAATTCCGTTTCCTATAATAACAATATGTTCCATAAATTTATGATAATTATTGGATGATAAGTCGAGACTAAAGGTAATAACTTAATCTCGAACAAAGAAAACATATAAAGAATAGACTAATTGTAAGCTATCTAACATTAAATTCGATAGAAGCACCATTACTTTCATAACATAAATTTATTTGTGGATATAATTTCCAGGGATTAGGTAAATATTTAGCATTGGTTTAAGAGTTTTGTTTTAGTATAAATAGTAATTTAGGAGTTTAAAAAATGATTTTTTATATGAAAACAGTAAAACTCCTAATTCTTTTTTTTATTATTTTTCAAACTTGTTTTGGACAAACAAACAAAATTAATGGCGTTAGTTTTGTTGCTTCAGGAGAACCTATTAATGAAGAGCATATAAATCCAATTGTAAATATACACGCTAACTATGTAACGATAATGCCTTTTGGCTTTATAAGGAATATAGAACATCCAGAAATTGCTTTTAATACTGAAAGACAATGGTTTGGGGAAACAAAAGCTGGAGCAAAACAATATATTGAGGAACTTCAAAAAAGAGGAATAAAAATCATGATCAAACCTCAAATTTGGGTTTGGCGAGGAGAATATACTGGATTTATTAAAATGAATAATGAAGACGATTGGAAACTGTTAGAAGACTCTTACTCAAATTTTATATTATTATACGCAACTTTAGCTCAAGAAACAAAATCGGAAATATTTTGTATTGGTACGGAACTAGAAAAATTTATTGAAAAAAGACCAGAGTATTGGACCAACTTAATTGCAGAAATAAAGAAAATTTATAAAGGAAAACTAACGTATGCAGCTAATTGGAATGAATTTAAGCATACTCCTTTTTGGAATCAATTAGATTATATTGGAGTAGATGCATACTTTCCTGTAAGTGATGCTAAAACACCTTCAGTTAAGCAGTGTATGCAAGGTTGGGAACAACACAAAAAAGTGATAAAAGGGATATGTAATAAATTTAACAAGCCAATTCTTTTTACTGAATTTGGTTATAGAAGTGTAGATTATGCAGGAAAAGAACCTTGGAAAAGTGATAGAAGTATGACTATGGTAAATCTTGAAGCACAAGCTAATGCCACAAAAGCAGTTTTTGAAATATTTTGGAAAGAAGATTGGTTTGCTGGAGGCTTTTTATGGAAATGGTTTCATAAACATGATAAAGTTGGTGGACATGACAATTCACAATTTACACCACAAAATAAACCTGTTGAAAAAGTTGTTAGAGAAACGTATTTGAAGTATTAAGTAATATTCTTTTTATAATAACGATATAATTCTTGAGGTGTAGCTCCCAACCATTTTTTTATATAGATTGCCCAAAAATGGTATTGTAATTTCCAAACACCATTTTTTTTATAGCATCTTGCTGAAGTTTTAATTTTATTTTGAATAACAATAAACTCATTTCTGGCATAAAGCTCATTAATGAGAATGTTGTCTTCATAAATAATATAATTGTCATCATAACCACCAATTTTTTTAAAAAGAGATTTTGTTATAAACTGACTTTGATCGCCACCTCGACAAGCTCTCCATCGAAACTGTGTGAGCCAACTGGCTAATCGTAGCCACCAATGATTATGGTCAAACTGCATTCTGAAACATCCAGCAAGATTATCTTTTTCAACTTCGTTAATAATTAATTGATCAAAGTTTTTAGGTGGAAAAGAATCAGCATGTAAAAAATAGAGAATAGTTCCAGTAGCTTGCTTTGCTCCAAGATTCATTTGTTTTGCTCTACCCTTTTCAGAATTGTAAAGCTTTACATCCTTAAATTTTGAAACAATGTTTTTGGAATTGTCAGTACTTCCACCATCAACCACAATGATATTAGCAATATTTTCTTTTGAAGAATTATCAATTAAATATTGAAGCAAATCACCAATAATATCTGCTTCATTTAAAATAGGAATAACTATAGAAAGTTTATTCATTCAAATTCCAGTCGTAATCTTTAAAACTCTTTTTTGCTTTTTGCGAAATAGTAATTTCTGAATATTTATTTAAAAAGTCAATTAAAGTTCCATCTTGTTTAAAATCGGAAGCAAACCATTTAAAAATTTTTGATATTTTGATACTATTTTGAGAGATATTATTACGTTTAGAATCTGCTAAAAATTCTTTTGTAGCATGTGTTAATTGCTTGTCAATTTTTGAAGCTTCAAAAGCCGTATTTTGTAATTTAGGACAAGATACTGAAGCACAAACAATCCCGAAATGAATACGTGGATCTCCCATTTTACGCAGTATTTTATGTTCAATATCGTTAAGCGTAAAAATTTTATCACCTAATTTTATAAAACTAACATCCCATGGATTTTTAATGTCTTTAATACTTTTCACAGGGTAATTATCTATTATAAGTTTAATGGTAAAAGCATTGTAAGCATTAATCCAATAGGCTAGTTTTTTAGCTTTTGTCCAAGAATCATTAGGTGTATTTTCCGAAAGAGTATTTAAATAAATTTCTAAATTTTCAGCATCTGCTTTAAATCCTTTATAATCGAACTTCCCTTCATTATTTACATAAGATTGAAGAATTTCGTTCCATTTAGAATGATCAAAATTTTGTGCAGTAAAACTAATGGTAATACCTAAAAAAATGAATAGTATAGCTTTTTTCAATCTCATTCTTAAAATTTTAAAAATTAACAACATCCTCCACCATCGTAATGGTAAGTGGATTCGCTTATATAAATATCATCTCTTCCAAGAGATGCTAAATTACCAGCTGTTTTATCGCAAATGGCTAAAGGTTGATTTTTAAGCAAAATGTGTCCTGCATTATCATCGACATAATCGTCTTCACCAAAGTAAATTGCTGCTTTCCCAGTGAATACACAAGGACCATCACTTGGCATTGGATCTTTTATGGCAGCGACTTCGATAGATTCGATATAGATTAATTCATCGGTGTCATAATGTTTAGGATCTAGAATTCTATAGGGTTTTCGAGCTCTAATTTCAATAGTGCCAAACCCAGCATCAGTAAGCATTTTTACATATTCAGCAATTGGAAGGCTTCCGCTTAAACATAAGGCTCTAAGTCTATCATCATTGCGTAAATTTTCATTCATTGGTTGCTCGCAAGTGGGATCGCTCATTACTAAACGACCATGTGGTTTTAATACACGATACATTTCGGCGATAGCTTTTTTAAGGTCACCTTCTTTAAAAATATTGAATAAGCAGTTTTGAGCGGCCACATCAATGCTGTTATCATCAACAGGTAAATGGAGTGCGTCTCCTTTTTTAAGTTCTACAAATTCACTTTTAAACCAAGGGTTTTGTGCTTCGGCTTCGATGAAATTTTTTCGAGAAGCTTCCAGCATTTCATCAACAACATCAACACCAATAACACCTCCTTTTTTACGATTGAAATATGCGAATTGTAAGAGCTCCATTCCTCCGCCAACACCTACATAAAGCATTTTTGGATTGTTTGTTAAGTCGCGTGCATGAACGGTACTTCCACAGCCATAATTCATTTCCTGCATTATTTTAGGAATTTTTAATCCAGGCAATTCCCAAATTGGGTTTGTGGTACAGCATAAACCAACATCTGGTGTTAGTGCTGCTTCTTTATATACATGGTGAGTGGTTTTTAAATAGCTCATATTATAGGGTCTTTATTAATTTTTTAAATAATGTTATCATATTAGGTTCAGCTTTTACTGCCAAAGCAATAATTTCTGCAATATCAACTGGCTTTAAGTTATTTGGGTCGCATTCATCTGTTAAAACTGACACTGCAGCTACTTTTAAATTTAAATGATTGGCTACAATTATTTCGGGGACTGTACTCATTCCAACAGCATCAGCACCTATCATTTTTAGCATTTTGTATTCAGCACGAGTTTCCAACTGTGGTCCAACAACACTAGCATACACGCCTTTATGGAGTGTTATCGTATTGTTTTTTGCAATAGTTTCAAATCTAGAGTTTATTTCTGTATCATAAGGCGCACTCATATCTGTAAAACGTTCACCTAATTCTTCTACTCCTTTAAATGCTAGTGGCGAACTCCCTTGAAGATTAATGTGATCATCAATAAGCATTAACTCTCCTTTTTTAAAGTTGAGATTTATAGCTCCTGCTGCATTAGACACTAAAAGCGTTTTAATGCCTAATTTTTTCATAACACGTACAGGGTAGGTTACATCTTGCAGCGAATAGCCTTCGTACAAATGAAAACGTCCTTGCATAACCATTACTTTTTTACCTTCTAAAATACCGTAGATAAGTTTGCCTTTATGAAACTCGACAGTAGCGGTTGGGAAATTTGGAATGTGATTGTAACTTACTTCTTTTAAAATCTCAATTTCATTAATAAGCAATCCCAACCCTGTGCCTAAAATGACACCTATTTCTGGGTTATCAAATCCTTTGCCTTGTAAATATGAAGCTGTTTTGTCTATGTATTTATTCATTTTTTGATGAGTGCTTTTAATTCTTCAATGTCTTTAATGTCTTCATAAACATCAATATCATTTAATACTTCAAGCAAAAATACACTTTCACTTTGTAAGTCGTTTATAGTATTTTGAAAAACAGTATCAGTTCCCCATTTTTTGTTATTAAAAATTTGAGAATGTAAGGTTTTCATTCCTAGTAAATAATAGCCACCATCTTTAGCAGGACCGATAACCACATCGTAATTTTCTAATTTATGAAATGCCTTTTCAATATGTTTTGGTTGTAAATCAAGTAAATCACTACCAACAATAATGACCTCTTTATAGCCTAATAGAAATAACTCATTAAAAGCATTTTCCATTTTCATTCCTAAATCTTCTCCATATTGTAACTTTTTTCTAAATAAAGTAGAATCCCAGATATCATTATTATGAATAGATTTGGAGTAAAATACAAATCTATCAGCCTTTACTTGCGCAATAGTAGTTGCTGTATGTAGTAATAAATGGTTGTATATTTTTAAGGCCGCTTCATTTCCAATAGTATTAGCTAATCGTGTTTTAACTTTACCTAATTCAGGGTTTCTGGTAAAAATAATAAGCGCCTTTTTTGAAGTAGGAAAATGAAAATTATAAGCTATTTCATTATCTCCATCAGAATCTTTTGTGCTAATTAGTCCCATGTATTATAATTTCAAAAATTGCGAAGCGTTTTTCAGTTATATTTTTTAATTCCTTTTACTAGCCATTTACTCCATTCTTTTGAAAATGCATGAACATTCTCAGTCTCTTTTCCTTCAGAATCAAATACTTTAAATCCTTTATTCTTCCATTCAAAAATTCCGCCATATAGATTTAATACATTTGTGTAACCTGCTTTTTTAAGTTTTTTAGCAATAGTTTCAGAACGAATACCTAATGAACAATACACTACAATATTTTGATCTTTATTTACTATTTTTTTTTGGATAGAATCTATTTGAAAATAATCATACCCTACATAAATCGCATTTTTTAAATGACTTGTGTCGTATTCATTTCGCTCTCTTGCATCTAAAATAACAGCTTCAGTTTTTGGCATTGCCAATTCCTGAACTGAAATATAAGGGATACTCTTATCATTAAATTGATTTAACAATTTGGAAAGGGAGTTTTGTGAAAATCCAAAAACTGAAAAGAAAATAAATATGTAGAAAATTATATTTTTCATAGTATGAGATTTCTGCATTCACAGAAATTAATTAAGCCACAGTGCCTTGGCAACTGCTTCCAGCGCCAGCTGTACAACCATAACAGTGTTGGGAGATGATTATATTTCTATTTTGAAGCAATTCTTCGTTATAATCTTTGATGTGCTTGACTTTACTATCAACTTTTAAACCTAATATCTGATTAAAATCACAATCGTATAACCATCCATCCCAACTTATTGAAATAGTATTAGTGCACATTACATTTTTAACTGCTGATGAGTTGTAAGCTTCTACTAGAGAATACATATAATCTTCATAGTTTTCTGAAGCAATTAAATAATCTAAAAATCTTGATATAGGTAAATTTGTAATGGCAAATAAACTGTGAAAATTAATATTAAAATCTTCTAATAATGCTTTTTTAAAATCATGTTCTAAAGCCTGTTGATCTCCAGGTAAAAATGCTCCTGACGGATTGTAAACCAAGTCTAACTTTAAATTGCTATTTGGCATTCCATAACCTATAGCATTCAATTCTTGTAAGGCTTTAATAGATTGGTCAAAAACACCTTCACCTCTTTGTTTATCTGTTTTACCACGTGTCCAGTGTGGCATTGAAGAGATGACATGTACATTATGCTTTTTAAAAAATTCTGGTAAATCGTAATACTTTTTATTTGCTCTAATTATGGTAAGGTTTGAGCGAACTATAAAATCTTTAATTCCAACTTTTGCAGCTTCTTCTACAAACCATCTAAAATCAGGATTCATTTCGGGTGCGCCACCAGTTAGATCTAAGGTATGTGCTCCTGTTTTTTTAATAACATCTAAACACATTTTCATAGTATCTCGTGTCATGATTTCTTTACGATCTGGACCAGCATCTATATGACAATGTGAACATACTTGGTTACACATGTATCCAACATTTATTTGAAGAATTTCTAATTTATTGGGACGCAATGGGAATTGTTTAGTTTCAGCAATTTTGGTTGCAAACGTAGGAAGTTCATCATGCCTAAAAATACCATTAGATAATATTTCCAATTGCCTATTAGCATTTGCTAATTCACTATGTCTCTTGTGTAGCGATTGTAATTTAAGTTTTGTCATATTTATTTTCCACGAAAGTAGAAACCTTTTTTTACTTCTAGCTTTTAGTTTGATTCTTCAAACCATCTTAGCCATCAAGTTTATTCACTTTATTCATCATTTGTACTGCATGTACTAACGTTGCACCACTTTCAATAGCTGCTCCAGCATGTAC
>Ga0114934_10002366_pt1 | contig 12037 bp, 9 predicted proteins | sample 4SBtaG_2_FD_99695 | JGI IMG/M metagenome (GOLD analysis project Ga0114934, IMG submission 99695) | Deep subsurface microbial communities from Kolumbo volcano to uncover new lineages of life (NeLLi) - 4SBTROV10_white metaG | ecosystem: Environmental > Aquatic > Marine > Volcanic ...
CAGTCTGTTTTTGTTGATGCCGGCGATTCCGTTAGAGGCACAACAAGTACAAGCCTATGCCAGGCTCGATACTACTGCCATTAATATCGGCGATCAAATCGGCCTTACCCTGGGTATTGATTTACCAAAGGGTTTTGACGTGCAATGGCCTGTATTGAATGATACGCTGGCACCTCATGTGGAGATCATCAGCCGGGGTAAAATCGATTCTATCCCGCAGCAGAATTTGTTGAAAATGCAACAAAAGTTGGTGATTACCTCCTTCGATTCGGGTACTTTCGATATCAAAGCTTTTGTTTTTCAATTTAAAAACAAAAAGGGTGGGCAGACTTTTAAAGCCAATACAAGCAACCTGACCCTTCAGGTTTATTCGCCTCAGGTTGATACAACCAAGGCCTTTAAACCCATTAAGGCGCCGGTTGCCGAACCCTATACCTTGGGAGAAATTTTGCCATGGGTTTTGTTGGTGTTGGCTCTGGTTGGTGGCGTTATTTTCTTGATCTGGTATCTTAAAAAGAGAAAAAACCATGAGCCGGTTTTTGCCCATAAGCCTAAACCCGTGCTTCCCCCACATGAGGAAGCCATTAAAAAGCTGGAAGAGTTGCGCTTGTCGCGATTGTGGCAGGCCGGCAAAGTGAAGGCCTATCATTCGGCCCTTACCGATATTATGCGTCAGTACTTTACGCGCCGTTTTGGATTCGATGCGCTTGAAATGACATCGGATGAAGTGATGGAGAATTTGGAAGATAAGAAGGTGAATACCGATGCTTTACAAAAAATCAGGGATGTCTTTCATCTGGCCGATTTGGTAAAATTTGCCAAAGCAGCGCCTACCCCTGTTGAAAATGATATAAGCCTGAACTACTGCATCGATTTTGTGAATGAAACCAAAGCCAATTTGACCGGTGGAGAAGTTGTTGACGATAAAAATGAGGAGGGAAAATAATGTTTGGTATTGATACATGGAGAAATCCGGATTATTTGTATTTGCTCTTGCTGATTCCGTTGTTGGCAGGATGGTATCTCTATCGCCACCGGAATAGTGCACCCGAATTTCGTTTTTCAGCCTTGGCTCCGTTTGACGGCCTGGCGCCTTCGCCAAAAGTATGGTTGCGTCACAGTTTGTTTGTGCTTCGCATGTTGGTGTTGTCGCTTTTAATCATTGCCCTTGCCGGACCGCAATCGGTATCGTCGAAACAGAATGTCAACATCGAAGGGATAGACATTGTGCTGGCCGTGGATGTGTCGGGAAGTATGTTGGCTCGCGATTTTACCCCCGACCGGATTGGCGCCGCTAAAAAAATTGCTACACAGTTTATCAACAAGCGTCCCAACGACCGAATTGGTTTGGTGATATTTAGTGGTGAGGCTTTTACGCAAGCACCTCTCACCACCGACCATGCCATGATAAAAACCTTGTTGGGAGAAATAAAAAGTGGCATGATTGAAGATGGAACAGCCATTGGCGACGGACTGGCCACAGCAGTAAGCCGGTTGAAAGATTCCAAGGCCCGTTCAAAAGTGATTATTTTGCTTACCGACGGGGTGAACAATTCCGGTGCACTTGATCCTGAATCGGCAGCTGAACTGGCTAAAATGTTTGGCGTGAGGGTGTATACCATCGGCGTGGGGTCACGCGGATTGGCTCCCTATCCTGTACAAACGCCATTCGGTACCAAGATGCAACAGATGAAGGTGCAGATTGATGAAGCACTTCTTGAGAATATAGCCAGCCAAACCGGTGGTAAATATTTTAGAGCCGACAACAATAAAAAACTACAAAGGGTATTCAGCGAGATTGATAAATTGGAGAAATCCAAAATAGATGTTCAACAATTTATGAAGAAGAAAGAGATGTTTTTTCCGTTTGCGGTGTTGGCCCTCATTTTGTTTGTGCTGGAGATCGGATTGCGATATACAGTTTTTAGAAGTTTGCCGTAAGGTGAGAAATAAAGAATGATTAAGAAATGATTCAATTCGGACATAAAGAATTTTTTTGGGCTTTTCTGCTGCTTTTGGTATTTGTGCTTTTGTATGGCCTGTATCGAAGATGGAGAAAAAGGGCCGTAAAAAGCTTGGGCGACCCGGAGTTAGTGGGCAAAATGATGTTGCATCGTTCCGGTTTTAAAGCGGGATACCGTTTTGTAATGCTCCTGTTGGCCCTGTTTTTTTTAATTGCAGGCATTATTGACCCCAAGGTAGGATCGCGGTTGGAGACCGTAAAACGAAAAGGGATTGATCTAATGGTGGCCCTGGACGTTTCCAATTCAATGTTGGCCGAAGATATCCGTCCCAACCGGCTCGACCGGGCAAAAATGGCTGTTTCCAACCTGATTGATAAATTGAATGGCGATAGGGTAGGCCTCATTGTATTTGCAGGACGCGCTTACAAACAGTTGCCCTTGACTGCAGATTATGGTGCTGCCAAGTTGTTTTTATCAACTGTGGATACCAAAATAGTGCCTTCGCAGGGAACAGCCATTGGCGCAGCCATCCAAATGGCCATCAAATCGTTTGACAATCCCAAACACAATCGCGCCATTGTAATTATTACGGATGGTGAAAACCATCAGGATGATGCTGTTGCGGCAGCCAAAACGGCAGCTTCAAAAGGAATCAAGGTGTTTACCATTGGAATGGGACTACCCGATGGGTCCCCCATCCCCATTTATGATGGCTCAGGAAACAAGTCGTTTCTGAAAGACCGTTCCGGAAAAGTAGTAATTACAAAATTGAACGAAGCCATGCTCCGCGAAATTGCCGTTGCCGGAAACGGGGCTTATGCCAGAGCCAACAATGCCAACGTGGGGCTGGAGAATATTCTGAATAAAATCAATAAAATTCAGAAAAAAGAATTGGAAACCAAACAATTTACCGATTATGAACATCGCTTTCAATTCTTTTTGGCATGGGCCATTCTCTTTCTGATTTTGGAAGTGGTGACCAAAGATCGAAAATCAAAATGGACCGATAAACTTGATTTTTTTGGAAAATGAGAAAACAGAGCTTGAAATATTTTGTGGGGCTGTTGCTGGTGGCTGTAACATTTACCGTATCAGCGCAAAGCACAAAAAACCTTGTCAGAAAAGGAAACAAACTTTTTGAACAGCAAAAATATCAGGATGCTGAAGTGAAATACCGTAAAGCCCTGGAGAAAGATCCCAATTACTCCAAAGGAAAATTTAATCTGGGTGATGCGGTTTATCAGGAGAAAAATTACAAAGAAGCCTCCAAACTCTTTTCCGAAGTTGGCGAAAAGGCAGCCACCAGGGAGCAAAAAGCCAATGCCTGGTATAATTTGGGGAATAGCCTGATGCAACAAAAGCAGTATGACAAGAGTGTGGATGCGTTTATTCAGGCACTCAAACACAATCCCAACGACCAGGATGCAAAATACAACCTGGTCTATGCCCGTAAAATGTTGAAAAAACAGCAGCAGAAAAAGAAACAGCAACAGAATAAGAAAAACCAAAATAAAAAGCAGAATAAGCAGAACAAAGACAAGAACAAAGACAAGGACAAAAACCAAAATAAAAAGAACCAGGATAAGAACAAAGATAATAAAGACCAAAAACAGAAGAATAAGAACCAACAAAAGTCACAGCCTAAAAATCAGCGAGGCGATCAGAAAAAAAACGGGCAGCGTAAGCAGCCCAGGCAAATTTCGTCGAAAGATGCCAAGCGAATGCTCGATGCCTTAAAAAACAATGAAAAAAAGACCTTGCACAAACTGCAAAAGCAAAAAGCAAAAGCGGTGCATGCCCGAACCAATGGAATCAATTGGTAAAGGTAATTTGAGGGATTAATGAAACAAGGACAAATGCTTGAAGAAATATGTCTATTTTTGAAAAAAATAATAACGCTTTCATGAGGAAAAGCATCTTTTATATTACGTTTTTTCTGTTGGTTGCTCTTCCCTTTAGCGGAGTGGCCCGGGAGCAAGTGCGTTTTCGTGCCAGCACACAAAGCGAAGTGGTGGTAGGCGAGCAATTTGAAATTGTCTATACTGTGAATGCAAAGGCGCGCGGATTTGTTCCCCCCGATTTCAGGGGACTTCAGGTATTGGCAGGGCCCAATACATCCAGTAGCTCCAGCATACAGTTTATCAATGGCAAGATGAACCAGTCGTATACGCTTACCTATTCGTTTATCGTGATGGCTCAAAAGGAGGGAACCATTGAGGTGGGGCCTGCAAAAGTGACGGTAGATGGAAAAAAGTACACTTCCAATTCGCTTCAAATTCACGTGATTAAAGGGACTGCAGGTCAAATGCGGTCGTCCGCCTCTGCTGGGAACCATCCATCAAAATCGAACGCCACGACACACAGCGGAGAAAAAATTAGCAATAAGGAAGTCTTTATTCGGGCATCGGTGAACAACAAGCATCCCTATTTGGGTGAGCAGGTCGTGGTAACCTATCGCATTTATACCCGTGTGCCTGTTTCCAACCTGAGCATTAAAAAGGTCTCTTCTTTTAAAGGATTCTGGTCGAAAGATCTTTTGGCTGATAATGCTACCTTGCAACAACACAACGAAACCATTAACGGGCAGCAATACGTGGTAGCTACCATCCGTAAACTGGCGCTGATACCACAGCAAACCGGAAAGCTGGTTCTTGAACCCATGGCCCTCGATTGTAATGTTCAGGTACGTGTCAAAAAACGAAGAAGTTCCGGTTACGATCCGTTTGATGACTTTTTTAACGATCCGTTCTTTAATCAGAATGTGAGAAATGTAAAAAAGGCCTTGTTTTCTAATCCGTTGAGCATCGTTGTGAAACCGTTGCCTCAAAAGGGGAAACCCGCCTGTTTTGATGGGGCTGTAGGCAAATTCCGGTTTAAAAGTTCCATTGATAAAGACAGTTTGTCTACCAATGATGCACTTACCCTAAGCATTCAACTAAATGGCACCGGAAATATTGAATTGATTGATGCGCCAAAAGTTACTTTCCCCACGGATTTTGAAACTTACGATCCGAAAATCACTTCACAAATCAAAAAAACGGCTTCCGGTGTGTCGGGAAGTAAAAAGTTCGAGTACCTGGCCATCCCACGCAATCCCGGTGATTTTATCATTAAGCCGGTACGTTTTTGCTTTTTCAATCCCCGCGATGGAAAATACCACACTTTCCATTCGGATACCTTACATATCCATGTTACCAAAGGCAAAGGAGGAGGTGGCGTTGTTTACTCGGGTAATGCCCAGGAGGATATCCGGTTTATCGGTAAAGACATCCATCACATTAAAGAGGGACCTTATCACTTTAGGCCGATTAACCGATTTTTCTTTGGGTCGTTTTGGTACCTCTTTTTTGCAGGGCTTCCGCTGGTGCTCCTGGTGCTGGTGCTGGTTGTGCTGAAAATTCTCGAAAACCGGCAAGCCAACGTAATGGTGTTGAGAAACCGGAAAGCCAAAAAGGTGGCCCGTCAGCGGTTGTTAAAAGCTCAAAAACTGAAAAAACAGGCCAAAGATGTGGGATTTTATGATGAAATTGCCCAGGCATTGTGGGGATACATCAGTGATAAATTTAATGTCCCCTCATCCGAATTGTCGATGGATACGGTGAAGACATTGCTTGAAGAGCAAAACGTGGATGAGGCGACCATCAAAGCCTTTTTGGATGTGCTGAACAACATCGAATTTGCCCGTTTTGCCCCCGGGGATGCCAAAGGTAAGATGGAAAATATTTATTCCGAAGCCATGCAGGCCATTATGCAGGCTGAAAAATCATTAAAATGAGAAGCACTATGATGAGGAGGAAGAATGTTTTTATAATGATGTTGATTGTGTTGCTTGGATTTAACTTTTCAAGCCGGGCAGCTGCTCCCGATTCGTTGATGGTGAAGGCCAATGCGGCTTATAATCAACAACAGTACGATTCGGCAGTCAATCTTTATCAAAAGGTGCTGCAATTGGGGGTGGAGAGTCCGGGCGTTTATTATAACCTGGGAAATGCCTATTTCCGCTTGAAAGAAATTCCATCGGCCATTCTTTATTATGAAAAGGCAAAAAAACTGAGCCCTAACGATCCTGATATTCAGTATAACTTAAATATGGCCAACAGCATGATTGTGGATAAAATTGACAAGGTTCCCGAATTGTTTATTCAACGATGGTGGAATTATTTCTACAATTTGTTTGATGCGGATACCTGGGCAGTGCTTTCGCTCGTCTTTTTTGCTTTACTGGTTTTGATGATTGGGATATTTATTCGTGCTGAAAGTCGCCGTATGCGGAAGACCGCTTTTTTTACCGGGCTGTTATTGCTTTTGTTGACGCTGGGAAGTTTTGGGCTCGCTTCACAACGAAGTTACTATACAAAGAATCATACAGAGGCCATTGTGTTTACCCCTGCTGTCACCGTTAAAAGCTCTCCATCAATCAATTCGGTTGATTTGTTCGTGGTGCATGAAGGAACCAAAATTAAGGTGTTGGACGAAGTGGATAACTGGGTTAAAATCAAAATCCAAAATGGAAGTATCGGCTGGTTGCCCCAATCATCCGTCAAGAAAATATAACAGAGGCTGCACCGCAGCGTTGATGAACCCAACCAGATATATTCTCTATCAATTGTGGCCTGCTTAAAGCTCATTTTTTTTCAAATCAGAAATTTGGCTATTCTCAGAAGTATCCGTTCCTGAGCGATTGATGTATAGAAGTTGTTTTAAGTTAAAAGTCAGTAGACCACAGAAAAATGCTAAAAATCAGACAATAAATACCTGTAATCCCCTTTTGGAAGGGGTGAAGGGGTAGGTGAATTAAAAAAGTTATTTATTGTCTGATTTTTAGTCAGATACATCGATAAAAATAATTTGACTTTAAACAAGCTTATCAATTAAGTTGTTTCAGATTAATGGATATTTGTAAAAAACTAAAAAAGTCATTTCACAATTAAACTTTATACAACTTCATAGTATGGTTTGTTTCCATTTTCATCTGCCAAAATAAAAGCAGGGAAAAAATAAGATGATTTTATTCATTACAAACTGCGTTTAAAAATGCATGGCAAACCCCACATGAAAAGCTGTATCGTTGGAATTGAGTTGGTAAGCTTGTTTTTGGCTTTGGTTGCCTTGATAGACAACCGCGATGGCATCTAACACTTTGATGTGTGCATAAAGATAGTTGAAAGCAATTTCAAAAGAGATATTCGGGTGAACAAAAATGGCAATGCCTGATGAAAAATCAAGATAGGATAATTTACCGGTGTTGGTCTGTGAGCCGGTTGCCTTGCCAAATCCAAAGCCTGTATGTAAATAGGGCCTGACTTTTCCAAACCCCATATAATAACGTAAAAACGGGCCAATCGCAGTCAGAGATACTTTTGTTCCATCGTCTTTATCTGTAGAGGAATGGACAGGCACTTCGAGGCCGGCAGCTAAATTGGGTGCAACAAAGAGGCCCATTTGCGGTTCGAACCCGAAACTGGGACCTTTAGCATAATGTACGTTACGTGAAAAAGTTTTCGCATTGGTGGTGTTTGTACCAAAGCCGATATTGATCATGTTTAGATAAAAACTACCCGGTTCGTTTTGACCAATCAGTTGAAATTGCGAGATTGAAAAAATAAAAAAACTAAGAAAAAGGAGTTTCCTCATAACTTTGTTGGCTGATAGGGTTAAACAATAAAATTAAAATACAAGTATATTATTTTTCCTTAGTTTAGCTCATCTTTATTCTAAAAGTATCCTGAATCGGTTACTTTTGTACTCCGGTGAATGATAAATTGGTTTTAAAATGAACAAGTATCTAAAAGGTTTTGGTTTGATGTTGATGGGTTTCGGATTTTTGTTGATGAATTGGCAATGTTTGAAATCGAAAAAACCCGGAATTCCTCTCGATGTGGTCAGGGTTATTGCCAAAGCCGATTTGAATAAACCGGAACTGATGAATGCCATTGGTGAATACCTGGCACCGGAGGACTCGCTAAAGCTGAAATCCATCTATTGGCTCATTGCCAATATGGATGGAAATTATACGGTATTTTATAGCGTACGTGACTCTTTAGACCGTACCTATACTTTTTCTCCTACCCGATATGCTAACTATCTTGAATTGAAGCACTATTGGGATTCTACCGAACAGCGAGTGGGAAATCTGGTGTATCATGCCGACAGTTTTTTAGTTGATTACCGTTCCTTAAAAGCCAATTTTCTGATTGAAAACCTGGAGGATGCCTGGCGGATGGCTCATTCTGCATGGGCAAAGGCTTACGATTTGAATACCTTTTGCCGTTGGATATTGCCCTATCGCTGTGCCAATGAGCCGGTAGAAGCTTTTCGTAAACATTTTTTAAACAAATATGGTGATTCACTCCGCGCGGCACATCCCACCAGCGCCCTGGATGCGGCATTGTATCTTAACAGACTGGTTAATCGTGAATTAACCTACAAAGACGTTTATAACAAGGAAGCTAATATTCAAAGCATTGGTCAGTTAGAACATTCGGGAGTGGGAAATTTTTGGGATATTAACGTATACAAAGTGAAGGTGTTGCGTAGCTTTGGACTGGCAGCTACACTGGATTATACCCCTTTTTTGGCTGATACCAATTTTGGTTATGTGTGGACGACAGTCATTTTGCCTGACCATTCGGAATTCATGCTGGAATATCCACAACGTGTGGCACACCTGACTGCAGCGGGAAGGGTGGCTAAAATTTACCGGCGTACATTCGAGAGAGATTCCACAAGCCTTTATGCCATAAAAGACATCCGGCAAACCACACCGCCCTTTCTTGGACATTTTTATTATCAGGATATAAGTAATCAGATTCCGAACGCCACGGTTCATCTCGATTATTTTCCCGGACAACCTTATGCTTACCTGGCGGTCTTTAACGATGGTGAGTGGCATCCTGTTTCGTGGGCAATTCCCAAAACCGATAAGGGGACGGTGTTTAAGATGATGGGAACCCATGTGGTATATTTACCGGTTGGTTTAAAGAAAAAGGCTTTGCTTCGACTTCAAAGTCCTTTTATTTTGGATGATTCGGGTACAAAATATTGGTTGAATGCCGATTTCTCACGGGAAGTAACGGCCCAAATTATCCATACAGCACCCCTTGGATGGATGCATCCCAATGAAAATTATACGCTTTTTGTGTGGAAAGGAAACTGGGTTCCTCTTTATCATTTAAAAGGAAATCGGCGGGGTTATTCTGTGCCGGTTCCAGTGAATGGCCTTTTTCTGCTCACAAACGAAGATATTGATTTCAGTGAAAGAATTTTTGTTTGCGATGCGGACGGTAACCAGGTGTTTTACTAAACCCGCAAAGTGCTAATAGATCACGTTGCTTTGATACTCGCTTTGTTTGGTGCTTGAAGGGTGAGGTTGGTATTTTCCCACCGCTGTTTTCATTTCCTTGGTCAGTTTGATGCGCATGCCATGGCTATAGGCTACTACGAAGGCATCAAAAACACCCCGGCTTCTAATTTTTTTGCTGTGAGCCAAGGCATCCTGGTAACGGTCGAACGATCCGGTTGAATAACGGTACAGCCCGTCCTGGTAGTTTTCCAGAACAGGGTAATCCAGATGATATTTTGACTGAAGGCTTTCGGGATGAGGCAACCGGGTCGATTTGGCTAAAATTTGCACCCTGAATTCAAAATCGTGGAAAGCAGTCCCCGAATAGGTTTTCGTATTGCCCGGTGATGCCGGAGAATTTATGCGCATGACATCCACCTTTGCAGGTTTTGAAGGGGTTTCATTCAGCGGGTTGTAGGTGTAATCATAAACCGGAATGACTTTCTTTTTCTGGTATTTATCTTCTTCGCAACACTCCTCTTTTTTTGTTTTATCCAGTTTCTTTAGTTTCCCCCTTGTCCATCCCGGATGGATGTGATAGGTGACACCTAATTTGGCGGTAAAGAGCTGGTCGTACTGAAAGCCATCGTTCCACACGTCCACGTCATCATTCAGAACGGTTCGGAATTCACCACCCAACCGGATTCCCCAATGGGGATTTAACCGGTAATTGATGCCTAACCCGATGGGTACCACCAACCCCGCTTTTGCAAAGGTGCCTGTTCCGTTGGGCGATCCACTTTGTATACTGATGCCGGTGATGTTGTCGGTAAGGGTTGTGTTCCACATACCATAACCCAAACCCAATGTACCGAAGAGGTTCCATTTACGGGTCGATTTGTAATTAAAGAACAGGTTGCTTAAGTCGAGGTAAAGAAAAAGCCCGGCATCGTAATAGGTGCCACTTAAGCTAAAGTTAACGGCTGTGCCATCCGATTTGATGTCTTTAATACTGGACAAACCGGTATAAAAAAAGGAGGCGCCCACGCCCCACACCGGCGTAAACATTTTGCGAATGGTTAAATCGGGAGAAAAACTGCTTTCTCCGCTAAATTTGTTAAAAAAACTGTGACTACTCACGTCGCCGTAAAATTGGGTGAGCCCCAGGTTTACATTAATTGCCCAATTTTGATTGAAAGTATTCGTTTTTTTTTCGTTAATGGTTTGTGCCATTACCAGATTACTCCACCCAAAGAGGAACAAAAGCATAACGATAAAAGGATATTGCCGTTTTTGATTACGCATAAATCTTATTTTTCTTTTTCGTTACAGTATTCCAGGAGATAGTCGTGTGCCGGGCCGAACCCCAATTCAAGGGCTTTACGCCAATCATAACAAGCTCCTTTCATGTCATCGAGATAATACTTTGCTACGCCGCGGTTAAAGTAATTTCGTACCCAGTTCGAGTAATCCATCACGTTTGAGGGTTTCATTTCAAGCGCCCGGTCGTAGGAGCCGATGGCATCATTAAAGCGGTGAAGTTTGCTTTGGGCATTTCCCAGATAAGAATAGAGCATGAAATCAGTGGGATTTGGGTTTGCCTCAATGGCTTTCTCAAAATATTCTATGGCTTTAATGTAGTCACCGGTTTGATATTTTAAAATTCCCCAATTGTAAAAGTTCTTGGCCGGGTCGTTCACCTGGTTCATGTTTTTATCAACCGGAATATAGTTTTGTTTGGCCCCCTCGATAAAGCTTTTAAAAGTATGGAATTTTACTTCATAAAATGAGTAATCAAAGATTCTTTCCCAATTGTTCGGGCCGGTATAAATTTTAGTTAAGTAGTTATTGTCGAACGATTTGATAAAGCGGAAACGGCAGATACGACTGTCCTTGTTTTTGATGGGATAGACTGCCAGAATCAAATTCCAGCCATTCAGTTTTTCACCCAAATGAACTTGTTGCACATTGCCCACCAAAATACTTTGCCAGTTTTTATGGTCATAGTCTTTGATGGTGCCTCGGGCAAAAACATCCAGATTAACCGCGTATTTTTTATTGAAAGGGGTGGGGTCGGGCAAAATGACATCCAGTTTTTTACTGCTGAAGACGTAGTAATCGAGGGAGTTGAAGGGGGTCCACCCTTCCTTTAAAACCGGAAATTCATATTTGCCGTCATGGTATTTTTTAATGATTACGTTGTACTGATCGTTTCCAATCATGAGTTTGCGCATCTCCAGAACAATAAAATTATCCTGTCCGAACTGACGATCTCCCGTGTTGTTGCGGTTGGCTTTTTGATCGGAATAGGGGAGTTGGTTGTCCATGGAATACCATGCGCCATTATTTTGCATGGCCCATCCCTTGGCTTCTTTTATGCTTGATTCAACATCGCTTAAAGAGGCGTATTTTATTAAATCTTGTTCGGAAACCGTTTCGCATTTTGCCTTTTTGCTTTTTCTTTTTTTCTTTTGTGAGTAGGATAGCAGCGGCAAAAAGGCTAATAAAAAGATGATAGCGTATCGAAAGTATGATCTGTTTTTCCTAAGCATAGGTGTTTTCTTGGTTACTATTTTCCTCAATTTGTAAATGTAAGCATATTAATATATATCCAAAATGTTTAATATCAAATATATAAAAATTTTATCAACAGTTGATTAATCTTTAAAAGTATTGAAAATAAGAAAGATAGAAATTTTACGGTTGAAAATCTACCCTCTCTTTAAGCACTGTTTTCAGTTGATATCATCTTTCTGGCTGCATCGAGGGCCTGTGGAATCCCTTCAGGGGC
>Ga0114934_10002367_pt1 | contig 12036 bp, 14 predicted proteins | sample 4SBtaG_2_FD_99695 | JGI IMG/M metagenome (GOLD analysis project Ga0114934, IMG submission 99695) | Deep subsurface microbial communities from Kolumbo volcano to uncover new lineages of life (NeLLi) - 4SBTROV10_white metaG | ecosystem: Environmental > Aquatic > Marine > Volcanic ...
AAGAGGGTGTTGTACTAGTAGCCGACAAAAGAATTGCTGAAAAGCTGATTGTTCCAGAAAGTGTGGAAAAAGTATATCAAATAGACAAAAAAATAGGTGCTGCAGTAACAGGTATAATGTCTGATGGAAGAGTTTTAATACAAAAAGCACAGACAAAGGCACAAAGTCATAAAATAACATACGATGAGCCTATTGATATTTTATCTCTTGTCAAAGATGTATGCGACCAGCAACATATATTCACACAATATGGAGGGGCAAGGCCATACGGTGTTGCACTTTTAATAGGCGGGTTAGACAAAACAGGGGCTAAACTTTACCTAACTGAGCCAAGTGGAATTTACTTTGAATACAAAGCAACAAGCATTGGAGAAGGCGCTGTAGTTGTAAACAGATTCTTAAATGAAAATTATAAAGAGGGAATGTCTATTGAGCAAGGGATTAAACTTGGAATTTCTGCACTCAAAAAAACATTGGGAAATAGATTTAATAAGGATAGACTTGACGTAGCAACAATAACAGAAGAAGGGTTTAAAAAATTTGATAAAGACGAGATAGATAAATTTACCAAAAAATAAGTAGCGGGTAAAAGTATGTTAAACATAGAAGATGCTGTGATAGCTAAGTTAAAAAAGGATAATCAAATCTTTGAAATATTGGTTGATTGTGAGTCCGCTTTAGATTTTAAGAAAGGAAAAAAAATTGACATAAATGATGTTCTCGCTGTGCGAAATATCTTTAAAGATGCCAAAAAAGGGGAAGTGGCACCTCATTTGTATGAAACATTTGGAACGGAAAATATCGAAGAAATTGCAGCAAAGATAATTAAAGAAGGCGAAATACAGCTAACTGCAGAATACAAAAGAAAGCTGGCGGAACAAAAGAAAAAGGAGATTGTTGGAAAAATTTCTGAAAATGCAATGGATCCAAGAACAAAACTACCAATTCCACCGCAAAGGATTGAGCTTGCAATGGAACAAGCCCATATAAACATAGATGCCTTTAAACCTGTAGAAGAGCAAATGCACGTTGTTGTTGAAAAGCTAAGACCTATATTGCCAATAAGTTTTGAAAAAAGGAAATTTGAAATAATAATCCCCGCAAGGCATTCTGGGGCATCTTACGGAATACTGAAAAAATATGGAAAAATACTTAAAGAAACTTGGCTTGGAAGTGGTGCTCTACAGGCAGAGCTTGAAATGCCTGCAAAAATTGCAGAAGATTTTATTGATGAAATAAACAAAAAAACACATGGGGATATCCAAATTGAAGAAAGGTGAGATGTATGAATGAAGAGGGATTATTGTCTAAGCTTGAAACAAAAAAAGGATTGTTGGTATTAGTTGACAATGGGAGCCAATCAGTTATTAATGTTAATGAAATTAATGTTAAAAATGATGAAGTTGAGATTTATTATTCTAGAATATACATGAAAGAAAAAAATAACAATGTTCACAAGAGTGAAGGGGTAGGTTTTGTGGTGTTCCCTATTAACAAATTAGGGGAATTAGGATTTTATTTTGGAAAACAAGCACTAAGTTATCTGAGAATCAACAATCTTTTTGATGGGGTATAATTTCATAAAAGGTGATTAAAAATGAATGAATTGTTAGTTAAAGAAAAAGAAATTGTAATCCCTGGCGAAGAAATAGCTAAGGGAATGGAGTTTTTGCCTTCGGTAGGAACTTTTAGAGAAGGCGAAAGCATTTACTCAAAAAATTTGGGAATTGTGGAAGTTAGGAATCATGTACTAAAAGTAATTCCATTAAGGGGAAAATACATGCCAAAACGAGGCGATACAGTAATTGGAGTTGTAACGAACATTGGTTTTTCGGGATGGACAATTGATATTGGAGCACCATATGATGCAAATCTTCCAGTCGGTGAGGCAGTTAGGGATAGAGTGGAATTGTTGAGAAGCGACCTAAGTAGGTATTTTGACATTGGGGATGTTATCGTCTCAAATGTGCTTAATGTTACTAAGTCAAAAATAATTCAACTAAGTATGAGATCGCAAGGGCTAAGAAAATTAAATGGCGGGAGGATATTAAAAATTTCACCAAGTAAAGTCCCAAGACTTATAGGTAAAAGCGGAAGTATGGTAATAATGATTAAAAACTATACTAACTGCGATATAAATGTTGGGCAGAATGGATATGTGTGGATAAATGGCCCGTTAGAAGGACAATTTTTAGCTGAAAAAGCGATTAACTTAATTGAAGAGGAGGCACATTTGTCTGGTTTAACAGATAAAGTAAAAGAGATGTTGGAAAAAGAGGGTGTTAAAAATGAGTGAAAGACCAGATGGCAGAAAGTTTGATGAAATGAGAGATATAGAAGCAAAAGTCGGAGTAATAAAAGAAGCAGATGGTTCAGCCATGTTTAGAATTGGAAAAACAATTGCAATTGCAGGAGTTTATGGCCCTAGAAAGGTTTATCCAAGACATTTAGAGGACCCAGAAAAAGCAGTTTTAAAATGTTATTATGATATGTATTCTTTTTCGGTACCAGAAAGAAAAAGACCTGGCCCCGATAGGAGAAGCATAGAATTAAGTATGGTAATAAAAAATGCATTGCTTCCGTCCATTTTTTTAAAAGAGTATCCAAAATCACAGATAGATGTGTTTGTGAGCATAATACAAGCAGACGCTGGGACTAGATGTGCTGCGATATCTGCGGCATCAATGGCACTTGCAGATGCAGGAATAGCAATGAAAGACGTTGTTTCATCAGTTGCAGTTGGGCATGTGAATAATGACGTTGTAATAGACCTAAACAAAGAAGAAGAAGACATTGAAGGTACGTCAGATATCCCAATGGCGTACATGCCGAGGATGAAAAAGATAACGCTGTTGCAATTGGATGGGAAAATGCCTAAGGAAAAATTAAAAGAAGCAATTGAGCTTGGAATAAAAAGCTGTGAAAAAGTATACGAAATTCAAAAAAAGGCCTTAAAAGAAAAATACACTAAATAGGTGAATAAATGAAAGTAAAGATACGGGGCATATATGCAACCGCTCTCACACAACTTCTAAAAGAGAATGGGGTGGACATAATTCAGCCATCTAGTGTAATAGATCAAAGGTTTGATATAAATGGCACTGGATCTGCAACGACAATTGTATACGACAAAGACGATTTAAATGGAATTACGATAAGCGGTTCAAATGCAACAGAAGTAACAGATATAATTTTCAAGAAGCTTACGGATTCTGCAGTGAAAAAAATGGAAATAGGAGAGATATATTGCGGTAAAATTAAAAGGATAGAGAAGCAGAATAACCAAATAATTGTCGACTTGGGAGATGAAGAAGGAATACTGCCGTTTCAAAGTTATTGGGGATTTTTGAAAGAGGGCGAAAAAGTTCTTGTTCAAGTAAAAGGGAGATATAGAAGTAAAAAAATATTATCAACAAAATTGAGAATATTCGGTCAAAATGCGATTTTAATAAAAGATGGATTTACAAAAATATCTCGATACATCAAAACAGAAAGTGAAAAAAAGAAGTTGGAAAAGATTAACTCAGAGTTTAGCGGAAAAGGATGGGGAATCTTGTGGAAATCCTTTGCCGAAGGAAAAAGCGAAGATGAATTGAGAAAAGAGATAGAACATTTGTATTCTCAGGAAAAAGAAATAAGTGAAAAATTTAATCAAATGAATGAAGTTGGATTGATAAAAGAGGGAGTCAAAATATACACGATTGAATTTGGGGCAATATCAAAAAAAGAACTTGACGACCTAAGAAAAAAAGTAATAACAACTATTCCCGGACATCACTTCTTAAAATCAGGAAATTACTCAATAGTTGTTGATTTTGCGGAGTCGTTAGAGAATATAGATTATAACATAATCTCAAATAAACTAAACAAAGTGTTAATGAAAAATGGGCCTCATCCCGGTAAATACTATGAGATAATCCAAAAAAAAGTTAACGGTAGGGACATAATTCTTAAAGGGTTCGTGGAATCATTTGATGGAGAAGAGTTAACAATTAAACGAAAGTTATATGCAGGTAAAAAATACGACGGAATAGGCGGACAAATAATGCAAGGAGATTATGCATTAACAAAAATTAATCCAAACAGTTGGATTGTGAAGCATACATATTTTGACAAAAATGGAATTCAAAAAGGAGTGTATTTTAACATTAATACTCCTGTTGAGATATATCCAGCATTTGCAAGGTATATTGACTTGGAAGTTGATGTGGTAAAAAAAGGAGATACAAAAGAAATAATTGATAAAGATAAACTTGAAAGGGTTTTAAGTGACGGAATTATCAAAAAAGAATTAGCTGATAAAGCTATGGAAATTGCAAATAAAATTATGAAAGGTGAAACAAAATGATTGTAGATACGAAAAATTTTGAAAGATATGTATTGGGACTAAGTGAAAAAGATAAAAGAGTAGATGGAAGAAAACTGCTTGAGTATAGAAAACCAATTAAGATAGAATATGGCGTTTCAAAAAATGCAGAAGGAAGCGCCGCGGTAACGATTGGAAATACACGTGTAATTTGCGGTGTAAAGATGGAAGTGGGAGAACCTTATCCCGATAGACCTGACGAAGGAACGATGATAGTAACATCTGAGTTTGCTGCTCTTGCATCTCCGGAATTCGAGCCAGGAGCACCAGGAGAAAAATCCATCGAACTTGCAAGAATAGTTGATAGGGGCATAAGAGAAAGCGGAGCAATAGATGTTAAAAAACTTTGCATTAAAGAAGGCGAAAAAGTATGGCTAGTATTTGTTGATATATACATCCAAAATCATGATGGGAACTTGATAGACGCAGCCGCTCTTGCAGCAATTGCAGCACTCATGAATTCCAAATTTCCAAAACTAAATGAGGATGGAAGTGTAGATTACAAGGAACATACAGATACACCTTTACCAGTTGTGAAAAAGCCTGTAGCATGCACGATATACAAAATAAGGGACAAATTATTTATTGATACAACAATTGACGAAGAAAATATAAGCGATGCAAGAATTACTATAACAAGTGATGAGGAAGGAGTTATTAATGCCATACAAAAAGGTGGGCCTAAAGGCATGTCTCCTGAGGAAATTGAAAAATGTGCTGAAATAGCAATTGAAAAAGCAAAAGAATTAAGGAAGGTTTTGGGGTGATATGAATGGAATACACCAAATATGAAAGAGCAAGAATAATTGGGGCACGCGCACTTCAAGTTGCTATGGGCGCTCCTTTGTTGATAAAAAGGGGAAACGAGTTAAATCCAATCAGGATCGCTGAGGAAGAATTTGAAAAGGGTGTATTGCCTATAACTGTAAAAAGAGAAAACTGAAAAATATACGGGTGTGTATCCATTGAAAATTAAAAAAATATACGCAAGAAAAATATTGAATTCAGCATCGGAGTTTGCTATAGAGGTTACAGTTGAAACAGAAAAGGGAATATTTAAATCCTCTGCCCCAAAAGGAACATCCAAAGGTAAACATGAAGTCAAGGAGTATGTTGGAGGAATTGATTCTGCAATTAAAAATGTAAACACAAAAATAAAAAGAATAATTAAAAAGCAGAAAATTAACAATTTGTCTGATATTCTTTCATTTGAAGAAAAAACAAAAAAATATGGCGGGAATGTTACAATTTCAATTTCTTTTTCATTATTAAAAGCGTTAGCAGCTCATAATAATATGCCTGTGTGGAAATTATTTACAAAAACAAAAAGGATGCCTATGCTATTAAACAAGATGATTGGTGGTGGCGAACATGCAGGAAGTCGCTCAACCACATTTCAAGAATTTTTATCTCTTCAAAAACTAAAGGATGTTAAAAAGAATATGGCCCTCTTCAAAAATATTGGAAAAGATTGGGGATATTATGGTAGAGATTTGGAAGGCGGATGGGTGATTGATGTTTCTGATGAAAAGGCACTGAAAATATTGAGAGATTATGATAAAAACAACAAAATAGGGGTGGATATTGCAGCTTCAACATTTTATAAAAATGGGAGATATATTTATAAGAAAATGTCTCCGATGAGAAAAAATGGAATGATAGTGATGCCAAAGCTTTCAAAAGATAGCATAGAACAATTAAAATTTATCGAGCATATAAGAGAAAAGTATAATTTGTATATAATTGAAGATCCATTTCAAGAGGACGATTTTAAAAGTTTTTCTGAGTTGACCAAAAGGATAGGTAAAAACACATTGATAGTTGGGGATGATTTGTTTGTAACGAATCCCGAAAGACTTAAAAAAGGAGCAAAACTTGGTGCAGGTAATGCATGCATAGTAAAACCAAACCAAATCGGTTCGCTAAGTAAAACGATAGAGTTTGTCAAAATAGCAAAAAAATATAAATACACGCCAATAATATCACATCGGTCCGGAGAGACAAATGACAACATTTTATCGGACCTTGCGGTTGGATTGCAAATACCAATTATGAAAATTGGGATATCCGGAGGGGAAAGAGTTTCAAAAATCAACAGGTTGATTGAAATAATGGGTGAATAAAATGACAGATAATCTTTTAGTTCCAATTGATTTATATCTACAATCTGGGATACATATAGGCTCAAAATTTAAAACGGGATTTATGGAGCCTTACATCTACAAAGTTAGGCCAGACGGACTTTGTGTTCTCAACATATCCAAAATAGATGAAAAATTAAGGGCCGCAGCAAAACTTCTTGCGAATTATGAGCCAGAAAAGATACTTGTTGTGTGCAGAAGAGATAATGGGCATAAGGCAATAAAAGCATTTGCAAAGGCAACCGGAGCAAAAGCAATTGCCGGAAGATATCTACCGGGAACGATGACTAATCCTTCATTTTCAAATTTTATGGAACCAGATATCGTTGTTGTTTCGGATCCATGGCTTGACAGGCAGGTTATAAAAGATGCAGTTCAATCAAATGTTCCTGTGATAGCCCTTTGCGATACAAACAATACAACAGAAAATGTTGATTTGATTATACCATGCAATAACAAAGGAAACAAATCTCTTTCGCTTGTGTTTTATATTCTTGCAAGGGAATACTTAAGAAACAAAGGAATGATACAAAAAACCGCTGATATAGACATGAAGGAATTCTGATATGAAATCAATCAAAATAAGAATTGGAAACAAAAATATAATTAGCAATGTCAAGTTATTGGAATCGCAGTTAGAACAATCAATTGGATTGATGTTTAAGAAAAAAGGAAATGTAATGATGAAGCTAAGAAAAGAAAGTATTCCGTACTCTTCTATACACACTTTTTTTTGTAAACCATTAATCGTGGCATGGCTAAATAAGAACATGAAAGTGGTTGATGTCAAGAAAACAAAATCTTTTTGGTTTTATTCTTCAAAAAAGCCGGCAATGTATATTTTTGAAACAACAAACATGAGAACGGAAATAAAAATAGGGCAAAAGTGGAAAATTTTGAGTGATAACTCTTCTTAAAAATCAAGAAATCTTTAATTTAATTATTCTATGGGCAGGAATGAAAACTTCTTCTCCTATTGCATTAATATACCAAAATCCATCTTTTTGTATTTTGGTTATGTTTTCTCCGGATATTACTTTTTTATCACCAGGTGCCCCCCGATGTTTTATTACAATTTTAAAATCGCTTAATTTCTTGTATTTGGGATCCCACTTTGCACGCATAAGTTCCTCTATAAATTTCATAAGTTTATTAAAACAGGACTTTATTAAATAGATATGCAGCTGTTAAATGCTTTAAAAAATGCTGTGAAGAAGGAACTCAAAAGTGAAAAAAAAGTAGGCTTGTTTTTCTCTGGTGGGCTGGACTCATCAATAATTGGGAAAATTTTAGTTGATGTAGGTGCAGATGTTCTTCCAATAACTGTTGGAGAACCAAAAAGCGAGGATGTTCTGTTTTCAAAAAAAACCACAGAAATGATGTTCAGGAAACACTTGCTAATAAGAATAAATGAAAAAAATGTAAAAGAAGCAATACCAAATGTAATTAAAATTACAGGTGAAAGAGATGTAATAACTGTTTCTGTAGGATGTGTTGTATATTTTGCTGCAAAATACGCATCTAAATTTGGTGTAAAGACAGTTTTCACAGGTGCTGGAAGTGATGAATTGTTCGCCGGATACAAAAGTCATGAAATAGCTTTAAGAAAAGGACTTGAAGAAGTCAATAAAGAATGCAAAAAAAGATTGGAAGGAATTAAAAAAGATATTCAAAGAGACAAAAGGATATGTTCTTATTTTGGATTGAATGTTAAAACTCCGTTTCTTGACAAAGATGTGATTGAAACTGCCCTAAACATCCCACCGGAAGAAAAAATATCAGAAAATGAAAAGAAAATAGTTTTAAGGAAGCTTGCAAAAGACATTGGTCTCCCCAGTATAGTTTACAATAGAAAAAAGAAAGCGGCTCAATACGGGACCAAGGTTCAAAAAATTATTAAAAAAATTGCAAGAAATGAAAAAATTGAAACGATAGAGGATTTTCTAAAAAACGTTTATAAAAAACAAAAAAGTTTGTGATTTTATGGAAAACATATTTAGAGCATACGATATTAGGGGTATAATAGATAAAGAAATTAACGAAAAAAATGTTGAAAAAATAGGAAAAGCTTTCGGAACATTCCTAAATGGAAAAGGAACCGTGGTGGTTTCAAGGGATACGAGAAGGAAAGGCGAAATTTTTAAAGATAAGTTAATAGAAGGAATACTCTCAACAGGTGTAGATGTTTTAGACATTGGGTTACAGTGCACACCTGTGCTAAACTTTTATTGCAATCTTGTAAATGCAACTGCTGGTGCTCAGATAACTGCGTCTCACAATCCTCCAGAATATAGTGGAATAAGGTTTAGAAAAAGTGACGGCACTGGTTTTCCTGAGATCATACCTAAAATAAAGGAAATTTTCTTTTCAGGAAAATTCTTAGAAGGGCATGGAAAAGTCAAGAGAGTTAATGGAGACATACCCAAAAAGGAGTACATTAACTATGTATTAAAAAAAATAAAAATTGAAAATCCGCTTTCTGTTGTTATTGATCCAGGAAATGGGGCAACTTCTAATTTTGCAAAGGACATGTATGAAAGAGGTGGATGTAAAGTAATTGCAATAAATGATGAGCCGAATAGCGAATTTTCTGGAAGGGGACCAGACCCAAAACCAAAGATGATTCTTGATCTGGGGCAAGAGGTAAGGATAAACAATGCGGATTTAGGCGTTGCATTTGATGGAGATGGAGATAGGGTTGCAATAGTTGATGACGAAGGGGAACCTCTAAGTGCAGATGAGATTGGGTGCATCTTAATAAAAGAAATTCTTAATGAAAGAAAAGGAAATGTCGTAATAAATGTTGAATGCTCAAAATCTGTGGAAGAAACAGTAATAGAGAATGGCGGGGAAGTTATTTATACACGGGTAGGGGACGCTTTTCTTGCTGGATCAATTAAAGAAAACAATGCTATTTTTGGAATGGAGGCATCAAATCATTTTACTATTCCAGAAATTTTTCCGTTTGACGATGGTGTATTAGTTGGACTTTTTTTTGCAAAAATGTTAAGCAAGAAAAACATTCCGCTGTCGGAAATGAGAAAAAAAATACCAAGATACCCGAAAAAAATGATTAAAATCGAATGTAAAGATAACCTTAAATTTAAAGTAATTGAAAACATAAAAAATAAATTGAAGGAAAAATACAAGATTATAGATATAGACGGTGTGCGTATCAATTTAAATGGTGGATGGGTTTTAATAAGAGCCTCAAATACAACTCCTTTTATACGCTTGACTATTGAATCAAAAACTGAAAAAGAGCTTGGATTACTTTTAGATAAGTTTAAGGTGATTATTGAAGATGAAATAGAGAAGGTGATAAAAAATGATTGAAGTTTGGGCAGTAGGTGGATATTCAGAGGTAGGAAGTAAAAACATGACTGCTATAAGAGTAGATGATGAAGTGATAATATTGGACATGGGATACAATGTTGGAAGAATTGTTGAATATGAAGGAAGGGAAGGAGAAGAGTTAAGCAAATTACCTTACGAAAAAATGCTGAAAATTGACGCTATTCCAAATGACACAGAATTTCATAAAGAATGGGGAAAGATGGTTAAAGCAATTGTTATAGGGCATGCGCACATAGACCATTGCGGAGCGGTTAGGCTTTTGGCTCCAAGGTATAAAAATGCCCCCATAATTGGAACACCGTTTACTATAGAAGTAATTAGAAACACTCTTGAAGGAAAAAGATTGCAAAATAAAATAATTCCTTTAAACCCATCTTCCAAATATGAGATATCAAATAACATAACAATAGAACTCGTAAACATGACGCATTCAACTCCACAAACAAGTGCAATTGTAATACATACAAAATACGGAAAAATAGTTTATGCCAATGACTATAAATTAGATGACCATCCTCTTATTGGAAAAAAACCAGATTACAAAAGATTGAAAGAGATAAGTAAAAATTGTATTGCTTTAATTTCTGACACCACTAGAGTGGAACTTAGCGGACACACCCCTTCTGAAATGCTCGCCCGCGAGATGCTAAAAGATGTATTGCTAAGATATCTAAATAGAGATGTCGGCATAATTGTAACGACATTTTCATCTCATATCGCAAGATTGTCAACTTTAATAAATATAGCAAAACGCATGGGAAGAGAACCAATATTGGTGGGAAGAAGTTTATTTAATTATTTAAGTGCTGCAAAAAAAGCAAAAGTTTATTCTACGGATGCAAAAGTTTATGGTTACAAAAGCCAAGTAAACAAAGCATTAAGAAATGCAAACAAAGAAAAGGGAAAATATCTTGTAATATGCACTGGGAACCAGGGAGAACCAAATGCTATACTGACGAGGATTGCAAATGACGAAACACCTTACAAATTAAGTGAAGATGACATTGTTGTCTTTAGCTGCACTGTCATTCCAACACTTGTAAGCGAAGCAAACAGAAAGATAGTTGAAAGTAAATTGATGTCAAAAAATGCTAGAATCTTTAAGGACATACACGTAAGTGGACATGCATCAAGAGAGGACCAAAAAGAATTTTTGCAAATATTAAAACCAAAACATTACTTCCCAACACATGGAGGAATAGAAAAACAGGTTGCAGCTGCAAAAATTGCAGAATCAATAGGTTACGAACTAAACAAGACAATACATATCCTTCAAGATGGACAACGAAAGGTGATCCAGGAATGAATGAAATTATTTTGAAGTGGGCATTGAAAAATGCAGTTGAGCACGGAGGAAATGCCAAAGTTAAAGCTGTTGTTCCGAAAGTAATAGGTGAATTGCCAGAATTAAAAAAAGATATTAAAAATTTAATGATAAACGTGAGCGAGATAATTAGCAAAGTCAATAAAATGTCAATTGATGAGCAAATTGAAAAATTAAAAGAAATTGCACCAGAACTTTTGGAAAAGAAAAAAGAAAAGCAAGAACTTCCAGAACTTCCAAATGCAGAGGAAGGAAAAGTTGTTATGATGTGGCCTCCAGAACCAAGCAAATTTTTGCATATAGGGCATGCCAAAGCAGCAATTTTAAATTATTATTATTCAAGAAAGTATAAAGGGAAATTTTATCTGCGGTTTGAGGATACGAATCCTGAAAAAGCAAAAAAAGAATATTATGAAAATGCAATTAGTGACTTAAAATGGCTTGGAATTAAATGGGATAAAATTGACTATGTTTCTGATTACATTGAAAAATTTTATGAGTATTCTGAAAAATTGATTAGGGAAGGGAAAGCATACGTGTGCACGTGTTCGGCTGAAAAAGTTAGGAAGCTAAGGCACGAAGGAAAGGAATGTAAACATAGGAACCAATCGTCAGAAGAAAATCTTGAACTTTGGAAAAAAATGCTTTCGGAATTCAAGGAAGGAGAGGCATCTTTAAGATTAAAAATAGACATGGGCCACAAAAATGCAGTAATGAGGGACCCGACAATAATGAGAATTGTTAAAACACCACACATACGAAAGCCCACTTATAGAGTGTGGCCAAATTATGATTTTGCAACAGCAATTATGGATGGGTTTGAAGGGATTACGCACAGGATTCGTTCG
>Ga0114934_10002368_pt1 | contig 12036 bp, 14 predicted proteins | sample 4SBtaG_2_FD_99695 | JGI IMG/M metagenome (GOLD analysis project Ga0114934, IMG submission 99695) | Deep subsurface microbial communities from Kolumbo volcano to uncover new lineages of life (NeLLi) - 4SBTROV10_white metaG | ecosystem: Environmental > Aquatic > Marine > Volcanic ...
AATAAATGAGCGAAGCGAATAAATGAGCGAAGTGAATAAATGAGCGAAGTGAATAAATGAGCGAAGTGAATAAATGAGCGAAGCGAATAAATGAGCGAAGTGAATAAATGAGCGAAGTGAATAAATGAGCGAAGCGAATAAATGAGCAAGGCGAATAAAAAATAAAAAACAACGCGACCCTACGGGTCGCTAAAACGACGTACATAAAAATAATTAATTGGTATGTTCAGCCCATATTCAGGACCTATTATTATTAATAATTCTAAGTCTACAAACGAATATTACGAAAATGCCGGAATCATGTACTTCAGTATCACCCGACGTCTCAAAGAATACTTTTCAAAGAAGGGAACAAACTGAAGAACAATTTATAAAAGAAGCCATGGAAGGATTTAAAATTCTGGAGTATTATTATTAAGTTAAAAAAATGAAAATAAAAGAATAATAAATACTATAACAATACAACAATAAATAAATCAAATGCTAGAACTTTTTGGATTTGAAGAATATGAATTTTTCATTGGTCAAAGTGTCGGAGTAAATTCTCCCCTATGCGTACTTAAATTCGGTGCTGAATGGTGTGGTCCATGCAAAGCTGTTCGCGAAGCATATTATAGTCTTGAGACTACTAATCCATACAAGTACACGGTCATGTTTGGCGACATCGACATCGACGAAGCGGACGATCTTATGGACATGATTCAAGATCTCGAAGTCAAGACTCTACCTTCATTTATTATTTTCAAAGACGCAAAGGAAATTGATCGTGTAAAAGGTGCCAATATATCTTTACTAAAGCAGAAACTCGATTCATATCTATTACCAGAAACTGGAATTACATCTAAAAATCCTGCATATAAAAACATTAACAACTAAAAATAAACAATAAACAATTAAAAAACAGGTCACCCTTGAGGTGGCCTTAACTGCGTAAAACCATTTGTATATCATTGTTACCAGTTATTATGGTAATAAAAACGCGAAGTCAAACGAATAAATTTTCAGACTTAAATAAATATCCATTTAAATACCAGTATAAACTCCTATTAAAAAATAATGAGTTTGAACACTATTACCAGGGGTACGCCGCGGGCTCACCGCCGAAAACTTCAACCAGTAGAAAAAATAACTAATATTGATGCTATGGCAATTGTCGAAAGGATGAATACATTGTATGACATAAAAAATTTTCGAGATGTATTTGAAAATAAAAACGAGTATTTGTACTCAGCAATTAATACGGTACTAAACAGAAAACTCACATCCGCAAAAGAAGGATTCATGCAAATGTCGCGTCTAGATTTTTTCAAAAGAAAGTTCAATGCTGAGTCATCACTTGAAGCAATAATGATGAATTTTCTGTGGAATGACGATAATAGACCGCATATGAGTTCTTCATCTTATATGGTTAATATATGGGATTTGGATACAGTTTTGTGGAATAAACTATTCAATATACACAATGCACTGATGAAGTTTAATGATAATGATAATAAAGCTCTTAATAAAACGGCACGTAATTTATATGAAAGTATATACACAATTCTTCAATTGGCTCTTCACGATAATGCCAGTATATCGTGGGAAGACGTATATTATGAATTTGAACAAAAAGTGGACGAGCATTTAACAGAATATATGCGTCATGCTAATAAATACTTCGATTTTGAAATTGATAGAGTATATAAGCAAATGTTTGGAGATATTCAGTGGTTGAAAGAAACATTTTTCCCACGCAATAAATAAATAATATAATATAATATAATAATAAACAAATGAGTAATAGTTCGAGCCCTAGTCCATTTGATCTTGACAACGACATTGATAGCGATTTTGAAATTGAAATTGAAATGGATCCTGTACTCCACGATATACCCGAAATGAATGAGGGATTTCGCCCCCCTCGCTCATCTCACCCTCATCGCCCCCCTCCCCAACCACCTCTGGCAGTTATAAGAGACGATGTTCATAACCGCCCGCACACGCGTCGCCACATAAGTGGTGGATTTGGAAAGGGTAAGAAACGTAAAAATAAGGTGGTTAATAATAAGAATAAGAAGAGTAGTAGTAATACTATCAAAGTTTCTGGTCGCACATATAAAGTTCAAAAAGGTCCTCGCGGGGGGAAGTTTATCAGGCGCGGTGGCAAGAAAGTATACCTTTCATCTAAAAAATAAAACAAATTTAATTATACTTGAAAATATATTAATTATAAACAAGTATAAATAAATAAATACACAACAATGTCTCTGTTTAATTATATTAATAATAGCCTCAATAATAATTTTGTTAGGCTGTTTCATTCATACTCCAATAAATTCACACGGTATCTAGTACCACCTTCCATTACTCTAACAAAAAACAGTCTTGAGGAAGTGGTTGTTGTTGATTCATCATCGAGTAATAACAACAATAATAACAATAACGATCCCGAAAAGAAAAAGACGGCCGAAGAACTTGAACAAGAGTATATGGATCTTATGTCTGAACGTCTTGCCAATGAGTACTATTCAGGATAATGTATATGTTCACAAGAGTACTATTCCCAATGCCGGTAAAGGCCTTTTCGCACACAGAACATTCACTAAAGGTGAGGTTGTAGGTGAATATACCGGCAATTGGACTTGGACTAATGATGTATTTGATGTTGATACTATTAATAATACTGGATATATTCTGCAGTATTCTAAGGGAGTATATATTGATGGTGATCCATCGAAATATCCCGACAAAACCTCACCCGTTTCATATATAAATACTCTAAAAAAACAGACTTCTGATAAAAAATATAATACCCGGATTTGTATTGACCGTATTCGCAAACGTGTTTTGATTAGAGCTACGCGCACAGTCTGTAAAGGCGAAGAATTCTTCTTGAACTACCAATTAAATATTTTATGAAAATTTAAATCTTCAATGAGTTAAATAAACATTTTTATTTTGCGTTTATGTGGATAATTAATCTATCATCTTTAGCACATGCACTATCCAAGTGATAAACTTTATTAATTCGTAGTTGTAAAATATTCAATAATAATTCTTTGTTTATATTACTCCAATCTTCTCCCAATTTACCACTTGATTTATCTAATCCAAATAATCTAAAATCATCAATAATAATAATAGCATCATTTGAAAATAAATTATTAATATGTGTAATTTCTTCTTCTAAAGGGCAGTCTTTTTTAGAATGTCCAGTATCAGCACCACTCCAATGAGCATCTAAAAAAAATATACATTTTTCAGTTATACTTGATAATAAATGTTCAAAAATAGTAGAACTATCACCCAATATAAAATTTATTTTATCACCATCATATTTATTCTTTGTATCATTATAGTATTTTTCAGAAAATTCAATTGTATATAATTTATCAAAGAGTGATTCTAAAGAAAAAATGGTATCACCCTTATAAGTTCCAGTTTCAATAAAATATTTATATTTTGTATAATCGTCTTGTAATAAATTCAAAAATGATTTGTCAAGACAAGGCATCTTTATAGGTTATTATTATTATACACATTAATAATAAAAACCAATTAAATGAAATATTTTTTCATGAATTCGCAGTTTATTATTATATTATCTCTTTTTTCTTCATCGGTCAAAGTATAATATTTATTGAAATGATCTATTATTTCTTTTTTTGAATATGTATTCTTTTCTGTTTCGGTTCGAGAAGACTGAAGCCAATATTTTTCATTAAGTAAATATTCTAAATCCAAACAACTAAAACAAAAACACACACTTTCTATATCTGCTCTGTTCATTGTTATTACTTCAGTTGTTGGTGATTTTATAAATCTTATACATGAATTGTCAAATTCTATACATTTTTCATTGGGTTTATCTGTTTTTGGGTTAAGACGATGGTGAAATTCGTTTTTTGTAGGTATCCTGAAACATATTTCTCTACATAAATCATGCGATACTGTTTGATCTAATTTGTCATATAAGACAGCCTTTTTTCTGAAGAAGTATGTACTTGAAATAAATTCAAAATCTGCTGTGGATTCGGTTGAAAATTTGGGTATGTGTGGAATAAATTCTACTGCATGAAAAAAACTCTTTTTTAAACCAGGTTTTTTTTTCAAATTTTTAAGATACTCATCTGTATTTTTTACGTAGAAAAAATCATCATAATCCGTTCCTATGTAAAATGCATATTTATTGAAAGTATTATTGGTATGAATGTATTTTATTATTTTATATTTGAGGGGATCCCATATACCGGCGGCATAATGTGCTTCAGTCTCGTATAAAAACACATAAACATCGTCTTCATTGTATAATAATTTACAGTGTCTTACTAAATGATCGTTTATTGGATTTTTTCCCAGGTCTGATTTTAATTTTATAAAATTATTATTTGAATTACCGAATAATTCTTGATTAATAGTATCAATACATTCTCCTTCAGTCATTTTATCAGTAGAATATCCTACAATAAATAATATATGACGAGGATTCCATATATCAGTATAAAATTTATAAAAAGGTTTCATTAAACTAAAATTGTTTTTAAGAGTAGTTTTTACGAGAATATTGTTTTTCGATATTTCCATTTATTTTAAATTATTATTATAAATTTAAATTAATAGTATGACACACAATATCATCAATATAAATGATACTTATTATTGTATAATTTCTAGAGATTGTTTGGGATTTAATTATTACAAATTAATAGGGAAACAATATATTACTCCAACAGTAGGAAATTGCATGAAAATACCAGATTTTGTTTATTTCTGTAAAAATTTTAACGAATTAAAATTAAAAACATTGACAAAAAAGGATAATACCAGTACAAAATATCCAATTGGAGAATATCCAGATGAACCAATGAGTATTCATTTCGTACATTCAAAAGAAAATGGTGATATATTAAAATGGAACTATCGTATTACTAGAATACCAGATAATAATGACATAGTATACTTTTTTATAAATGATTTTGATTTAGGCAATTTAAATAATAAACCACTTTATGAATATTTCAATGAATTCTTATCAATTCCATATGGACATAAAGTAATTTTTTGTAAAAAAGATACTTATAATAATATATTACAAAATAAGCTAAATTTAGATAATATTTATGATAAAAATTTAGTTATTGTATGTTCGAATAATGCGAATGAATTATGGGATAAATTTCATAAAAAGAGTTTATTATTAGAAATAATATTTACAAAAACGGGTATTTATGATTTAGAAAAGAATGAATTTAAATAATCTAATTGTTCGCGCGTATTAACTCCATAGATTTCTAATTGATTTTCTTCTGGAATTTTTAGTGTAGGTATATTATTCATTTTTTCACCATTCTTTATTATTTTTATTATGTCTGTAAGATAGTATTCTTTTTGGGCATTTTCACATGTAAGTTTTCGTATATATTTATTGAGAATATCTAGTTCAAATACATATATACCGCAATTTATTTCGTTTATAAGTTTTTCGTGTTCTAAACAGTCTTTTTCTTCGACAATTTCGAGAAATTTATTTCCGTCAAGGGGATCGCGGATTATTCTTCCGTACCCACTCGGGTTTTTTAATTCTGTTGTGGTGATACAAAGGTGTTGGTTATTACCACCACCGCCAAATTTTTTGAATAAATCCTGCATAGTTTCTGCAGATATTAGAGGCGTATCACCTGCCATAATAAGAACACGGTATCCTTGTCTCAAAAATGGGGTCCAGGCATATTCACAGCATCTTACTGCGTGACCGGTGCCCATAGATTCTGACTGAAACACAAACTCTATTAATGTGGAATCGGAGTTGTCTTTATTGTATTTTTGAAGAATGTAGCTGAGACTTTCTTCTATCATTGGTTTATATTTGCCGACAACAACAAATATTTTTTCTGGACCTGTTAAAATGGCTTGTTCAATTATGCGCGCCAGCATCGGCACACCTCCTACTTGATGGAGAACTTTGGGTACTTTGGACTTCATGCGTTTTCCGAGCCCGCCGGCCATAATAATGACGATATTTTTATTTTCAGTCTGTTTGTTGTTAAAACAGAATTTCATAATTTTTGTATTAATACTTGATAAAAATAATAAAATTAATTAAAATAATAATAACGATATTTTAATTTTTGTTGTGTAAGTTTATTATTATCATATATTATAAATATTAGTAATGCATACAAATGAGTGTGAAATATGTGGACTTATTGATGTAGATCTTGCACTTTATACATGTAAACAATGTAGATTTTTGGGGTGTGTACAGTGCATAAATCAAATTACTGAATGTTGTGTGGGATGTGGTAATGGTAAAAATGATGTAAATCCCTACAGTAATGAATTTACTGAGTGTCCAATGTGTTATTCTAAAATAGCTATTGAATTGTTTTATTGTGAATATTGCCAAAAATCTGGGTGTACTTTTTGCGTAGACGCAAAATCTAATCTTTGTTGTAATTGTTGGAGACTTAATTTAGAAGACCCCACAGAGAATTTATCTCCAATAAAAAACAAGAAGACTCAAAAGAATAAGACTAGGGGTACTGTAGAATCTAAATATTCTCAAAAGCATATAAGAAAAACTTTAGAAAATTTGGACAGAACCAAGAAAAAAAAGAAATAATATTATATGGTGGTTATAGTATATATAAGTACAATATCATATTTACAGTTGAATAAGAATGGAAAATACTAATTCAAATTCAAATGATCCGATAATCGAATACGAATCACTTCCACCCGCAAAGCAATCTGGTAATAACACACTAACAATTATATTGGCTTTAATTGTTGTGGCTCTCATAGTATATGGAGCATATGCATATATAAAGAAAAAGTGGCCATTTTCAAAGAAAGAATGTGTAAAATCCAATATTGTTTCATGTGCATACAATAAATATTATAAAAAGTGCCCGACTGAGTGCGGTAAAGTATACCCAGCAGTCTCAACAAAACAGAATTATTGTCTTACAATACTAAATGACGTTATAAGTAATCAGTCTAAATACTTTAAAACACCTTCTAGTAAGTATGCTTTTATGCGTTATGGAACTGAACCTTATATGGTAAAACGATCAGATGATAAAATCGAATTCATACTTTACAATATGAATGAACAAGATACAGATATATCGAGTATGGGTTTAGTCGATGGCGAACCTACCCAGACGTGGTTAGATACTTGGTCTAACCTATACAAGACAGACAGTCCCGAGTGTCGTATGGTACACATTTTTGCAAACGGTTTGACAAATACACCTGCCGACATCTGGAATATGGTCCAGGGCAACTATTTCAAATACTTTGATAAAGTTACAGATACAATTTTCTATGCTAGTGCATTTGGATCTATACATAAAATCGAAATGGTTATGAAAGATAGTAAATATTTATCATACAGAATAAGTTATGATTTTGATGCAAACACTACAACATATAAAAAGACGTATGAACATTATACACCAGTAGTTGTATTGAAAGATTTAAAAACAAACCCTACATGCAATGATATAATTAAAAATCTTCAAAAAAATAATATCGATACACAACAAAAATTTGAATCTAATAGACCATGGGGATATGCATCTGCAAACTGGAAATACTGGATTGTCAGTTTCGAGGACGAACCCACACTTCATAAAGTAAAATTAACTGTGTATGAATTTGACGGCGGTGCCTGGAAAAAACTTAAACGATCTTCAAACGTAAATACGTGTCAGACTACTTATAAAAAGTGTCCTTCTAAATTTCCATATCCCGATAAGACAGGATCATTTGTGAGTGGGGGATTGTGTTACACTAAAGAAGTATACGCGAATCAGGGTCAGGGAATTGTGGGTAGTTGGTGTGCAAGGACCCCAGAAAAAAATTCTGATATTCAAAAGCAGATTAAAAATAAAGAAGGCCTTCCATGTAAATATGATTAAGAAAAAAAGAAAATATTTTATTATAGTTATTATAATATAATTACAATAATATATCGATAGTTGAATAACAATGACTAATTTTGTAAACAGACCAGTCATGATGATTCAACGTCGTTTACCTAACAACAGTTCGGGTAGGAAGGGTATATTAACGTCTCTATTATCTTTAATTATTTTGGCGGCGGTCGGATACTTGATATATGCATCAATTGAGAAGAAGTGGCCCTTTTCTGGTAAGATTTCATGTAAGTCTAATGCAGATTGTAAGAATTCTGACGAGTATTGTGACTCTAAATCTAAAGTATGTACTAACAATGATGGGTCTGTAGACTATACGTGTTCTTCTACCAATCCGAGTGATTGCAATTCTGAATGTAAAAGTAAATACAAATTACCATACTATAATAACATATCCAAAAAATGTATGTCTGCGGAAAAAATATGTAGCGGTCTTACACTAGAAAAATGTAATGATCCCGCAGTGCGCAAACTTGGTGGTGGAGTATGTGCAGATGTTTGCTACAATAAAGTCGGTTGTTCCAACAATAAAAGATTTAAGTACCCAGGACAAACTAAAGATCAGTGGGGTTTATGCTATGATAATATTAAAGCCGTGAAAGCGGGATATGGCCCCAAAGGAAGTTGGTGTGTCAATACCAAATCTAGTACATGGACTTCTAATGTAAACTCAGTTAAAGCTCAGGTAAAGACACACCTGGATGGATTTAGATGCGATAGTATTAAATCAGATGCTGTTACTGTAACTGTCCCAAAGGGAACTGCGGAAACAAGTGAAAATATTGTGGGAGAAGTATATCTTCAAACCAATGGTTTTACAGGATTTAAAAAAGGCCAACAAATTATTGTTAAGGGTATGGGAGAAGCAATGGTAGTTGAAATTGTAGACAGTAAAAAATCAGCCGCTTTGTTTATACCGAGTGGAAACAATGGAAAACTAGTTCAGGATGGTCAAACTTTTACAACACAACAACTTACTGCCAGTAGAGCATGCATAAAAAACAGCGACTGTCCCGTCGGATATTGTGGATTAAATAAGATATGTATTAATTACAAAAAGATAGGTAAACCTTGTAAATTATCTAAAGAGTGTAATCCATCTAAAAGTTATTGTGGATCAAATCGCGGAAAGAAAATGTGTGTTGAATCGTGCAATTCTAATGACGATCCTCGCGATCCTCAGGGAAAATGTCTGTGGAATAGTGGAAATATTCCACTTGGAGATCAATGTACTAAGAGTGAAGACTGTGGTAGTGGAAATTGCAAAAACGGTAAATGCGAACCCTTTTTCCAAAAATTTACACCATCTTCTACAAGCGGATGTGGAACTGTGCCCGTTACTGCTACTTCATGTGATTTAGGATGTAGTAATATCCAACCAGGAAGTGTATTCCGCGCAGACCTCGGTGGGTGCATAAAACCCAAATGTGCAAAATCCAATATTGTTTCGTGTGCATACAAAAAGTATCGTGACATGTGTCCTACTGAATGTGAGGCAGTATACCCTGCAGTCACAACAAAATACAATGATTGTCTTACGATACTAAATGAGGTTATAGTCAATCAGTCTAAATACTTTAAAACACCTTCTAGTAAGTATGCTTTTATGCGCTTCGAAAACGAGACTTATTATATGGTAAAACGATCAGATGATAAAATCGAATTCATACTTTACCAGATGACTAAAAACCAGAAGGCAGATGTATTGGGTATGGGTCTAGTGAATGGCGAACCCAATCAGCAGTGGTTAGATACTTGGACAAACCTATACAAGACAGACAGTCCTGAGTGTCGTATGGTACACATTCCAGCACAACACAACACATGTGCAAATATTCTTAATGTAGTCCAGGGCAACTATTTCAGATACTTTGATAAAGTTACAGATACGAGTTTCTATGCCAGTGCATTCGGTGATATTCTTAAATTCGATATGGTCATACGCGATAGTAAATATTTATCATATAAAATGAGCTACTCATTTCATCCAGGAAAAGGATTTATGGCTACACCGTGCTATTTAAATACACCAGTAGTTGTATTGAAAGATTTAAAAATAAACCCCACGTGCAATGATATAATTAAAAATCTTAAAACACATAATATAGAGACACAACAAAAATTTGCATATAATAGACCATGGGGATATGCATCTGCAAACTGGAAATACTGGCTTGTATACTTCCAAAAACAAACATTAGCTTCAGGAAATCTTACAGAGGTAATAACAATATATGAATTTGACGGAGGTGCTTGGAAAAAACTCAAACGATCTTCTTCTCAGGGAGGCGAATGTAGAGTTAATATTAATCTTTCGGCGATAAGAACGGCCGAAGAGGCTAAAGGGGATCTTCCAACTGGGGCGGAGTGTGATGGACGCATAAATGGGGATTGTAAAAGCAATCTTTGTGTAAATGGTAAATGTACAAAATGTACTAATAATTCAGATTGCAATTCTGGACGATCGGGGTGGTTTTGTAATAATGGTAAATGTGAACAAGGCTGCCCTTCAACCGAGGATCCACGCGATAAAAGTGGTAAGTGTATATGGAATAAAGGCAATATACCAAATCGCAAGGCATGTTATGGTCCTGGTACAACGAAAGGAAATAAGAGTTGTCTGGGTAAACGTTGTGTAGGAAAAACTGGGGCACAACAAGGATGGTGTGCAAGTCAACCACTATCAAGTGGAGAATGTGTTACTGATTATGGAGCTGGACCCAATGAAATATGTTGTGGTCAACCACAAGGTTGGTACAATTCAATATATATGTGCCCTAAAGACAAACCATCTTGTTCTGGGTATAAACCCAATCATCATTGGGGTAAATGTTCTACTAAATGTCCATCCGATTATAAATATCCCGTACAGAAAGGACCATTTGTTAGTGCGGGATTGTGTTACACTAAAGAAGAATATGCGAATGCGGGTAGTGGAACTGTAGGCAGTTGGTGTGCGAGAACCCCAGAAAAAAATTCTAGTATTCAACAGCAGATTAAAGATGGAGAAGGTATTGCGTGCAGTAATCCCAAAGCAGGTGAGTTTTGGTATAAACACCACGGTGGACATGGTCCTGTTGCTCCTCCTATTGTGGTGCCACCCAGGGGAATGGGTCAGGGAGGTCTTCTTCCAAATATTCCAGTATCATAGTAATATTACTAGTGATAATAATCTATCTCTCATTCACTTATTAAAATTCAATTCCGGATAATCTTTATTAAAAAATATTATTTTTCTCATAATTCTATATTTGCGTGTATACTTTCGCGCGAATTCTTTACGCTGAAACTGTGGTGGGCTTCGTCGGGATAATCAATGAAATGGTTGTGGTGTTGTACATTACTATTACTATCATCCAATTGGTCGGCAACTAAATTTCTATGACTCAAATCTATTTCATTTTTCGTGGGAGTATAAAAAAAGTACTCTGTTTTATTATTACTATTACCAATAATAATATCAGGAACTCTTAGAAACTTTTGGGGGTCGGGGCACACAGAACGTATATACTCAAGCTGTTTCGATATTTGTTTATATTTAATACCGGAAAAACGTGGAATTAGCGATACTTTTTTCAGGTATTCATCAGAAAAACGCACATCCTGGTCAAGTAATTTACAGTCTTTTTGATAGTCGAGAGTCGACAAAACCGAGCATGCAAACACTTTTTCTGCACGAAGAAAGGAACCGTAAAGTATAGCACAAAAAGAGCCGAAGCACCACCCTACAGTATATATTTTCTTTATGGAAGGATACTCATTCTTGAAAATCGCCTTTAATTTCTCGACATTTTCATAGAAATTCTGGCATTCTGACCCGAATCCTTCAAATCCAAATGTTAGGTTTGGATCTTCGCAGTGTATACACAGAACAGAATCATGTTCTAATTTATTATATTTGAGCGAATAATTGTCAAAGTATACAATGCATATACTTGGACTGGAATTTTTTTTATTGATGATATTATTATCAATAACTTCGAATTTTTCAAACATATTATTATTTATTTACTTAATAACAGTTATTAATAATAAATAAATAAACTTTTTTATTTATAGAAAATATCAATAATAACACCATCAATAAAAATAATATTATCAATGAAATTGT
>Ga0114934_10002371_pt1 | contig 12032 bp, 13 predicted proteins | sample 4SBtaG_2_FD_99695 | JGI IMG/M metagenome (GOLD analysis project Ga0114934, IMG submission 99695) | Deep subsurface microbial communities from Kolumbo volcano to uncover new lineages of life (NeLLi) - 4SBTROV10_white metaG | ecosystem: Environmental > Aquatic > Marine > Volcanic ...
TATGGAAAATATATTCCTGATACACATTCACATCGATCATCTGATAGCGATTCTTGGTATCATCCGCAATGTAGTTCTGAATTGAATCGATGCTGTGATCAATAAAATGTTTCTGCCCAAAAACATCGCGCGTAAACCCTCGCACCCGATAATCCATGATAACGATATCGGATTCAAAACTGTGTATCAGATAATTCAAGGCCTTTAATGGCGAAATCTGGCCACATGTTGAGACGTCAATATCGGCACGAAAGGTGCTGATGCTATTATCCGGATGACATTCAGGATAAGTATGAACGGTAATATGGCTTTTGTCTAAATGAGCTACAACAGCCTCAGGCAAAGGGCCGGGCGATTCTGTCAACATGCCGGAAGGTATCACCTCATCTTCAGCAATCAACAAGGTGACGCTGGCGCCCTGTGGTTCATAGTCCTGATGCGCGATATTTAGGATTTTAGCACCGATAATTTCGGTGACGTCCCTTAAAATTTGCGTTAATCGATCGGCGTTATAAGCTTCATCGATATATTCGATGTAATTTTTCTGCTGCTTTTCAGGCGCATAACAAATATCATAAATATTAAAACTCAACGACTTGGTTAAATTGTTAAAGCCATGTAATTGTAATTTTTCCAATCTTTATCTCCGCTACCTGTGCGTTATTGTTCAACGACCTCATAACTATGCGTGATGTCGACAGAATTGGACAACATAATAGAGGCAGAGCAATATTTTTCCGCCGATAATTTAACCGCACGCTCAACGGCAGCAGGCTTCAGATCATTGCCACTTAGTTTAAAATGTAGGTGAATTTTACTGAATACGCTAGGTACGGCATTGACCCGTTCGGCGGTCACTTCCGCCGTGCAATCGACGATATCATGACGTCCTTTCTGCAAAATTTCGACCACATCGAATGACGAGCAGCCGCCTAAGCCCAATAAAATCATTTCCATAGGCCGAATTCCCATATTGCGACCCCCATGATCCGGCGGGCCATCCATAACTACGGCATGACCACTACCTGATTCACCGACAAACATACGGCCATCGACCCATTTAATTGTTGCTTGCATAGATTTTCCTGTAAAAAAGGTTATATTACTCTAAACATATAAAATTCAGTCACGCCAGCTCGCTTTTTCGCCTTGCCCTCGACAAAAGTAATCGCAGGGTTGCCCAAATATCATATGCAAAGGGTATAATTTTACAATGACTGGCGTGTTTTTATTGCTTTTTTCAGATGACTATTGCAATGTATCCCAAAAATCGGGATATTAACGTATTCCATACGCTTTAAACAAAACGACAGTCACATCAAAAACGCTGCAAAAAACGAGTAATCTGCTATTTATTAAACGGTAATAAACATTTATGGCTCTGATAACTGAAAATATGATCAACACTGAAGCTTTAGAACAGTTTTTACGCCTCTGCCATACCCGCTCATATCCGGCTAAAAAGACTATTATTCGTCCAGGTGATGAGGGCGATAAATTATTATTTATCCTTGATGGCTCGGTCAGTGTCAGCGTAGAAGATGAATCCGGCCGTGAATTGATTCTGGCGTATTTAAACAAGCATGAATTTATTGGTGAAGTCGGGGTTTTCAAAGGTGGCGAAATCCGTAAAGTCACCGTTAAAACCCGATGCAAATGTCAACTCGCAGAGATCTCCTATGATCGCCTCCACCTGGCTTTAAAACGGGAGATGCGTGATTATGCGGCCGATATCCTTTATATGTTGGGTGAACAAATCTCATCCCGTTTATTGATTACCAGCCGTAAATATCGTGACTTGGCCTTTATGGATGTTGAAGGCCGCATTGCTCGAACCTTGATGGACCTGGCCAAAGAACCCGATGCCATAACCCACCCGGAAGGCATGCAAATTTACATTACCCGCCAGGAAATTGGCCGCATTGTTGGTTGTTCCAGAGAAATGGCGGGTCGTGTATTAAAAGAATTACAGGACAAAGGTATGATCAGCGCGCACGGCAAAACCATTGTCGTTTATGGGACACGATAGGGTAACATTGGATGGATAATTCAAGCTGTTTATGTGGTTCAGGCCTGAACAGTGCCAACTGTTGCCAGCGCTTCATTGCGCACAAAGACCATCCAACGACTGCTGAAGCACTGATGCGTTCGCGCTTTACCGCCTACGCCCAGAAAAATGAAGCCTATTTACTCGCCACCTGGGATGATGCTAGCACGAAAAAGCCGAAATTTATTGACTTTTCCAAAGAAGGTGATGTTGTTTGGACGCAGCTGGACATTATTCAATGCAAGAAGGGCGCGATAAACGATAAAAAAGGACTTATCGAATTCAAAGCCCATTACACCCTGGATGGCGAGCCGTATGTCATGCATGAAATCAGCCGTTTTGTGTTCAAGAACGGACGTTGGTTTTATATGGATGGCCTGGTTAAATCGGTTTCCCGTGCCAACCAGCAAGTCAACGAAGGCAAGAACAAACCCTGTCCATGCGGCAGCGGCAAAAAATATAAACGCTGCTGTGGAAAATAGCGTTTTTTCAGGATTTTGGTGTTACTCCAGATTTTTCTTCAGCCAGTACAGAGCAGAAATATCTTCTTCGCCAAAACCTTGCGCGATCAAATCCTGATAATCCTGAAGTGTTTTTTCAAGCAATGGCAAGGTCAATTGTTTCTGTTCAGCCATTTGCCGGCAAATGGTTAAATCTTTATGATGCAAAGCCACTTTAAATCCCGGTTTAAAGCTGTTTTTTATCATTGTTGGCCCGCGATGCTGTAAAAACCAGTTTCCCGCAGCACCGCCTGAAATGACATCAATCACCTTATCCATATCAAGTCCCTGGGTCTGACCAAAAATTAAGGCTTCGCTGACGGCCTGATTGATGCCGGCCGCCATAATCTGGTTTACCGCCTTTGTCGCCTGACCACTGCCGGTTGGCCCCATGTAGGCGATGCGCTGACTCATCGCCATAAGGAGTGGGCGTACCTTATCCAATACCGCTTCGTCACCACCGACCATCATCACCAATTTAGCGTTTTTAGCGCCTTCCACGCCGCCTGAAACGGGGGCATCGAGAAAGGCAATCTGTTTTTCTGCCAATTTTGCCGCGGCCTGCCGCGCTGTGTCGACGCTGACCGTGGACATATCGACTACAATCGTTCCGGGTTTGGCGGCCTGCTGAATCTGTTCAACAACCTCTAAGACATCGACATCGGCTGAGACGCATAGAAACACCACATTGCAGTCGGCAGCCAGCTCAGAAATCGTAGCATAATGCCGACAAGCCAATGTTTGAGCCCATGTTTCGGCCTTGTGTTGCGTACGATTATAAACACCCTGTAAAAAACCGGCCTGTGCCAGATTGCTGGCCATGCCAACCCCCATAGCGCCGAGTCCAATCATGCCTGCTTGCATCTTATTTCTCCAGATATGTATAGGCTTTCAAGCCGTGTAACAATTCGTTTAGATAGCGTTCTTTTTCGGCGGATGATACTGCGCTGGTTTGCAATTTTTCCGTATAGGCCTGCTGCAAGGTTTGTCGATTGATGTGAACATAATCGAGCAAATCACTGACATGCTCACCTTCCAGAAAATCGCTCATGCGATAACCGTCTTCCGTCAGTTCGATATTGACAGAATGGGTGTCGCCAAAAAGATTATGCATATCACCCAGAATTTCCTGATAGGCGCCCAGCATAAAAAAGCCAATCAAATAAATTTCATTCGCTTTCAGTGTATGCACCGCCAATGTTTTTTCGATATTCTGCCGTTCCACATAAAAATCCACCCGGCCATCGGAATCACAGGTTAAGTCCTGAATCACCGCCCTGCGCTCAGGTTTCTCATCCAGTCGGTGAATCGGCAAAATCGGGAATATCTGCTCAATACCCCAGGCATCCGGCATCGACTGAAACAGGGAAAAATTACAGAAAAACTTGTCGGCCAGCTTTTCATCGAGTTCCTGCAAAATTTCGCGGTGACTGTAAATCGACACATCCAGCGACTGACGAATCCTCTGTATCGCTTGAATATACTGCTGTTCGTGCTGCGCCAGCCCATGCAAATCAATATCACCCTGGACAAACATTTGCCGGGCCTCGCTGATTTCAAACTGTACGTTATGCCAGGTTTCCAACAGATTAGGCTGGGAGCAATCCATATCTTGTGCCGGTTTTTCAGGATAGCGTTCCACCTCGGCGACATTGGTAATCAATACCGCATGATGCGCCGTAATCGCGCGCCCCGACTCGGTAATGATATCCGGTTGGGGTAATCCCTGTTTTTGACAGCATTCAGCAAAGGTGGCGACGATATTATCGGCATATTCGGCCAGGCTGTAGTTTGCCGAGCATTCCCGGCGCGAATGACTGCCATCATAGTCCACCCCCAAACCACCGCCGACATCAATCGTGGTAATTGGAACCCCCAATCGTCGTAACTGCACAAAAAACTGACTGGCTTCTTTCAGCGCGCGTTTGATATCGTGAATATTGGCGATTTGCGAACCCATATGAAAATGAATCAAGCGTAAAATATCCAGCTTTCCAGCCTGTTTCAAGCGTTCGATCACGGCCAGCACATCGCCTGGATGGAGGCCGAATTTGGATTTCTCGCCACCGCTGTTTTGCCATTTTCCGGCACTGATGGTAGACAGCCGAATTCTGATACCCAAGCAGGGTTCAACGCCGAGTTCAGCTGCTTGCTGCAAAATCAGCGCCAGCTCCGAAGGTTTCTCGATCACAATGAACACCGTTTGGCCCATTTTCTGACCGATCAGCGCCATGCGGATATAGGCTCCGTCTTTGTAACCATTGCAGACAATGACACTGTGCCTGCATAAGCCTAGAATCGCCAGTAACTCGGGTTTACTCCCCGCTTCCAAACCAATATTTTTGGTGGCGATGATATTTTCCACCACCGTCCCTTGCTGGTTGACCTTAATCGGATAAACCGGCAGATATTGCCCGCCATAATCATGCCGCTTGCAGCTTTCCTGAAAGGCCTTGTGCAATTGAAAAATTCTGTCGCGCAATATATCGGGAAAACGCAGTAATACCGGGAACGACAGCGGCCGTTGTTTTAAGGCCTGCGCGACCTCAAACAAATCAATCCGGGTTTCAGTATCTTGTCGCGGCTTGACACAAACATGGCCTGCCGCGTTAATCGAAAAATAACCCTCGCCCCAGAATGGAACGGCATACAAGCGCTCAGCGTCCTGTGTACTCCAATCGTTTATGGTCACAAAAAATCCATTGATGTTATCGGTTGATTATGCTGTTATATTGTACCTGAATCCTTAACGCCGGAATCTGGTAACGGCATTTAATAACGATCATTGATGCACAAAAAACCTGAGATTTTACACCGAAAAACCATTGTCCAAACCCGTCAATTTAGCGTCGAATCACTGTCACTGAAATTCCAAAATGGTGAACAGCGTGAATACGAACGCCTGATCCGTGGAAAAGGTCATGGTGCCGTCCTGATTGTGCCCTTGCTTGACTCGGAAACGGTCTTGCTGGTCAGAGAATATGCCGCCGGCTTACACCGTTATGAACTGGGGCTTCCCAAAGGCAAACTCGATGCCGGGGAGGATTGCCTGACCGCTGCTAATCGGGAATTGCAGGAAGAAGCCGGCTATGCGGCACATAAACTTCATCATCTGACCGCTTTATCACTGGCACCGGCATATATGGAACATTGTATCGATGTGGTCATCGCCGAAGGCCTGTATCCCAGCAAATTAAGCGGCGATGAACCCGAAGAACTGGACGTTGTCCCCTGGAAGCTGGATAATCTCCCGGCATTACTCGCCTCGGGCGAATGCACCGAAGCCCGTTCAATTGCGGCGCTGTATTTATGTCAGGATTATTTAAACAAAACTTAACCCATTATTCAGGAATCAAAGATGCTTGATGAGTCATGGTTTACTGAACCTGTCCCCAGTGAAGGTTCAGCGTTTTCGCTAAAAATCAAACAAAAATTACACGAAGAACAGTCGGATTTTCAGTTTCTGGAAATCTATGAAACCGAAAAATTCGGCAATCTGATGGTAATCGACGGTTATGTCATGCTGACCGACCGGGATAATTTTTTCTATCATGAAATGATGAGCCACACCGCGCTGTTTACCCATCCCGACCCAAAAAATATCTGGATTATCGGCGGTGGCGATTGCGGCACCTTGAAAGAAGTCCTCAAACATCCCGGCGTCGAGCGTGTGGTGCAAATTGATATTGATGAACGCGTAACGCGGCTGTCTGAACAATATTTTCCGGCGCTGTGTGAATCGAATCACGACCCTCGTGCAGAACTCAAGTTTATTGACGGTATTCAGTGGGTTAAACAGGCTGCACCAAACAGCGTCGACATTATCATCGTCGACAGTACTGATCCGGTAGGGCCGGCTGAAGGTCTGTTCAGTGAAGATTTTTATCGGGATTGTTTTAATTGCCTGAGTGACAACGGCATCGTCATTCAGCAAAGTGAATCCCCCTTGTACCATCTAAAACTGTTAGCCGATATGCGCGGCGCGATGCACAAGGCGGGATTTTCTCACTTACAAACCCTGTTTTTTCCGCAATGTGTCTATCCTTCCGGCTGGTGGAGCGCCACCCTGGCGGGAAAATCTGATTTATCTGATTTTCGTCGCCACGATGCTGAACAAAAAACTTTTGCCACACACTATTACAATGCTGACATTCACCAGGCCAGCAAGGCACAGCCGGAGTTTTTTAAACAAGCTATTCGAATTTAAGTTGATTTTTCTGGAAATTCAAGGTATCAATACCCTAAGTTATTGATAAATAATATATAGATTTATGGCGCGTCAATGGCAAAGCTGGGTTAAGCATTTTCTTTTATGCTAGAATAAAATTATGTATGCAAGAAAAACCCTATATCTCATTGATCGAATCAGCACCTTGATTCGATCGGAAGAACGTAAACAATTTGCCGTTTATGGACTGCAGCCGGTTCACGGTCAAATTCTGGAATACCTGGCGCAATGCAATAAATTCAGCGATACGCCGGCCTCTATCACCGAATACCTGGGATTGACCAAAGGCACCGTGTCTCAATCCATTCAGATTCTGGTGCGAAAAGGCTATATTGAAAAACGCGCAGATGCTGATGATATGCGCGTTGTTCATTTAGCGCTGACCGAAGCCGGTCAGCAACTGGTCGCAAACTTTTCCTCAATTGAATTGTTTGATCGTATTGATAAAGACATTGCCGCCGAAAAATTTACATCGATTGAGGATGCCCTGGTGAAAACCTTGACGGCTTTGCAACAGGCTAATCAATCGAAATCGTTTGGCTTGTGTAAAACCTGTCAACATTTTGCAGAAATTGACAGCCATTACCATTGCAATCTGACTGATTTACCCTTAACTCCCGCAGACACCGAGAAAATCTGCCGGGAACATTTGCCCCCAATACTTAAACTTTACGACGAGTAACATTATGTTTGATCCAAAAGCGATAGAAGACATTGCCACTAAATTAAGCGGCGCTTTGCCCCCCGGCTTGAGCCAGATTAAAGATGAAATGGAAAAAAGTTTCCGCGCCATCTTGCAATCTGCACTGGACAAGCTTGATCTGGTTACGCGGGAAGAATTTGACGTCCAGAAAGGCGTGCTGGCAAAAACGCGCTCCAAGCTGGAGGCCTTGGAAAAACAAGTCGCCGAGCTGGAAAAACGTTTGCCGGTATCGACCGATCAAGAAAACTGATCAGTCGCTTTAAAATATTCAGAGCCCCTCACAATATCGCCTTCCCCCTTTGGGAGAAGGATGGGATGAGGGTGTCAAATAACAGGGAACTCTGAATAGTGACGAAGGCCCAAATGCTTAAAAACATTTGGGCCTTTTTAATTTTTGCCGTAAATCGTTCAGCGATCAGCTCGGTCGGGAGGCGCGTTTGCGTTCGTTTTCGGTCAATAATTTTTTACGCAAGCGGATCGATTTTGGCGTCACTTCCACCAGTTCATCATCATCGATAAATTCCAGTGCCTGCTCCAGGGTCATTTTCTGAATGCGCGTCAAGGTCAGCGCTTCATCGGTGCCAGCTGCCCTGATATTGGTAAGCTGTTTGGCTTTGGTCGGATTGACGACCAGGTCGTTGGCACGGGAATGAATACCGACCAACATGCCTTCATAAACTTCATCGGCATGCTCAAGGAATAATTCACCACGGTCTTGCAGGTTGAACAAAGCATAGGCCAGAGCTTTGCCCGTTACCATGGAAATCAACACGCCACGCTGCCGAGAGCCGACTTCACCCGCTTTCATCGGGCCATAATGATCAAAGACATGATAGAGCAGACCAGAACCTGAGGTTGCTGTCATAAATTCGGTCTGAAAACCGATCAACCCCCGTGACGGCATCATGTATTCCAGCCGGATCCGGCCTTTACCATCCGGCACCATGTTCAGCAAGTCACCTTTTCGTTCCCCCAGTTTTTCCATGATCGCGCCTTGATGAATTTCTTCCACCTCAATCGTGACCATTTCAAAAGGTTCCTGTTTTTCGCCATCGACTTCTTTGATGATGACTTCAGGGCGCGACACGCCCAGCTCAAAACCTTCCCGCCGCATATTTTCAATCAGGATAGACAGGTGTAGTTCACCGCGACCGGAAACCTTGAATTTATCGGGATCATCGGTATCTTCCACCCGCAAGGCGACATTATGCTGCAATTCCTTTTCCAGACGCTCACGAATTTGCCGGGAGGTGACAAACTTGCCTTCTTTGCCGGCAAACGGCGAGTTATTGACCTGAAATGTCATGCTGACGGTCGGTTCGTCCACCGATAGGGCCGGCAATGGTTCTACGGCCTCAGGGTCACACAAGGTATCTGAAATCTGCAATTTATCAATACCGGTAAAGGCAATAATATCACCCGCCGATGCCTGTTGTACCGGCACCCGCTCCAGACCATGAAAACCAAAAATCTGCAACATACGGCCTGAGCGGGTATTGCCTTCATGATCGATAATGGTCAATGGCATGTTGACCTTGACCGTACCGCGTTTGATTCGGCCAATGCCAATGACGCCGACATAAGAATTATAATCCAATGTAATCACTTGCATCTGGAACGGCCCATCGACATCGACATCGGGCGGGCTGACTTGCTCGACGATGGTTTCAAACAAAGGCGTCATATTACCTTCTGTCACATCGTCACTCAGGCTGGCATAGCCATTTAAGGCTGAGGCGTACACAATCGGAAAATCCAGTTGCTCATCGGTTGCGCCCAGTTTATCGAATAAATCGAAGGTTTGATCGATCACCCAGTCAGGGCGAGCACCCGGGCGGTCGATTTTATTAATCACGACAATGGGTTTCAAACCCATGGCGAAGGCTTTCTGTGTCACAAAACGGGTTTGTGGCATTGGGCCATCAACGGCATCGACCAATAACAGGACTGAATCCACCATGGATAATACGCGCTCGACTTCGCCGCCAAAATCAGCATGTCCTGGCGTATCAACGATATTGATATGGTAGCCATTCCAGTCGATCGCTGTATTTTTAGACAAAATGGTAATGCCGCGTTCCTTTTCCAAATCGTTTGAGTCCATGATGCGTTCATCGACTTTTTCATGGGCGGCAAAGGTACCGGATTGTTGTAATAATTGATCGACCAACGTGGTTTTACCGTGGTCAACGTGCGCAATAATGGCAATGTTTCTGAGTTTTTCTATCACGTTTAAAAATATAATAAGTAGCTAAAAATACAGCGAGGTTAAAAAGAAAGGTGGATTAACTCTGTTCCCAGGGTAGTCCTTCATAGCGCCAACCGCCAAGCGTGCCGCGGTGCTTGTTGTCATCCAACGGCCCTTCAAAGCCATCGACGATATTGATCAAATGCTGATAGCCTTCCGCCTCTAAGGCTTGTGCAGCCGCCAATGATCGTTGGCCACTGCGACATAATAACAGGACAGGGGCCGTCTTATCGGGAACTGTTTGTTTTAGCTGCTCGATAAAATCAGGGTTTGACTGCATGCCGGGAAATTCTTTCCAGGCAATATGAACGGCGCCTGGTGGATGGCCGACAAAGCTATGTTCAATCGCTGTTCTGACATCAATTAAAACGGCTTGTGGATTTTGTTGAAGCAATTCCCAGCATTGTTTTGGATTCAGGTTTTCAATCATGGTCTGTTTCTATGTTTTTTGGCCAATAAATAAGGCTTCATCTCGATTCCCGGCATTCAAATCGCCAATACGGGAAAGCTCCTGGTAATAAACCAGGGTCAATGCCTCAAACAGCGTTAACAATTCATTCCGTTGCAGTAGATAATCGGGATTTGATGGGCCGGAACGGGTCAATTTATCAACAACAAAGGTTTGATAAAATAATAAGCCATCCGGGTTTAAGGCGTCCAAAATGGCCGATGCCAACGATCGATCCAGAAAACGGCTCACCACAATGACATCAAACGCCTGATGTGAAAATGTTTCGGGTGTTATTTTAACCGGTTTTGTCTGAATGTGCAGGCCGGCAGACTGTGATTTATCGTCTAATTTAGCCAACGCCACTGGGGAAATATCCCAAGCTTGTGTTTCAAGGCCATGCTGCGCCAGAAACAGCGCATTGCCACCCAATCCACAGGCCAAATCCAAAGCCGTGCCTTGGGTCGGCAATAAACAGGCATTTTGCCTTAAAACCGTTGCAGGTGCTGCCGTGATATCCGAGTTCCGATAAATTTGATCCCACTTGATCTGTTGTTCCGGCATTATTCTGTCATTCCCACCCGATTCGGTAACCAGGCTTGTAAATAGTCAATAAATATCCGCACCTTGGTGGATAAATATTTTCGATGCGGGTAAACGGCATGGATTGGAATAGGATCAATGGCGTAGTCTTCCAGTATCGGTTGCAGCTTGCCTTTTTCAATATCCCGTCCCACGATGTAACGCGGCAGCATCACGATACCTAAACCATTAATTGCACCAACACGAATAGGATCGGCCATATTCGCCTGCATGCGACCACTGACCTTGATTTCGAACTTACCTAACACACCTTTGAATAACCATTTATTCCGCGGTGACATGGCCCAATTGACCAGACAGCTATGTTCATTCAAGTCTTCAGGCTGTTCCGGTACCCCTTTTTGAGCCAGATAATCCGGCGACGCACAGGCAACCAACTGTGAACGCGCCAATTTTCGTGCAACCAGACTGGTGTCGCTGAGTTCACCTAACCAAATGCCAATATCAAACCCCTCTTCGATTAAATCGGTGTGCCCGCCATGTAGCGTCATATCGACATCAATATGCGGATATTCTTTCATATAGTCGGTCAATGCCGGTGCAATCTGGGTTGCTCCGATCACAGGCGGTGCGCTGATTTTCAGCACACCCCGTGGCTCATGCTGCAAATGGGTAATAGCCGCTTCCATCTCCTCCACATCCAGTAGAACCTCCTGGCATCGCTCAAGATAGGCGGCGCCCGCCTCGGTCAGACTCAAACTTCGCGTCGTCCGATTGAACAAGCGGGTATGTAACTGTTTTTCCAGGAACATGATATGTTTAGTGGCCATCGCGCGGGAAATGCCCAGCTCGCGAGCCGCCGCCGCAAAGCTGCCCGCTCGGGCAACCTTAACAAAAACATTCATGCTGGTTAGCTTATCCATTCACTATCAATAAAAAGAATTAAAGCGTTGACATTTTAATTGTTTCCAAAATAAAAACAATCTATTTATTCTATGCTGTATTGTAAACTTCTTATTTATCCGTACAATAGTACCCAATCGAAACAGAGCGCTATTAGCGGAACATGACGATCAGATGTAACTACCTCCTTGGTGTTGTATTACAAGTGGAACCTCCTCATAACACACTCCGCTTGACTTTTTAGCCTTCCCCGTAAAAACAGGGAAGGCTTTTTTTTGCCTGAGGATTTTATATCCTGTCAACGTATAGACTTATTGTCCCAGTCCTTTTGCCATTGGCAGCTATTCATCAATACACTAATTTGAGAGCAAGGATGGTTATCCTGGACTTCTCTTTCCCACCAGAAAGCCCA
>Ga0114934_10002372_pt1 | contig 12031 bp, 10 predicted proteins | sample 4SBtaG_2_FD_99695 | JGI IMG/M metagenome (GOLD analysis project Ga0114934, IMG submission 99695) | Deep subsurface microbial communities from Kolumbo volcano to uncover new lineages of life (NeLLi) - 4SBTROV10_white metaG | ecosystem: Environmental > Aquatic > Marine > Volcanic ...
CCGGTCAAAATTGTGATGAGTCGGGAAGAGGTGTTCAAGGCTTCTGGACCCACGGTATCGTCTTTTAGCGACGTTAAGATCGGCATGACCAAAGACGGGCGGATCACGGCGGCCCATGCCACCATTCGCTATCAGGGCGGGGCGTTTCCAAACTTTACAGTCTCACTGGGCGGCATGTCGGCCTTTGCCGCCTATGATCTGGACGCGGTCAAAACCGAAGGCTTTAACGTGTTGACCAACCGCCCGCGTCAGGCGGCCTATCGTGCGCCGGGCGCACCGATGGCGGTTTATGCGGTTGAGGCCGTGGTGGATGAGCTGTGCCAGCATTTTGATCTGGACCCGCTGGAGGTGCGCCTGAAAAACGCCGCCAGGAAAGGGACCAAATCGTCCTATGGGCCGACATTTGACCAGATTGGTCTGACAGCAACGCTGGAAGCGGCAAAGGCGCATCCGCATTATGCCGCCCCTTTGGGCGAACATCAGGCGCGCGGCCTGTCCTGCGGGTTCTGGTTTAACTTTGGCGGCAATACATCCGTGTCGCTGAACATCAATTTTGACGGCACGGTCGGAGTGGTCGAGGGCAATCCGGATATTGGCGGCTCAAGGGCCTCCATCAGCCAGATGGCAGCCGAGGAATTGGGCATTGAATACGACCGCATCCGCACCATTATCGGCGATACCAATTCCATCGGCCACAACGATGTGACCGACGGGTCCCGCGTGACCTTTGCGGTTGGACTGGCGACGATCAAGGCGGCACAGGCAGCGATCAAGGTGATGTGCGCGCGGGCTGCGAAAACCTGGGGCATCGACGCGGACGCGGTTGACTGGGTGGACGGTCACGCGCAACCTTCCGGGCCGAACGCCGGGGATTTTGAACCCATGTCGCTGACGGAAATTGCCGCGAATTCGGCCAAGACCGGCGGGCCGATTGCCGGACATCACGAGGTAAATGCCGACGGGGCCGGTGTCAGCTTTGGTGTGCATCTGGCGGATGTGGAAGTGGACCCTGAAACCGGGGCCAGCAAGATCCTGCGCTACACGGTGTTTCAGGACGCCGGCAAGGCGGTGCATCCGTCCTATGTGGAAGGGCAGATGCAGGGCGGCGCGGTGCAGGGCATTGGCTGGGCGCTGAACGAGGAATATATCTACGGGGCCGACGGGCGGTTGCAAAACGCCGGGTTCCTTGATTACCGCGTTCCGGTGGCCAGCGATCTGCCTGCCATTGACACGGTGATCCTTGAAATCCCCAATCCGGGGCATCCATACGGGGTGCGCGGGGTGGGCGAGACTTCGATCGTGCCACCCTTGGCGGCAGTGTCCAACGCGGTGTCCCGCGCCATTGGCGTGCGGATGAGCCGGTTGCCCATGTCACCGCCAAGGGTTTTGAAGGCCATCAAAGGGTAAGGTTTGGTTAAGGTTGTCATCTTTGGTTCCCTGCAGGCCGCCACGGACGGGCTGGCCGAAGTGGAGGTGGAAGCGGGTAATTTCAAAACCCTGCTGGAGCAACTGGAGCTAAAGTATCCCGCACTTGCCGAGCCGATTGCAACCGGCGTGTCGGTGGCCATTGACGGCCTGATCTACCGCGAAGCCTGGTTCACGCCGATCAAGCCTGACAGCGAAGTGGTGCTGATGCCGTTCATGGTGGGGGGGTAGGGGCAGTGTTTGCGTCAATCAACACGCCGATTGGTGCGCTGCGTCTGCAAGAACAGGACGGTTTTATCACCTCGCTGGAATTTGGCCGTGGCGGTGATGCACCCAAAACGGATTTGCTGCGCCTGGCCGCAGCCCAGTTAAGCGCCTATTTCGAAGGTTCGCTGCGGCGTTTCACGCTGCCGCTGGCGGCTGACAGCAGCGGTTTTGCCCACGGCGTGAACGAGGCGATGCTGGCCATTCCTTACGGGGAAACCCGCACCTACGGCGAGATTGCCAAACATCTGGAGGTTACACCGCAGGATGTGGGGCAGGCGTGCGGCGCCAATAGGGTCCCCATTTTGATACCCTGTCACCGTGTTGTTGGCGCCCAAAATCTGGGTGGTTACTCTGGTGCGGGTGGGATCGAAACCAAAGTGGCGCTGTTAAAACTTGAGGGCGGGGCCTCGTTGCTGTTGTGACCACATGAGCCTGCCGGTCTTTTTCGCCGTCCTGTTTGCGGCCCTGCTGCACGCCAGCTGGAACGCGGTGATCCGGGCCGGTGCGGATAAAGTTCAGACCATGTTTATCATGTCTTCAGCCCAGGGCGTGATGGGCCTGATATTGGTGGCTTTTCTGCCGCTTCCGGCGTTAAACGTCTGGCCGTGGCTGGTGGCCTCGACCATCTTGCATTCGTTTTACAAGATTTTCCTGACCATGGCCTATGGGCGTGGCGACCTCAGCCGGGTTTACCCGATTGCGCGGGGGACAGCACCGATGCTGGTGGCACTGGTTGGGGTTTTTTTCCTAAGCGATGCGGTGTCAGTCCGGGAATACGGCGGCATTCTGCTGGTCGGGTTGGGCATCCTGTTCATGGCACGGGGCGTTTTCATCTTTGGCGAATCCCGGCAATTGCTGCCCTTTGCGCTGGCCTCTGCGGTGGCAACAGCAGGGTATTCACTGACGGACGGGCTGGGCGCGCGGCTGGCCGGAGACGCCGCATTATATGTTGCCTGGGCTTTCGCTCTGGACGGAATATTGTTTGGATTTTGGGCAGCGAACCACCGGGGCGCGGCCTTGTTCAGGGCAAAACCGCGCATTTGGCTGAACGGCAGTGCCGCCGGCGCCGCCTCTTTTGCGGCCTACTGGATTGTGGTCCACGCCATGACCAAAGCCCCAATCGCTTTGGTCACGGCACTTCGCGAAACGTCGGTGCTGTTTGCTGTTTTGATCGGCGTCGCGTTGTTTAAAGAAAAGGCCGATACCGGCAAGTTTATCGCCGTTGGGCTGATCCTTGCCGGTGTGATCCTTACGCGGGTGTGACCTCCGTCTGATTTCATCTTTGCTAAAAATACTCAAAACCGCCGAGCACGCCACGCGATGGCGGCCCGGTCCAACAATTTTTGATCGCAGATCAGGAAATTGGCGGAAGACCCGATTTGGTTCTTTTGCGTGGCTCAGGCTTTCTTTGCCGGGATCAGCTGCATAATCATACCGGCAAACAAAAGGTAGACCGACGAAACCGACAGGCCGATTAACACCCAGGGCACCGCCTCAAAATTGTGCCAGGCGGCCCAGCCGGCGCAAATGGTCCAGATCAAAGTGACCGGCAGCGTGATCCGGCGCCAGCGTTTGGTGCGTACCGGATGTACAAATTCCAGCCGGGTGAACATGGAAATCGCGATCACCACGACGGCGCCCAGAATGATCCAGAAATTCGGCTGTAATGCGAACAGCACCAAAACCGCCATATTCCAGCAACCGGGAAAGCCGGAAAAACTTTTGTCGGTGGTCTTCATGCGCGTGTCGGCGAAATACATGGCGCTGGAAAAAGTGATGACAATGATGCAGATCCAGCCGGTCCAGCCGGGCAAAAGCCCGCTTTTGAACAAGGCAAAGGCCGGGATGAACACATAGGTCAGGTAATCAATGATCAGGTCCAGCAACTCGCCGTCAAATTCAGGCGCGTATGTGGCAACGTCATATTTTCGCGCCAGCGGCCCGTCGATGCCGTCCACAAAGAACGCAACCACCAGCCACAGGAACATGATGCTCCACTTTTCCTCCACCGCGGCCAGCATGGCCAGCATGGCAAAAACAGCACCGGTGCCGGTCAGCAGATGAACAGAAAGGGCGCGCAGTTGTGGTGACATGGCGGGTGTCTTACCCCAGTAGGTTGCGAAGTTCTAGAGCCCGTTTCTGGTATCCCTGTCCGTTGGATTCAGCCTGATTTTGGCGACGGTATCAGATGGCACTCAGCGGTATATCCACCCATTCCGCATCATCAATTGAACTCCGAAATTCCAACCGGCTGCCCCACTGGACGACCGGTGCACCGGCCCGCTGGTGCACTGGCGCACTGGTGCACCGGCCCACGGAAGCACCGGTGCACCGGTCGTCTGGTGGGCCGGAAAACTGGACCTGTTTTATGGTTTTAATTCAAATGTATACGGGTAGAAGCGGGATCTTTCTGTTGATAAATTAACAGGTTCATGATCTGAAAAGTTATGCGCATGCCTGGCGCCGGATTTCTGATTACCCTGCCCATAACATCGGCGAACAAACACTGTTCCGCGATCGCAGTGACGCCCGCATTTTTCGCAGAATGTTCCGGTTTATTTGGGCGGTCTGACCATGTAGGCGTATCGTCAGCGTTGGGTATGAGACTTAAAGCCGATCGCGTTTTACCTCTATCAGCCGGGGGCGCTTGCTATATCCGGTCACCCATGAACCGGTGCGCGTTTTGCCTCAGACGAAGCGCAAAGCGCCATAAAGAAGCATAGACCGCTGAGCTTCGTCGCGCAAAGGCATGGTAAGAAAACCACGATATTGAACCAGTCTCGCCTGTTCCCGGTGCGGTTGTTTTGTGTGCCTTACCCGGCCTGCGGAAAACACCAGTTAGACTCTTTCGCCAAACCAAAGGGAAGGCACAGGTTTGACCGAAAACAATGGGCCTTAACGCGCTTTGGGGTGCGCCTGCATGTAGACCTGCATCAGGCGGGACTGATCGACTGCGGTATAGGCTTGTGTTGTCGACAGACTGGCGTGGCCCAGCAATTCCTGAATGGTGCGCAGATCACCGCCCGCTTCCAAAAGGTGGGTGGCAAAAGAATGGCGCAGAGCGTGGGGCGTGGCGCTGGCGGGCAGGCCGAGCTGCGCCCGCGCGGTCGCCATGACTTTTTGGATCAGGCGCGGGTTCAAAACACCCCCACGCTTTCCCAAAAACAACGGCTGGTCGGGCTGTTGCGGGTGAGGGCACATAGACCGATAGTTTTCAACCGCGCTGCGGGCGGCATCAATGACCGGCACCAAACGGTCTTTGCCGCCTTTGCCGCGGATGCGCAAAACCTCCGGCAGCGGCGTATCCTTTACCTGCAAGGCAAGGGCCTCTGAAATGCGCAAGCCGCAGCCGTAAAGCAGGGTGATCACCGCCACATCTCGGGCGTTCATCCAATTATCGGCGTGCTGTATCTTCAGCACATTGATAAGGTCTTTTGCCGCTTTTACCGCCACAGGCCTTGGCAGTTTGTTTTGAAATTTTGGCGCCCGGGTGGCCAAAACGGCGGTGGGTTCAAACCCATCCCGCTGTCCGAACCAGCGAAAAAAGTTTTTGACAGCCGAAAGTTGCCGCGCAAGGGAGCGCGCGGAAATGCCTTGACGCCGCTGTTGGGCCAGCCAGCCCCGCATATCCTGCAATCCGGTTTGGCGAAGCAAAGCAGGTGTAACCGCGGCCCCGTGATACCCTGTCAGGAAATTCAGAAATCCGCTGACGTCACGCCTGTAGGCCAAAACGGTGTTATCCGCACTGCCCCGCAGGGCACGGGTGTTGGTCAGCCAGTCGTTGACCAGATCAACCGTGCCCGGTGTCAGGGTTGTCAGGCCAGCCAACGGCGCAGGGTGCGTTCAAAAACACCGCTGAAGAAACTTAACAGATCGATGCCCTGATTGGGGTGAAACTGGTGCGGGTCCTCAGACCCCATCGCCAGCATACCCGGCAGTTTGCCGGAACCCAGATCAAGCCGCAGCAATGCCTCTGATTGTATCCAGCTTGCTTTTTCACCGTACAGGGTTTCTGAAGCAGGCGAGACTTGCCGCAAAGTCACCAGACGGCTGGAAATATTGCGCCCGCCGTTCAGGTATTCTTCGATGCTGCCGGGCGCGAAAAAGCCCACGGCGTCACCGTAAGTGCCGTTTTTGGCCACGTCAGAGGCCGGGCTTTCAAGGCACAGCTTGATCTTGTCAACCTTCATAATTTCGGCCACCTCGTTGGTGAGGCTTAGCAAAAACTCTGTAAAATCATGCGGTTCCAACAGTGCCAGCACGGCGCGCTGAATCTGGTTGGTGCCCGCCAGATTTTCATAGGCAGCGGCAATCACGTTGCGGTGGGTGTCTTCCAGCCGGTCAAACCGGTCTTCCAGCCGCTCCATCGCCACGCCGCGCAGATCAACGATGTTGCCGCCGATATTTTTCTCATTCGCCGCCACCAGCGCCTTCATGACGTCGCGGTCTTCCAAAATAACATCAGGATCAGACAGGATTTGGTCGCGCACCCTGTCCAGTGCGCTTGTGCTTTTGTTCATGTTTGCCCCACTCTTATTGTTGTTGTCTTACAGGATCTTCTGCCCCGTCTTTTCCCAATCGGCCAAAAACGCTGCCAGTCCTTTGTCTGTCAGCGGGTGATCCGCCAGTTTCTTGATAACCGATGGTGGTGCGGTCACCACATCGGCCCCGATCAGGGCCGCCGCTGTTATGTGGTTGACCGTGCGGATCGAGGCGGCCAAAATCTCTGTTCCTAAGTTGTAATTGTCATAGATGGTGCGAATGTCCGCAATCAGTTCCATACCGTCCAGATTGATGTCGTCCATCCGGCCAAGAAAGGGAGAGATGAAACTGGCCCCGGCCTTGGCCGCCAGCAGCGCCTGGTTGGCGGAAAAACACAAGGTGACGTTGACCATATTGCCTTCGCCCGTCAGCACTTTGCAGGCCTTTAATCCGGCCCACGTCAAGGGCACTTTGACGGCGATATTATCGGCGATCTTGGCCAGCTTGCGGCCTTCCTTGATCATGTCGTTCGCCTCGGTGGCCACCACTTCGGCACTGACAGGCCCCGAAACAATAGCGCAAATTTCCTTGGTCACTTCCAGAATGTCACGGCCTGATTTCAGGATCAGCGAGGGATTGGTGGTGACGCCATCCACCATGCCGGTCTCGTTCAGCTCGGCAATCGCGTCAATATCCGCGGTGTCTGCAAAAAATTTCATCTGTCTGCCTTTGGGATCATGGGCTGTGCCTTGCGTCACGCCCATTTATGTTTTGCCGCAATCTAGCGCAGGGATATTGTCTTGGGAACACTTCTTTGGGGCAAAAGTTAAAAATGTCTGAAGTGTCGTATTTTGATAAAGGCGAACTGGTGGCGGTGCTGACCACCCAGCCGCTGGACCGGTTGCTGGATTACAAAGCCCCGGCGGGCGGTGTGTTTTTGGGCGGCTTTGTTGAAGTACCACTGGGGCCGCGCAAGGTGTTGGGGGTGGTATGGGGCCCAGGTCAGGGGGATTATGACCGGGCCAAAATCCGCCCCATTCTGCGGGTTCTGGACGTTGCCGCGATGCGGGCCGAAATGCAGGCGTTTTTGGCGCGGGTGGGGGACTATACGCTCAGCTCTCCCACATCGATGCTGCGCCTTGCCACCCGTGCGCCGGGGCTGATGGACCCGGTTCACATGCGCCGGGTGTACGGGCTGGGATATGAACAGCCGGACCGGATGACAAAGGCACGGGAACGGGTGATTGCGGTTTTGGAGGACGCCGCCGAGGCCCGGTACACGCTGGGAGAACTGGCAGAACTGGCGGGGGTGTCGTCGTCCGTGGTCAAAGGACTGGCGAAACAGCACGTGGTGCTGGAACAGGATACGCCGCGCGATTTGCCATACGCAGCGCTTGATCCAAGCCGGGCCGGAAAGACGTTGTCAACAGATCAGCAACACGCCGCGAAAATCGTGGTGGATGGCGTCAAAAGCCAAAACTACGGCACCTGGTTGCTGATGGGGGTGACAGGCTCTGGCAAAACAGAGGTCTATCTGGAAGCGGTGGCCGAGTGCCTGAAGGCCGGGCGGCAGGCGCTGGTGCTGCTGCCGGAGATTGCCCTGACGTCGGCGTTCTTGCAGCGGGTGAAAGAACGATTTGGCGCCCAACCGGCCCAGTGGCATTCCGGTGTCACCATGACCGAGCGGCGGCGCTGTTGGCGGATGGTTGGGCAGGGCGAGGCGCAACTGGTTGTGGGGGCGCGAAGTGCGCTTTATCTGCCGTTTCGTGATCTGGGTTTGATCGTGGTGGATGAAGAACACGACCAATCTTACAAACAAGAGGACGGCGTGCATTACCACGCGCGGGATATGGCGGTGCTGCGGGCGTCTATTTGCGGGGCGCAGGTGATTTTGGCCTCGGCCACGCCGTCGCTGGAAAGCTGGGTGAATGCCAAGGCCGGTAAATATACGCGCCTTGACCTGCCCCAGCGTTACGGCGCGGCGGAACTGCCGGAAATGGCGGCGATTGATCTTAGGGCGCACAGGCTGGAACGCGGGCGGTGGATCTCTGCACCTTTGGTTGCGGAGGTGCGAAAGCGGCTGGGACAGGGCGAGCAATCCATGCTGTTTCTCAATCGCCGGGGCTATGCGCCCCTAACCGTGTGTCGCGCCTGCGGGCATCAGGTGGGGTGCGAGCACTGCGACGCCCGCATGGTCGAGCACCGGTTTCAGGGGCGGCTGATGTGCCACCAGTGCGGCGAAACCAAACCGATGCCGGTGAATTGCCCGTCCTGTAAAGCGGAAGGCATGATGGCCCCCATCGGCCCCGGGGTGGAGCGGCTGGCCGAAGAAGCCGAGACGTTGTTTCCCGAGGCGCGGATTGCCATTCTGTCGTCTGATCTGGCGGGATCGGCCCGGGCGATGAAGAAGCGGATCGAGGATATTGCCGGGGGTGAGGCGGATATTATTATCGGCACGCAGATTGTCGCAAAGGGGCATAATTTTCCGCACCTGACCCTGGTGGGGGTGATTGACGCAGACCTTGGCCTGCAGGGCGGTGATCTTAGGGCAGCGGAACGCACGTTTCAACTGATGCGGCAGGTGGCGGGCCGCGCCGGGCGGGCGGACCGCACAGGTGTGGCGCTGTTGCAGACGCATCAGCCGGAGCATCCGGTGATCAGGGCCATATTGTCAGGCGATGAAGAGGGGTTTTGGCAGGCCGAAGCGGCCCAGCGGCAAGAGGCCGGCGTGCCGCCCTTTGGGCGTATGGCGGGGATTGTGTTGTCCGGTCCGGATATGGAAAAAGTGTTTGATCTGGCCGGGTATATGGCGCGGAAAATTGCGCCTTTGACAGCGGTAGGCGCGCAGGTCTTTGGCCCCGCGCCCGCACCGGTCGCCCGCATCCGCGGACGTCACCGGGTGCGCCTGCTGGTGAAAGCGGCCAAAGGCGTGGCTCTGCAGGCAGCACTGGCGCAATGGGCGACGCAGTTCAAGGTGCCGGGGAATATGCGCCTGACGATTGATATTGATCCGCAGAGTTTTTATTGAAACGGCAACGCTCTTCGCTCCCTTGCGGGCGCTTTTCGCTGAAACAGCGAGGAAAGCCGACAGGCTTGAGGAGCGGCTGGCAATCGCGCCCGCGCAGCGCTAGAAGTCGCTGAACAAACAAACGATCTGGACACAATGACTCATTCAATCAAACCCAAACCCGGTGTCATGGACATCGCCCCTTACGTGGGGGGCGACAGTTCCGTTGACGGTGTGCAACCACTCTTCAAGCTCAGCTCTAACGAGAACCCGCACGGTCCCAGCCGCAAGGCGATTGCGGCCTACGGCGAAACGGCGCAAAAACTGGCGCTGTATCCCTCCACCGATCATGCCGATCTGCGTGCCGCGATTGCCAAGGTTTATGGGCTGGACGCCGCGCTGATCACCTGCGGTGCCGGGTCTGACGAATTGATCGCCCTGCTGTGTCAGGCCTACGCCGGCGCCGGTGACGAGGTGCTGTTTACCGAGCACGGGTTTTTGATGTACAGAATTTCGGCCTTGGCGGCCGGGGCAACGCCGGTGGCGGCTGGTGAAACCAACCGCACCGCAGATGTGGATAAGTTGCTGGCCGCGTGCACAGAAAACACCCGGCTGGTTTTTTTGGCCAATCCCAACAATCCGACGGGAACGATGATTTCAGAGGCCGAGGTTGCGCGCCTGGCTGACGGTTTGCCGGCCCGGGCGCTTTTGGTTCTGGACGGGGCCTACGCCGAATATGTGGCCGGATTTGACGGCGGGGCGGATTGCGTTGCGGCGCGACAAAACGTGGTGATGACGCGGACGTTTTCAAAAATTTACGGCTTAAGCTCTTTGCGCGTTGGCTGGGCTTTTGCTCCGGCACATGTGATTGACGTCTTAAACCGGGTGCGCGGACCATTCAACGTGTCGGCATCCGCCTTGGCTGCCGCCAGTGCGGCGCTCGGCGACACCGCCTATACTGAATTTTGCCGGATGGAAAACGAACGCTGGCGAGAGTGGGTCCGGGCAGAGATTGCAGCGGTCGGTGTCCCGTCACAGGCGTCTTACGGCAATTTTATTCTGGCGGATTTTGGGTCAGCGGAAACAGCGGCGGCCTGTGACGAATATCTGCGCAATAACGGCGTGATCGTGCGCGGCGTTGGCGGCTATGATTTGCCCGATTGCCTGCGCATTACCGTGGGGGACAAGCCCGGCTGCCGGGTGTTGGTCAGCCTGATAACCGAATTTATGGAAAATCAGGCAAAATGAGCGTGATCTACCCAAGAGTGGCGCTGATCGGGCTGGGGCTGATCGCCTCGTCCATGGCATTGGCAATACGAAAGGCCGGATTGGCGGGGTCAATATCCGGCTTTGCCCCCAGCCGGGAGACCCGCCAAACCGCACGCGAGCTTGGCTTTTGCGATGACGTCTTTGACACGGCCATCGAGGCGGTCAATGGCGCTGATCTGGTGGTTTTGTGTTGTCCGGTCGGCGTGATGGAAACGGTTGCACGCGACATTGGCCCGGCGCTGGCAGAAGGGGCCACGCTAAGTGATGTGGGAAGTGTCAAGGGCGCGGTGATCAAAGCTGTCGGTCCGCATGTGCCGGACCACGTGCATTTTGTACCGGCCCATCCCGTGGCGGGCACCGAACATTCCGGCCCGCGCGCCGGATTTGCAGAGCTGTTTGACAACCGCTGGTGCCTGTTGGTCCCGCCGGAAGGGACCAACCAGGCCGCCGTTCAGCGCCTGCGTGGGCTGTGGGAGGGTCTGGGCGCGCATGTGGATGTTATGGACGCCGAACACCACGATCTGGTGCTGGCGGTCACATCACACGCACCGCACCTGATTGCCTATTCGATGGTCGGCGTGGCCGACGATCTGCGCCGGGTAACAAATTCTGAGGTGATCAATTATTCCGCCGCCGGATTTCGGGACTTTACCCGGATTGCGGCGTCTGATCCCACCATGTGGCGGGACGTGTTTTTGAACAACAAAGAGGCGACGCTGGAAATCCTCGGACGCTTTACCGAAGAGCTGTTTGATTTGCAGCGGGCGATCCGTCGCGGGGACGGCGATCAATTGTTTGACTATTTTACCCACACAAGGGCGGTCAGACGTGGTATCATCGAGGCAGGGCAGGATACGGAAGCGCCCAATTTTGGTCGGGTGCCAACAAAAAAAGGTGATTAGGCATGAGGCTTGCAGGAGCCTTGATATCGCTGATGGTCATGGTTTCAACCTCCGTTTGGGCGCAAAGCTCTGCGCCGTTATCGTCGGTCAGGCCGGTGCCTCGGGTGGTTGCGGACGTGGCCGTGCAACAAAAAGCCCCGATTACGGTCTACTATCGGTATAAAGTCCGCCCAAAACCCCGCGCCGTTGTCAGCGAAACGGCCTATGCAGAGCCAAAGGCGATTGTAAAAACATCCGCTTTAAGCGGACAATACGTTTTGGCCAGCACGGTGCCGGTTTATTCTTCGCGGCGGCCGCTGCACCGCCCCGCAGGGCTGGGCACAAGACACGTGACGACAACCCAGCCCCGCAGGAACCAGACCCGTGTGGCCAGCACGGATTTGCAAACCACATCACCCGCCGGGCGGATATGTGGGGACAGACGTATCGTCGGGCAAACCATCAGCCCAATCGTCGGAGAAATCAAAGGCTGTGGCGTGGCCAAGCCGGTGCGGGTGTCATCAATTGACGGCGTGGCGCTGTCGCAGGCCTCGATCATGGAATGCGGTACGGCAAAGGCGTTGGCCAAATGGGTGGTCAAGGGATTGAAACCGACAATCGGACGGCAGGGTGGCGGCGTAAAATCCCTGCGGATTGTATCGCATTATGCGTGTCGTACGCGAAACTCGGCGAAAGGGGC